>SKDY01001582.1_pt1 | contig 13873 bp, 6 predicted proteins | sample 4826591 | NCBI WGS metagenome assembly SKDY01 (sample SAMN11008823, study PRJNA524170) | human gut metagenome | biome: Human fecal sample; material: Feces; isolation source: fecal sample from pouch patient p10, p22 | host: Homo sapiens | place: Israel: Tel-Aviv | collected 2016-06-15 | reverse complement strand
ATAAACGCTTCTCTAGCTCAAAATATTGATGCTAATTTTCAACAAATTTTTCAAACTAGCCTAGAGAAATTAACCAAAAAAGGTAAAAAAGTGCTTATTAACATTGATGAAGTGCATTTAACACCTCTTTTAAAGAAATTTGCTAATTGTTATCAAATTATGATTAGAAAAAACCTTAATGTTTCTTTATTAATGGCTGGTCTTCCAGAAAATGTTTCTGAAATTCAAAATAATGACGTATTAACTTTTCTCTTGCGAGCAAATCGAATCGTTCTAGATCCCCTAGATTTAGAAACCATTAAACTTAGCTACAAGCATACCTTTCAAAAAGCTAACTTCAATATCGATGATAAAACTATTCTATATATGACCAAACAAACTCAAGGATTTGCCTATGCATTCCAACTTTTAGGTTATCATGTCTGGAGATACGCTACAGATCAGAATAAAAATACTATTTCCATCTCCTTAATAGATGAAATATTAGATATTTATTTAAATGATTTAAATCGAAATGTCTATTTCAAAGTCTATAATGATCTATCTTTCAAAGAAAAAGAGTTCGTGCAAGCAATGGTAAAAGTTGGAAAACAAAAAGTCAAAAGCCAAGAAATCGGGAAAATAATGAATAAAGGTGCTAATTATTTAGCTGTTTATCGGAGAAAATTAATAGATGATCAAGTAATCAAACCTGATGGTTATGGCTATGTCAGTTTCTTACTCCCGCATTTTGACAAGTTCATTGAACAAGAAATGATCTTAAATGAATTCTAAAATTTCAAGCAAAAAAAGCTGGTAATACCAACGCCATTTCAAGCGAAGATATTGCCAGCTTTTCTTTATATTCTCTTTTCAGAAGTTTTTTTAATTTTTCTCTTAGGTGTGAAATTCAAAGCTAAAACTGCCCCAATTACTAAAAATGTTCCTAGCCAATCCATCCCTGACATCACCAAACCAAAGATTAAAACTGAACCAACTGTAGCGGATAAGGGCTCAAACGCATCAAGCAAACTAACCGTTGACGGCTTAACATAACGTAATGCATTCGCCATAATCTGAAAAGGCACTATTGTTCCCAGAATAATAATTGCTCCTACCCGGAGCCAAACTTTTGGGGTGTTTGGAACAGCGGGAAAGCTAGGATGAAAAATCACCAAACCAAGTCCAGCAAAAATCATCCCCCAGCCAGTCAAAACTAAACTTGATATTCTTTTAACAATTTTAACTGGAATCAAAGTATAGCTTGCTTCACCTAGAGCAGATAATAAGCCGAAAAATAATGCCACTGGGGTAATTGCTAAATGATTCAAATTTCCATGAGTTGACAGAAAAAATACACCGATAAAAGCCATAATTGCTGCTAAAACATCTAACCTTCTTAAAACTTGCTGATGAGTTAAAGCAAGATAAGCAAGAACAAAAAACGGTCCAATAAATTGTAAGATAGTCGCAATCGAAGCATTCGCCATTTCAATGACAATAAAGTAAAAAATCTGTACTGGTAATAAACCAAATACACCATAAGCAATAATGTGCAACGTATTTTTCTTGTCTTTTAAAACTGAAATTGGCTTTTGATGTAAAATTGTCGCAATGATTAATAAGACAATCCCAGAAATAATTAGCCTTACTTGCGTCAGCCAAATAGGTGTAATTTTAGAACTGATCTTAAATAAAAACTCCGCAAATAAACCTGATACTCCCCACATCACAGCTGCTAAAGCTGCCAAAATTGTCCACAATCTGCTTCTAGTAACTTGCTTATCCATCCAGCTTCTTCCTCACAAATAAAAATCAATCTAAATCATCATAGCATAGTTACTCTAAGCAATCATTGTAATTTCGGCAAAAAAATACTGTTCAATTAGTTAAGCAACCTGAACAGTATTTTTTAATTCAAATTAATCTAAATCTTTTCCATCAGATTCAATAACTTTCTTGTACCAATAGAATGAATCTTTCGGCATTCTCTTCAAAGTACCGTTGCCTTCATCATCTCTATCCACATAGATAAAGCCATAACGCTTACTCATTTGACCGGTACCTGCAGAAACTAAGTCAATACAGCCCCAAGTAGTGTAACCAATTAAATCTACACCATCATCAATTGCACGCTCCATTGCCTTAATATGCATTCTTAAGTAATCAATCCGGTAATCATCATGAATCTTGCCATCATCGCTGATCTTATCAACTGCGCCAAGACCATTTTCAACAACCATCATTGGAATGTCGTAGCGATCATACATTACTTCAAGATAATATTGAAGTCCATCTGGATCAGTTGCCCAGCCCCATTCGGAATACTTCAAGTATGGGTTCTTAACACCAGCAGCAAAATTGCCGCCCACTTTATCTTTTACTTCATGGGTAGTAATAATGTTAGACATGTAGTAAGAGAAGGTATAAATGTCAACTTTTCCTTCAAGCAAGTCTTTTCGATCTTGCTCAGTAATATCTAAATGAACATTATGTTCATTCCATAAACGCTTAGCATAAGTTGGGTATTTACCTTTTGCTTGCACATCGCCGCAGTAGAAGATATTTTGTTCCCACATATGACGGTTAGCCAAAATATCCTTAGGATCTGGTGTTAATGGATAGTCTACAATACCGCAAATCATATTACCAACTACATAGTTAGGATCTAATGCATGAGCAATCTTAACTGCGCGAGCACTAGCAACAAATTGATAATGCAACTTTTGGTAGGCATGTTGATATACCTTATCATCAGTTACATTATTACCAAATGCACTCAGCATTAAAAGCGTTGAGTTAATTTCATTAAATGTAAGCCAGTACTTAACCAGTCTTCTGTATTCTTCAAACAAAGTAGTTGCATACTTAACATACATATCGATCATTTTGCGATCGCCCCAGTCATGGTATTTTTCACTGAGGTATAGCGGATCTTCGTAGTGAGAAATAGTAACTAAAGGTTCAATCCCGTACTTTTTACATTCTTCAAATACACGGCGATAAAAATCTAACCCAGCTTGATTTGGCTTTTCTTCATCGCCTTTAGGGAAAATTCTAGTCCAGGCAATTGAAAGGCGGAAGATCTTAAAGCCCATTTCAGCAAACATCTTAATGTCTTCTTTATAGTGGTGATAAAAATCAATTGCCACGTGGTTTGGGTAATATTCATTTGGATCAATTGCACCAACTGCGCCTTCTGGCAAGCCCGCCCCAGGAATACCTGGAGTTTTTTCTAACTTACCATTCAACTTATAAGTCAACATTCTTGGTGCATCTAAACTACCAGCAGTTGTAATATCAGTGACTGATAATCCTTTTCCATCTTCATCATACGCACCTTCAATTTGATTTGCGGCAGTAGCTCCGCCCCATAAAAAGTTTTTTGGAAATGACATTTATATTTCTCCTCTTTTTCAATACTAATCATTTTTATTATATATGAAATCGATTACATTATCTAAGCCATTTGCGGATTTGAACTAGCTGCTTCTGTTTCACTAGCTCCTTCTAAGTCTAAAATCTCTTGTCCTACTTTTACCTTGCCTTGACTTACAACAGTGATCTTTTCATAATCTTTTGAGTTAGTAACTACGATTGGTGTCGTTACAACATAGCCCTTAGCATGAATTGCATCGATATCAAACTTAACTAATTCATCACCTGCTTTAACTTCGTCGCCTTTTGCAACTAAGGTTTCAAAACCATGTCCTTGTAAATTAACAGTATCCATTCCGATGTGCATCAAGATTTCTGCACCATCGCTTGTCTTCATTCCGATAGCATGTCCTGTTGGGAAGGTCATTACAACTTTACCATCTGCTGGTGCATGTAGAACTCCTTCGCTAGGCTCAACAGCAACGCCTTCACCCATAGCACCGCTTGAGAAGACTTCATCTTTTACTTCTGATAGTGGCAATAATTCACCAGCAAGTGGACTAACTAGTTCAGTTGAAACATTTAAGTCGCTAGTACTTGCTAAGCTTGGGGCAGCTTTCGCAATAGTATCTGCTTGGTTTGCAACTTCTTGAACAGTCTTTGCTTGTTTTTCATCGTAAGCTTGATCAACACTCTTCTTGCCAAGAACCATTTGTAAAATAAATCCAAGAACAAATGAGACAGCCATCGCAATCATTAAACCGTAAACACTCATGTCAACACCAGTCTTGGGACCGATAGCAGCAGGGATTACGAAGACTCCCATACCACCCATCATGTACATCTTAGTACCGAAGAATCCAATCAAACCGCCACCAATACCAGCTGCAATACAACTTAAGACAAATGGCTTTTTACGTGGAAGAGTTACACCATAAATAGCTGGTTCAGTAACACCGAAAATTCCTGATAAGAATGCTGGAAGAGCAATACCTTTTAATTTTTGATCTTTAGTTTGTAATAAGATTGCTAAAACAACACCAATTTGTGCAAATGAAGCACCTAATGATAAACCTAAGATTGGGTCATAACCTAATGCAGCAATATTTGACATCATTACTGCAACGAATCCCCAGTGAACACCGAAGATAACGAATACTTGCCAGAAGCCACCAAGTAAAATTCCAGCTAATACTGGACTAAAGTTGTAAACGGCTGAAGTAATGGCAGCAAGTGCATTACCAATCCAAGTAGCAAGTGGCCCGATAATTAAGAAAGTCAAAGGAACTACAATCAGTAAAGTAACAAATGGAACTAAGAAAGTTTTTACCACAGTTGGAATCCATTTCTTGCACCATTTTTCAACAACAGAAGCAAACCAAACTGCTAAAATAATTGGAATAACTGTTGAAGTATAGTTCATTGAAATAATTGGAATACCTAAGAATGTAGCATGAACTTGTGAATGTAAGAACGTTCCGTTAAATAGATCAAACAAAACTTTTTTGCTGCTATTCATTGCTACCATTGCTGGATAACACATTGCAGCACCAATTGTAATGGCTGTAAAGCGGTCTACCTTAAACTTCTTAGCACTAGTAATTGCTAGAATAAGTGGCAAGAAGTAAAAGAAACCATCCCCAATCGCATATAAAACTTCATAAGTACCAGAGGTTTTAGCGAGCCAGCCAAATGAAGCGCACATTGCAGTTAAGACTTTAATCATACCTGCTGCAGCCATTGGCCCCAAGATCGGAGTAAAGATACCTGAAATAAGATCGATAGCTTTATCCATTAAACTCATATTGCTGTCATCTAAATCATCATCAGCAACTTGGCCACCACCAGAAAAGCCACCTTCTTTTAAGACTGCCTCGTATACGTCAGCAACTTCATTACCAATAACTACCTGATATTGTCCACCAGCTTTAACAACTGTAACAACACCATCAGTATCTTTTAAGGCATCATCATTAGCCTTTTTTTCATCTTTTAATTTAAAACGCAAGCGTGTTGTACAGTGAACAACGCTGATTACGTTGTCTTTTCCGCCAACGTCCTTAATAATCGTTTTTGCTAGAGCATCATAGTTCTTAGCCATAGCTTTTTTCCTCCCAATAATAAAACCCAAACTACTCAAAAACTAGAGAACGTAAATGTTCAATGTCTTTCAGTAACTTGGGTTCTTGCCTAATCGAATTAGTAACATACCTAAATATGAAAATATTTAATTTTCTTGGCGGTTTGTCACGCGCCAAATGTGTAAAACAAGATAGAACTTATCATCTGAATTTAGAGTCCATCCCTTTTTACTATGTAAATAAGTTGCGATTCTCTCTGCCGTATCATAGGCATGATTGTACTTAATCTTCATAAAAGCTAGTAGCGAATCATCAAGTTCGCCACTTTTTTGATGCTTATTTCTTAAAAGTCTTACCAATAATACTCTTAAGTGAGTAATGAAGCGACTATAATTAAACGACTCTGTATCTAAAGTCATTTGGTATTGATACTGAATAATATCAATAATTCCGCTAATCAACTCAGTGATCTCAACTGTTTCTTGAACCTGATCATTATCAGAAGCTGCATTAACGAAGTGATAAGTCATAAAAATACTTTCACTTGGTGGTAAGTTGACTTTCATTTCTTTATTAATTAAAGCAATGACTTTTTCACTAATCTTATACTCCTTAGGAAAAAGATTCTTAACTTCCCAGCGTGTATTAGCAGCACTTATATCAATATGATCTTCAATTCTTGAAAGAGCAAAATCAATATGGTCAGCTAAAGCTAAGTATTGAAAATCATTGAACTTCACATTTAGAAGTGGCTCCACCATCTGGATCACCTTATTGGTTAAATCGATGGTTGAAGCATTGATTTCTTTAACTTGATTGACTTCATCTTGATGAGAAGTAGCGGTAAACCGCCTTTCAATTTTACTCTCATCAATCTTATCGCCTTTCTTTAAGCCAAAGCCCACGCCTTTGCCCAGGACTACTTGTTCTTGGCCTTGATCGTCCTGAACCAAGGCTGCACTATTGTTAAATGTTTTAAGAAATATCATCCGACGAATCACCTTTATATAGAAAAAAGCTACCACAAACTACAATATACACTTTAAGTATATCATCATTATTTGTAGTAGCTCAGACCTGATCGCATCAGTAATCCGCTTATTTATAGTAATTATAATAGCGCTTTCACATACTTGTGTCAACAAGCATTTGCAGAAAAATGCTTATTTTCATGTCAGAAAAAAAGGCTAGACCTTAATGTCTAGCCTCTTTTAGGGATTTCAAACTAACTTTTATTATTTTTGACGCTTTTTTCTATCTACGCCTAATCCGAATAAACTACCTACTGCGGCAATTGCTAAGCCTAAGATACCAGCTGTATTTTCTGACTTAGCACCAGTTTGTGGCAATGTATTCTTTTCAGCATGGTGATTTTCATTTACAGTAGCTGCTTTTGCAGTATTGGTTTCAGAATTAGTTTCTGTAGTCTTACCACCATTGTTGTCACTTGTTCCAGTAGCGTCTACATAGACCTTAACTGTTACATCTACGCTAGAGCCATCTGGATAAGTTACCGTAACAACGCCTGTATGTTCACCAATTGTAGAAACATTTGGCACTTCTTTCCAAGTGTACTTAGTACCTTCTGGCATATCGTTCTTGTTCTTAATACCTTCTGATGGGTTTGGAACAACACCTGGAGTAGTGTGAATTGGTTGTGGCTCTGGAGTTACATGGTTCGTACCGATAATTACTGTTACGTTAACCTTATCTTTTGAACCATCTGGGTAAGTCACAATCACATTGCCTGTAGTCTTGCCTGGCTTAGTTACATCTGGAGTCTTCTCCCATGTGTACTTAGTGCCGCTTGGCATATCGTCCTTGTTCTTAATACCCTTTTCTGCTGGTGGTACTACACCTGGGGTAGTGTGAACATCTTGACCTTCTGGAGTGTACTTATCTGCATCACTTGGAGTAGTTGGATTGTCAATAATTACTGGAACATCAACTTTATCCTTTGAACCATCTGGGTAAGTTACAATCACAGTGCCTGTAGTCTTGCCTGGCTTAGTTACATCTGGAGTCTTCTCCCAAGTATACTTAGTTCCATCTGGCATGTCATCCTTGTTCTTAATACCCTTTTCTGCTGGTGGTACTACACCTGGGGTAGTGTGAACATCTTGACCTTCTGGGGTGTACTTGTCAGCATCAGTTGGAGTTGTAGTCTTAGTGTAAGCAACTACCACATTGGTATTTGGTGTGTTAGCATTTACATTCTTATCAGCTAAAACAACTTTTGCATCTTTGCCATCAACGGTTGAAGTATAGTCAGTTACTTGTGGCACATTGTATTCTGGCCAAGTGCCTTCAGTTGCTCCAGTTGACTTCCAAGTATTGCCATCTTTTACGCCAACAGTCCATGGAGTATCAGCTTCTACATTTTCACCTTCACCGCCACGAACAAAGTGAACAGTTTGGACAATCGTTTCAGTTGTTCCATCAACCTTATTAACAGTAATCGTACGAACAACGTCTTTGTTCATGTCCTTATTATTTGGATCATATGGTGTTGGAGTTACTGTATTACTCTTTTGGTAAGTAATATGAACTGCTTCACCATCTACTGGCTTGCCGTTTTCAATTGCGGAAGCTGATTGAATTTCAGTTGCTTTAGTGCCATTTACGTATGAATCGTAACTAGAAATTTGTTCTACTGCTGCAGTTGGATATTCTGCTTCGCCGCCTAAAACAAACTTGTTGTTTTCGATCTTACCAACTTCCCAAGCACCAGTTCCAGTAACTTTTCCAGTTACTAAGTCTTCAACACCGTTTCTACCAAAGTTAACAGTTTGAGTTGCAATTAATTGCTCTGCTTTGCCTGGCTTAGTTTGGTAAATCTTACGGCTAACGCTAGTAAACATGTCCTTGTACTTGTACTTAGGATCAGTTGGATTTACACCTGGAGTTGTTGGAGTAATGTCCTTTGTTTCGTGAACTAAGTTAATAACAACTGCTTCATTCTTAGCAGGAATAACTACATTTTCTGGTAATGTTTGACCTGCAGCTAGCTTGTAACCTGCTGGAATGGTTAAGTTAGTCTTTACATTAACGCCTGGCTTACCACTTACAACAATTGGGTTACCAACATTCTTCTTGTCAACAGTGTCATAGAATTGATAACTTACAGTTACATCTGCAACTGGAGTTTCACTTTGTTGGTAAGTAATGTGAACTGCTTCACCATCTACTGGCTTGCCGTTTTCAACTGCGGAAGCTGACTGAATTTCAGTTGCTTTAGTTCCATTTACATATGAATCGTAACCAGAAATTTGTTCTACTGCTGCAGTTGGATATTCTGCTTCGCCGCCTAAAACGAACTTGTTGTTTTCGATCTTACCAACTTCCCAAGCACCAGTTCCAGTAACTTCTCCAGTTACCAAGTCTTCAACACCGTTTCTACCAAAGTTAACCGTTTGAGTTGCAATTAATTGCTCTGCTTTGCCTGGTTTAGTTTGGTAAATCTTACGGCTAACACTTGTAAACATGTCCTTGTACTTAGGATCAGTTGGATCTACGCCTGGAGTTGTTGGAGTGATGTCCTTTGTTCCGTGAACTAAAGGAACAATGATTGTATTATCTGTTGTTTGATCAACTGGATAAACGAAACTTGGATCAACTTTCCAATTGGTTGGAACTTCACTATCAATATCAGCCTTCAAAGTAGAAGCCTTTAAGCCTTGATTCTTATTGAAGTTAAAGGTTAACTTGTCTTTGCCATTCTTAGTTTGCATTGGAGTATTAGTTTCAGCATCAATGTACTTAACAATTACAGTTGCATTGTAGTCTGAATCATCATGTTGCTGTTTACTTTGAGTTACTGGAACAACTAAAACTGCAGGTTGACTAGTAATATTGCTTTCAGCCGCTGGATAACTATAGCCATCTACAATACTGTAGTTAGCTGCAACTTCTTTGCCATCATATTGGTAAGAAACTTGTTGGTTAAAGCTAGTCTTTTGATCATCTGGCTTACCTGAATTTCCATCTTTTTCAACGTTGATATTAGCCTTAACGTCAAGATAAGTACCATCGTTAAACATAATTCTTACAGTACCTGGAACATTATTAGCTACTTCTTTAGTAGAAGGCATTTCGTTAGGAGCCCAAGACATACTAAATAGTTTACTGTTATCAGTACCTGGAATATAGGCTAAAACTTCTGGTGCATTAGAATTAGTATTTTGACCATTCCAACCTTCTCTACCAAGGCTATTAACGTTAATTAAAGTACGATATTGTTCTTGAGTTAAATCTGAGATATTACTATTTTGCTTAAAGTTCAATGTTGAACCTGTAGTAGCACCGTAGAAGTTGAAGTAATTATTTAGCCAATTGTTATATGCATTAACACCTAAACCTAATTTAGAAACAACATCAGCATCGTTAATTTTGAAGTTATAACGCCACTTAGAATTTCCTGGTAAACTTTCGCCTGTAGTAGTCTGCTCTGCTGGATTTACTTGACCGTTAGCTAATTGATACAAAGTATCAGCTGAACCATTAGCAAAATTACTTACATTAGTGTTTGGTGCAGAAACGCCTGGTAAATTAGTAATCCAAGAATAAGTAAATGCACTAGCTGCAAATTTATCGTTCGCATCTTTTTCGTTGACATAGTTCTTACCATCTGTACTTAGCTTATAAGTAGTTATCTTCTTGTAATCACTTGCTGAATTACCAGTACCATTCCAGTCACTGTAGAATTTAATAGTACTAATAGCACTATCATTAACCGATGGAGTGAAATCAACACTAGTCTTATGAACACTGGCTACTGGAGCAGTAAAACTAGTCATCGTTTGATCGCCATAATAAGTATTATGCTCATGATCCATACCAGTTACACTAGCTGGAACATTAACAATCTTGCTTGAGCCATCTTTGAATGTAACAACAACTGGTACATTAAAGGAACCAAGTTGAGCATTTGAATCTACTGTTTCAGTTACTTTACCTGTTGTTTGGTCAACATCCACGGTAACACCAGTTGGAGCTGTGAAAGTTCCAATCCTATAGTTAGAAACTTCATCGTTTGGCATGTCTGCTGGAATTGTTGGGTTAACAGAACCAGTATTTTGTCCTGAATCTGGACGTTCAACATTCAAATGTGGATAAGTAATGTGATATTTTTCAGAATCTTTTTCTTCTGTAGTTACATTAATAAAACTTGCTGGAATATTAATATCTAGATAAGTATTTTGTCCTTGAGCATCTTTATCATTGAAAGTAATTCTAATTACTCCGCCTTGATCTTGAACAGGCTTAGTTTGCCATGCGGTGGACTGAATTTCACTATCTGGAATATTGTTTTGAACTAAAGCCTTAAATTGTGAGCTAGTTAAATCTGAACCACCAAAATATCAATTGGCTCAGCTAAAGTCTTAGCACCAGCACCTTTAGCATCAATATCAAATGGGTTAGTCTTGTCAGTCTTTCCATCAATAGTGATATCAATTACATTATTAGCAATATTCTTACCGGCAGCTGTAGCTGTTTCTACAACAGTATTAGGTGTATTTTCCCAATCTGCAGTGTAATTTGTAATAGTTGTTGGCGTAGTAGCAATTTGGTGATTTTGGTCAATACTGTAAGATTGAACAGATGTAATCATGCCACTGGCAGAAATAACTTGTGAATTGTCACTTGTTTCATGTGCGTTAGCATTAGCACGACTAATTGTTACTACAGTTGCATTATCATTATTCCAAATAACAGTTTGAGTACCTTTAGTTACAACAACTGGTACATTAGCATTTTGCTTGCTGCCATCTGCGTATGTAATAGTAACAGGAATGTTGTAAGCGCCCGGTGTAGTGCTAGTTGTAGGAGTTAAAGTAACTCTACCTGTTGAAGGATCAATTTTGCTCCAAGTGGGGGTTGCTTCAGTTCCTGCAAAATGAGTACCGTCTGGAGTAGTAATTACTTCGCCAATCTTATTAGTAAAGGTTGGATCAGTTGTAGCTGTCTTTCCTTGTTCAACACTAACTGGCTTATATGAAGGAGTATATTGGTTATTTGTTTGTAATTCAGAGCCAAATTTTACACCAGAGGCATTCCACCAACTAAAGTGATTAATAAAGCTATTCAAAGCATTGGAAGCTGCAGTTTCAGTTCCTTCAGGCACAACAGAACCATCAGAGAAACTGTTCGAACCCGTCTCAGAAGGATTTGCAGTTAAAATTACTTCGTTAACACCTTTAGCTGGAGTATCAGCATTAACAGAATCAATCATATATTCTGAGCCTGGTTGATTCCAAGCACCATATTGCTTGTGGGAACGAAAGGCATAGGCAAAGTCCCCACCTTGACTAGTATTGTTTAAGTACTTGATGTTCCAAGTTACTGGATCACTAGCACCTGCTGGCACCATGGTTAATGGAGTATTATAGTTGCTATCAGCTGAATTAATCACAATGTGAGTTTGTTGGTTAGCGACATCACCAGCACCATCAGTCTTAATTAAGTAGCCTGGCTTGTTTGCTGCAGTACGTTGTAAGTTAACTAACTTAGCATTAGTGAAGTTAATGTAGTTTTGACTACTTGAACCCCACATAGTTAAAATAGCAGGCCAGCCATTTCTATATGAGCCTTTAGTTAAAGTATAGGTATCTGGTAAGTAACTTGAATATGAGGAATCTTCCAAATCTAAGCTACCACCATTCACATCAAGATGATAAGTTGCACCAAGTCCGTCCTTTGGTCCCATTGCAAGCAATGGTGAATCAGAATCAGTCACTTTAGTTCTAATAATTGAAAGTAAAGCATTTTGACCAACTCTCACCGTGCTATCAGCAGTCTTGCCATCATAATCTAAGCCAATAAGAGCAGCTGATCTCCAACCAGTGGTATTCATCTTGCTAGTTGTAACTTTTAATGAAGAATTCTCTTGTAAATCAAGATCGCTAGCATTCATAATTCCCATTGAGGAACCAGAGCCCAACTCCATCGTTACTTTAGCATTAGGCATTAAGCGAACAACACCTGAGGTTGCATTATCAATAGTTTGATTTCCTGCACCGGCACCATTAGGAATAGTAATTCCAGCCATGTTAGAAGTATTAGCACTGTTGAAATCAACTGTAGTACCATTACTTACTACAACATTGCCTGAAACGTTAATATTGCTCAAGTTATTTGAAGTACTGTTATTAGCAGCTAAAGTCGTTGATCCGTTAAGGAAGTTAACATTATTAGCTTGAATCAAGGCATTCCCAGTTGTATTTGAACTAGTTAAATTGCCTTGCAAATTATTCTTACCCTCGAAGTTAACATTAGTACCTTTATTATTAAGGAGTTGACCTGAGTCTTGACTCGTAGTAACGCCGTTAAAGGTAATTGCATCATTATTAGCAGCAGAATTCTTAAACCAGAATGGGCCATAACCACTAACAGTTTGCAAACTTAGGTCTTTTAAGACTACGTTCCAGCTATGACTAGCAGTGCTTGCTCCTTGATCATAGTGCGTATTGTCACCTAAGCTAATGTAGCGATTGCCCATGTCTAAACCATATTGATTTTGACCATCAATGGTAACTTGACGCGCACTACCATAATTATTAATTGTTTGGTAAGTATTATTACTCAAGTTAGTATTACTAAAGTCAATATTTTGATTTAATTTAATTGTATTTACGTTAGCATCTTGTAATGCATTGATGAATTGAGAATAATCACTAACTGATTGTTCTTGATTATTTGATGTGTTTTGAGCTTGAGTAATTGAGTTTGTCTGAACAGTAGACTTTACTTGCTTAGTTGCAGCTGTTTTTGCTACAGCGTTAGTGTTAGTAGTTTGCTTTACAGACTCATTTTTATTAGTTTGAACCTTATTATCAGAAACTACCTCTTTCTTTTGTACATTAGTCGTTTCTGCAGTTCTATTAGTGTCTAAAGTAATGTTTTGATTATTAGTTTGATTTTTAACTAGGCCTGGGGCTTCTTTGGAAGCTTTTGCAGTATTAGTAACATTTACTTGATTTGGATTTAAGGTATCAGCTTTTACGCTTTTACTACCTGCACCAAGACCGAAAATAGTAAAGCCAATTAAAACTGAAGCAGCTCCCACTGAAAATTTTCTAATTGAGAAACGCTCTTTTTTATTTTCCATCTTCCGAATTTTTTCTTGATAATTATTCTTAGATAACATTATTGAATCTCCTCCGTCAATTCTACAGACCTTTCAGTGTTAACTATAGTTCTTCTTTTTATAATATTCAAGGATTTAATAACGTATATTGTTTAATGCAAAACTATAAATTACGCTCTAAATATCAATAGCAGAAATTAACAGAAAATCAATATGCTATTCAGTTATTTTATGCTTAAAATCCTTGTTATAGCATAGTGTTTATACGTATAAGCATTTTATTATTGAATAGACAATTCAAAATAAAATATTGTATTTTCATTTGCAAAATATTAATTAATATTAGCTA
>SKDY01001565.1_pt1 | contig 14008 bp, 9 predicted proteins | sample 4826591 | NCBI WGS metagenome assembly SKDY01 (sample SAMN11008823, study PRJNA524170) | human gut metagenome | biome: Human fecal sample; material: Feces; isolation source: fecal sample from pouch patient p10, p22 | host: Homo sapiens | place: Israel: Tel-Aviv | collected 2016-06-15 | reverse complement strand
TGTTTATAAAAAGTATCATAATTTATCTAAAGCCAAAATATTAAGAGCAATTATGGATGATTGTGACAATGTTACAGGCAAGGTGTAAAACAAACTATAATTTTAGCATGAAGCAGCTAGGTATTTTAAATAAAAAGTATTATATACAAACAATGATTTATGAAATGCTCATGTTGTAGTTTGTCAACCCAAAAATCAAAATTTTTCAAAAAAATTTGGTCCTTACTTGACACCAGCAGATGATGGTCCAAGCCGGAAATATACCCCCATCTTATTAGACGGTCTGAAAGAACGTGGGGTCCATGCCACCTTTTTCCTTATGGGAAAGAACATAGAAGGAGAAGAAGACATTGTAAAGCGGATGAGTGAAGAAGGGCATCTGATCGGCAACCACAGTTATGAACATATCCAGCTGACGAAAGCAGGAGCGAAGGCGGTCTGTGAAGCGGTGGAACATACACAGGAACAGATTGAAGCTATTACAGGGAAACGCCCGGAATATATACGGCCGCCCTATGGAGACTGGAATGAAGAGCTGGAAGAAGAGATTGGAATGACACCTGTCCTGTGGTCACTGGATTCCCTGGACTGGAAGCTGAAAGATACAGGAAAGATCATTCGTCAGGTCTTGAAAGATGTAAAAGATGGGGATATTATATTATTACATGATATATTTCCTTCCTCTGTAGAAGCAGCTCTGGAATTGATCGATATACTGCAAAAGGAAGGATATGTTTTTGTAACGGCAGATGAATTACTGATCGAATGAGTCCGCAAGGAAAACAGGCGTCACTGTGCAGGTGGCATTTGTTTTTACCGGGTCATATTTTTACCGGGCCATATACGGAAGGTTCAGCCTGTGATGGCAGGCGGTGGAGCGTGTCAGCGTGGGAATCAAAGTGACGATCGGAGTAGTGATCTGAGTAATAATATCAGTGGCAACAAGTACATAGCGAAAAGGTATGGAGAGAAAATAAATGGATTTATTTGATTATATGAGAGAAAATGCCATGGAAAAAGAGTCCCCCCTGGCATCCAGGCTCCGTCCCCGGACACTGGACGAAGTAGTGGGGCAGCAGCATATCATTGGAAAAGATAAGCTGCTTTACCGGGCGATCAAGGCAGATAAACTGGGATCTGTTATATTTTATGGTCCCCCAGGCACAGGAAAGACCACTCTTGCAAAGGTCATTGCCAATACCACACAGGCTGATTTTAAACAGATCAATGCCACAGTAGCTGGCAAAAAAGATATGGAAGAAGTGGTTTCAGAGGCAAAAAACAATATGGGAATGTACGGACGGCGGACGATCCTCTTTGTAGACGAGATCCACCGTTTCAATAAAGGCCAGCAGGACTATCTTCTTCCCTTTGTAGAAGACGGTACCTTGACGCTGATCGGCGCAACAACGGAAAATCCCTACTTTGAGGTCAATGGGGCGCTTCTTTCCAGATCCCGTATTTTTGAGTTAAAGCCACTGGAAAAAGAGGATATCAAGGAGCTGATCCACAGGGCAGTTACTGATACAGAACGTGGTATGGGCACTTACCGGGTAAAGCTGGATGAGGATGCTGCAGATTTTCTGGCAGATACAGCCAACGGTGATGCCAGAGCAGCCTTAAATGCCATTGAACTGGGTGTTCTCACTACCGGGCGCAGTGAAGATGGTCTGATACATATTGACCTGGCAGCTGCCCAGGAATGTATACAGAAGCGGGCAGTGCGCTATGATAAAGACGGGGACAACCATTATGATACGGTTTCCGCCTTCATTAAAAGTATGCGGGGCTCAGACCCGGATGCAGCTGTTTATTATCTGGCCCGTATGCTGTATGCAGGGGAAGATATTAAATTTATTGCCAGGCGTATTATGATCTGCGCTTCCGAAGATGTGGGAAATGCAGATCCACAGGCGTTAAGCGTGGCAGTGAGTGCTTCCCTTGCAGCAGAGCGCATCGGACTTCCTGAAGCCCAGATCATCCTTTCCCAGGCGGCTTCCTATGTAGCCTGTGCCCCAAAGAGCAATGCCGCCTATATGGCGATCCAGAGCGCTATGGAAAATGTAAAGACTACCCGCACCATGCCGGTACCTGTTCATCTTCAGGACCGTCATTATAAGGGTGCTGCAAAATTAGGACATGGCGAAGGCTACAAATATGCCCACGATTACCCGAAACATTATGTAAACCAACAATATCTTCCTGATGGTATGGAAGGCACGATTTTTTATGAACCATCGGATAATGGATACGAAAAGCAGATAAAAGAGCATATGAAGTGGTTGAAAGAGTAGCATTTTCGTACTATAATAAGTAAAGAAAAACAGCCTGCAGTTCATTCTGCCTGCAGGCTCTGTCTATTTATTTTAAGGAACTTTCTGTATCTGGAAAAAATCCCGTTGTTTACAATATGAAAAATTATATACATTGCGATCATGAATGCATAACAGATAGGAGAATAATATGCGTGAAAAATTAGAAACATTGTCCCTTACTACCCTGAAGGATCTGGCAAAACAAGAGGGGATAAAAGGTATCAGCGGTCTCCGCAAGGCTGAGATCATCGACCTTTTATGCGAACAAGAAGAGAAAGGAAAGCAGGAAAAAGAAACAGCAGCACCAGCACTGGCAAAGCAGGCCCCGGCGCCCAAAACGCAGGAAAACCGTGTTCAGGAGACCCGCCCACAAAGCTCCCGTTATCAGGAAAGTCATGAACAGGAGAACCGTTCCCAGGAAAACCGTGAAAACCGCAGTCAGGAGACCCGTCCACAAGAGAACCGCAGTCAGGACAACCGTTCCCGTGACAACCAGAGAAATAACAGAAGCTATGAGCGTTACGGTCAGACCCGTCCTCAGATCCGTACCTACGGAAACAACAATTACAACAATAATCGATACAACAATAACAACAATTACAGCAACAATAGCAATAACAGCAACAATAACAATAATTACAATAATAACAGCAATAATAATAACAATAGCGGAAATAGCAGCAGCTATCGTGACAATTCCGATTCCTGTACTGCAGCTGCTCAGTCCCAGACAGCAGCTTCTACCAGTCAGGGCTATTCTGCCCAGAATCAGACCTATGGACAGAATAACAGTCAGAATATGGATAATCAGGAGCGCATGACAAGACCGGAATACAGAAATGATGCCATGGGGCTGACTACACAGGACATGACGGAATTAGACAGTGGTATCGAGGCAAACGGTATCTTAGAGGTCATGCCTGACGGTTTCGGTTTCATTCGCTGTGAAAACTTCCTTCCAGGTGAAAATGACGTTTACGTAGCGCCGTCCCAGATCCGCCGTTTCAACTTAAAGACCGGTGATATCATTATCGGAAACAGGAGAATAAAAGCAGCTACAGAAAAATTTGCGGCACTTCTTTATATTAAAACAGTCAATGGTTATCCCTTAAGTGCCACAGAAACAAGACCAAACTTCGAGGACCTGACCCCGATCTTCCCAAATCAGCGTCTCCACATGGAAAATCCAAGAGAGAAGACCACTGTTGCCATGCGCGTGTTAGATCTGCTGGCACCTATTGGCAAAGGACAGCGTGGTATGATCGTTTCCCCGCCAAAAGCAGGTAAGACTACTCTCTTAAAACAGGTGGCAAAGGCCATTACCACCAATCATCCGGATATGCATCTGATGATCCTGCTGATCGATGAGCGTCCTGAGGAAGTAACAGACATTAAGGAAGCTATTGTAGGGCCAAATGTAGAAGTTATTTATTCCACCTTTGACGAGCTTCCGGAGCGTCACAAGCGTGTATCTGAAATGGTCATTGAGCGGGCGAAACGTCTGGTAGAGCATGGAAGAGATGTTATCATCCTTTTAGACAGTATCACCCGTCTGGCAAGAGCCTACAACCTGACAGTTGCGCCAAGCGGCCGCACACTTTCCGGAGGTCTTGATCCGGCAGCGCTCCATATGCCGAAACGCTTCTTTGGTGCAGCAAGAAATATGCGTGAAAAAGGCAGTCTGACCATTCTTGCAACTGCCCTGGTAGATACCGGAAGCCGTATGGATGACGTAGTTTACGAGGAATTTAAGGGTACCGGCAATATGGAACTGGTACTGGACCGCAAGCTGTCTGAAAAACGTATATTTCCGGCTATTGACATTTTAAAATCAGGTACCAGAAGGGACGATCTGCTCCTTACAAAAGAAGAGGCAGAGGCAGTGGATATTATCCGCAAAGCCACCAATTCCCTAAAGCCAGATGAGGCAGTAGAAAAGATATTAGACCTCTTTGCAAAGACCAGAAACAACCGGGAATTTGTGGAGATGGTAAAGAAGATTCGCTTCTTCTAAGACTTTCTTTTTTATGTGCGATATAGTATAATAAAAAACATGAATTAGGGGGGGATGTCAAAGACCTTTTGACTCCAAATCTAATTCAGGAGGAAAGATAAGTAACTAAAAATACAATTAAATATGAACAAATAGGTTCAAATATACTCAAAATCCAGAGTATTCGTTTGTGCTAACGTCAAAGCAGTCGGAAACGTCGAGAAGTAACCAGTGCAGGTTGAAACAGCCTTGCTAATTATAGGATAGAACCTTGATGGTGACGTTTGGACAATGGTAGAAGTCTACGAAAACCAAGTAGCAAAACATAAAATATTAAGAAAGGAAAAACTACTTAGATGAAATCTGTATCTAATCAAATATTTGAATTTACAGATGTGTACCGATGGCTAAGTCGGGAATTTACGACTGTGGAGTGTACAAGAACTTGTGAGTAGTGTGTTACTTTTAACCACCAAAGCATACACGTTGAAACAGTAACTATAAATCTTGAGATTATAGCAAATCATCTAGCATATGCACATTTGTGTATGTTTTTAGTAGCAGGAATCATTCATGAGAGGTGTAGAGACCAGAATTCAGGAAATCCGTCACAGAATTTTCCGGGAGGTCGCAAGAATGGCTTATCATACGGAGTGGCCGATTGATAAGCGAATTGAAGAATTACCATACAAGATTATCCCAGGAGAGGTTGGAAATTTCCGGAATGATGTATTTCTGGAGAGAGCCATTGTAGGAGAGCGTCTGCGTCTGGCAATGGGTCTTCCAAATAGAAGCGCCGCAGAGCATGCGCCTCTGTCTGATAACATCGAGGCAGCAGATAAACCAGAGACTTATTATACTCCGCCACTGATCAACGTGATCAAGTTTGCCTGCAACGGCTGTCCGGAAAAACGGGTTTATGTAACAGAGGGATGTCAGGGCTGTCTGGCTCATCCATGTGAGGAGGTTTGCCCGAAGGATGCAGTGAAGCTGGATCATACAACAGGACGTTCCCACATTGATCAGGATAAATGTATTAAGTGCGGACGCTGTGCGGATGTCTGCTCTTATAATGCGATCATCATCCAGGAGCGTCCATGTGCAGTTGCCTGTGGTATGGATGCAATTCATTCCGATGAGAATGGAAAAGCGGATATCGATTACGAGAAGTGCGTATCCTGTGGCCAGTGTCTGGTAAACTGCCCATTTGGTGCTATTGCAGATAAATCCCAGATTTTCCAGGTAATTCGTGCAATTCAGTCTGGCGAGAAGGTTTATGCGGCGGTAGCGCCTGCATTCGTTGGCCAGTTTGGTCCGAAGGTAACACCAGGAAAATTAAGAGCGGCTATGAAAGCTCTTGGATTTACAGATATTTTTGAGGTTGCTATCGGTGCAGATCTGTGTGCAACGCAGGAAGCAGAGGATTTCGTGAAAGAGGTTCCGGAGAAGCTGCCATTTATGGGTACTTCCTGCTGTCCGGCCTGGTCTGTGATGGCGAAAAAGCTGTTCCCAGAGTATGCAAACTGCATTTCCATGGCATTGACACCTATGGTACTGACAGCTCGTCTGATCAAGCTGCATCATGAGAATGCGAAGGTTGTATTTATCGGACCGTGTGCAGCGAAGAAGCTGGAGGCAATGCGCCGGACTGTTCGAAGCGAGGTGGATTTCGTACTGACCTTTGAGGAGATGGCAGGTATCTTTGATGCGAAGCATGTAAACTTAGAGACCATCGAGGAAGATCCGGCAGGTGTTAACGATGCTTCTACAGACGGACGTAATTTTGCAGTTGCTGGCGGTGTTGCAAAAGCAGTGACCAACGTTCTGAAAGAGAAATATCCGGATCTGGAGGTAAAGGTTGCCAATGCAGAGGGACTGAAGGAATGTAAGAAGATGATGCAGCTGGCAAAAGCCGGTAAATATAATGGATATCTGCTGGAAGGTATGGCATGTCCGGGCGGCTGCGTAGCTGGAGCAGGAACCATGCAGGCTATCAAGAAATCCCAGGCAGCGGTCAATATGTATGCGAATAAAGCAGGACACAAGACTTCTGATGGAACAGAACATGTGAAAGAGCTGGACAAGTTAGTTGATTAAAACCTGAGAGTGCTATATAATGGAGACCAGGAATGGAACGGAAGCGGAATGCTTCTGATGATGTTCCTGGTTTTTTGTTTCATAGAATTGCGTCTTGTGAATTGGATATTTGATATCAGGGAGTATCGTTATGGTAAAAAAATCAGCATATAATGGGCCGAGAAACAGCAGAATAAAGAGACAAAGGGCCCGAAGAAGAAAGAAAATGATGATCAGGGCCGGTGCAGCGGCTCTGTGTCTGGCAGCGGTGATCGGAGCAGTGTCTGGCATCCGGGCGCTGGTTGGAGGACATAAGACCAAGAACCAGGAGCATATCACCAGTATGGAGGAGACACTTCCACAGAAATTAAAAGAGATCAACGGCATTTCTGTAAATGGACTTGGGTATGAGGAGACCGTTGCAGCTTTAATAAAAGGGTATGACTGGAATTTATCAGTTTCTTACGAGGGCAAAACGGAGAAACTGAACAATCTGATCGAAGCCAGGACCAGACAGTATCTGGATGAGATCTGCACTCAAAATATGGAAGGTTCTTACACCTTTGACCTTCTGGATGTGTCTGAACTGGCGAAAGAGGAGGCCGGCCGGCTTGCCGGAATCTGGGATCAGAAGCCGGAGAACAGTACCCTGGATCACTATGACGCGGCCAGTGGGAAGTTTGTATTTTGCGTTGGAAAGGACGGCGTGGTCATTGACCAGGAAAAACTGGCAACGGATATCAGTCAGGCGGTGAAGGATCAGAAGCTGGATCAGAGTTTAAGTGCCGAAGGCAATTTCCAGGCGGCTGATTCTGATGAGGCGGTTCAGGCAAAATATAAGACATTGGAGACATTTACTACCAATACCACCAGTAATCCCAAGAGAAACACCAACGTCCGTCTGGCTGCAGAGGCGTTGAATGGAACCATTGTGCAGCCTGGAGAAGAATTTTCCTTTAACCAGGTCATTGGTCCGAGAACAGAGGAAAAGGGTTATCAGGCAGCTGCGGCTTACAATAGCGGCGAGGTGGTACAGGAGGTGGGCGGCGGTGTCTGCCAGATTTCCAGTACCTTATATCGGGTGGTCTTCGAAACGGGAATGGAAGTGACGTACCGCCGTTCCCATACCTTCGAGCCGAACTATGTGACACCAGGACAGGATGCCACGATCAGCTGGGATATGCCGGATTTCCGGTTCGTGAATACTTCTGAGGGAGCTATTGGTATCCAGGCCAGCTATGCGGACCAGAAAGCTACGGTTTCGATTTATGGAATTCCGGTTCTGGATGACGGTGTGACCTGGAAGCTTTATTCTGAAAAGACAGAGGAAGGGGAAAAACCGGAGCCTCAATATGTGGAGGACCCGACCCTGGCGCCAGGCACAGAAAAGGTAAAGAGCAACGGAACGACGGGAAGCACCTGGGTGACTTACAAGGTCATTTATAAAGATGGTGTGGAGATCGACCGTGTGAAGGATCACGAGAAGATTTACAAGGGGCATGCACCGGTGATCTTAAGGAACACAGGGACTACCCAGGTGACTGCAGAGGCTGGAGATGGAACAGCGAATGGCCAGACCACGGAGGAGGCTGTTACCGCTGCGATTCCGGTAGACGGCATGGACGATGAGACCCATAGCGGAGCTTCCAGGACAGATGGCGAGATGTCCCAGAGTGGAACCCAGAGCAGCACAGCGGTCAGTGAAACAACCGGGACAGAGACGGTACAGACCACAGAGGCAGAGACAGTGATCGAACCGGAACCGGTTGTGGCACTAGCAGAAAACCTCAGTGAGACGGTTCAACAGATTCCCCCACTCTAAATCAATCTTCATTTTCCCGTAATGAAACTGAAAGAGAAATATTGGTTTCTCCGTTTGGATTTTTGGTATAATGAGTGTACTGAAAAAGAACGATCAAGATATTGCTTTTAACGGTTATGGGAGGAGAGAGAAGTATGAGAAAACGTCTGGTAAGTACTGCCTTGATCTGCGGAATATTATCGGTTTCTATGTTAAATGGCTGCGGAAAGAAAACAGCAGATGCAACCGCAGGCACAACTGCCATTCAGGAGAACAGCAGTGCGGAAGAGACAACCACGGAAGCGAAGGAAAGCAGTGCGGAAGAGACAAAAGCGGAAGAAGAGGGCCAGGTGAATCAGGAGAAACAGGATCCGGCTGCCATTGTTCCGGTGACGGTAGACTATAGCCATGACGGCGACTGGAAAGACCAGAAAACCCTGTTTTTCAGTAAAGTGGCCCAGATCAAGCTGCTGGATGACGACCATAAGAAACTTCAGGACGTATTAAAGGCTTTAAACCAGAGTGCACTGGACGATCAGAAATCGGTGATAGATGAGAATAAAGAATATGCGGAGCAGGAATATGCTTCTAATCCAGATATGGTTGAATATACCTTTGATCGGGATATCCTGGTAGCCCGTTCCGATGAGACGGTATTGAGCATGGCGGTGATGGAAAGCTCTTACCTGGGCGGCGCCCATTCATTTTGCGCGACTATTGGCAGAACATATGATACCCAGACAGGCAAAGAGCTTTCACTGAAAGACGTGGTATCCGATTATGATGGTATTTATGAATATGTAAAGACGCAGCTGGAAGAAAACTATGACCAGTCCATGTTTTTTGAGGATTACCAGGACACTCTTCAGAAAATGTTCTATGATGAAAGCGGCGATTATGGAACGGTACAGTGGACCATTTCCCAGACAGGGCTAAGCATTTATTTCAATCAGTATGATCTGGCTCCATATGCAGCAGGAAGCCAGCAGGTGGATATTTCCTTTAAGGCCCAGCCACAGCTGTTCCAGAGCAGATATGTGGTGGAAAAGGAGTCTTACATCAAGGTAATAAGGGAAAATAAAAGTTGCTTTGCGGATGTAGATGGAGACGGAAAAGAAGAAGAGATTTCCTATTCCGTTGCCCACGATGAATATGGGTTCGGCGGCGCTATCACAGTAACCTGCGATGGTCAGACCTTTGATACAACAGAGGTTGATAAAGATGCTTCTGATGCATATGGTGCATACGGGGCATACTCATCAGAAGGTTATGTGCTGCATACGTCGGACGGAAGAACCTATCTGTATCTGCAGCATCTGGATGACAATGATTACCGTTATGTGAACGTATTCCGTTTAGACCAGGGAATGCCTTCCTACGTGGGGTATGAGGGAATGGCCTGGTATAATGCGCAGATCTTAGATCCGGATTCCTTTATGCTGTATACAAGACTGGATGTTCTGGGAACCTACTATGGCATGAAGAGGTATCATGTCGATGAAGCCGGACTTCCGGCATCCGATGACGAGGCATATGTGATCAATGAGAGCAGTATGCTACGATCTACGAGAGATTTAGCGGTAACGATTCTGGAGAAAAATGGTTCTGAGACCGAAGCCACCGTTTTGTCCGGAACCGGTTACACCATATTCCGGACAGACGGAGCTTCTTATGCGGACGCCCACTTAAACGATGGCCGCGACTGCCGCATCCAGATAAAAGAAGGAAGCAGAGGCTGGGGCTGGGATATCGATGGAGTCAGCGAGGAGGAGTGCTTTGAGTGGTTTCCTTATGCGGGATAATTAATGGGAAACAGATAGGAAACAAGACATAGGTCTGAGGATGTTTATCTGGACATCCCAGACTGACGGGCTATGTAAAAAACAGGTACTGTGATCTGTAAATATTACTGATCACAGTACCTGTTTTATTGTATGGGAAAAGTTATTAAGCCTATCATCATGGAATGAGAGTTTTCATGCTCAAAAAGTAATTGACTAGATTTTGTAAAATAAGGACTTCTGTATCATTGAGTTGAGAAATATCTAAGGTTGCAGTTTTATTGATACCTAATAAAAAATCGGTTGATACATGGAAAATAGCAGCTAATTCACTTAAAATAGCAGTGGAAGGAACTGAAATCCCCATCTCCCAAGCATTTACGGAACTTCTGGTAATATGAAGTTTACGTGCCAGTTCAGCCTGTGTCATACCATTCTGTTCACGAAGGTGTTTAATTCGGTCAGCAGTCATTCGGATCCTCCTTGTCTGTATGATGTCATATTACACTATTCAAAAAGATAATTCATTATCAAAAAGATTATATTAGTTTACAATTTCCGAAAAGCGGATCACACGATAAAACAAACACAAAAGTAAAATATAAACATCTAAAAGATTAATAAAATTGACAATAAAATCACTCATAGATATAATGAAATTATATGAAAATAACGTTCAAGCCAAACGTCCGTGAGACTTGGCGCGTGATCCTGGTCAGCGGAAGCTGACATATTCTTCACAGAATCTGAGAAAACATAACTAGAAGGAGAGTGTGAAAATGCAAAATAGTGAATTGCTCTTTTATGGGGGTATTTTGATTATGAGTATTGCAGTGATTGTCATGATCATAAGTCTGATCATGTTTCATATCACAGGTCAAAGGATAAAAAAAAGACTGGAAGAGGAGTATGGAAAACCTTACAAGTAAAGGACAGAGGGAGGAAATGGTATGGCAAGAGTAATTGCCGGAGTCTATGAGATTCAACAGAAAATTGGTTCCGGAGGTGGAGGTATTGTTTATCTGGGACGGCATCTGCGGTTAAATAAGCTGGTGGTATTGAAAGCGGATAAACGATCTCTGAATACAAAGCCGGAGATCCTGCGGCGAGAAGTGGACATGTTGAAGGGGTTGAGTCATCGCTATATTCCTCAGGTTTACGATTTCGTTCAGGAAGACGGAATTGTATATACGGTAATGGATTACATTGAAGGAGAAAGCCTGGATCATATTCTGGAACGAGGACAGACACCGCCCCAATCTCAGCTGATCCAGTGGGCATGTCAGCTTTTAGAGGCGCTGCAGTATCTTCATAGTCAGCCGCCTCATGGAATTCTTCATGCAGATATTAAACCGGCCAATATTATGCTGCGTCCTAATGGGGATTTATGTCTGATCGACTATAACATCGCCCTGGCATTGGGAGAAGATGGCGCTGTAAAGGTGGGATATAGCAGCGGATATGCTTCTCCTGAGCATTATGGGTTGGATGAAAGAATTCAAATAGGAAAAGAATCTTCTGCATCTTCAGATGGTTTCGGAAGTAACGGCACAGATAGCAGCAGTGGAGGACGTAAGCGGGTAAAACTGGATGCCAGATCAGATATTTATAGTCTGGGTGCAACGCTCTATCACCTGATCTCTGGTGAGAAACCATCTCCAGATGCCAGGCAGATCAAACCACTTGGAAAAGATATATGCAGTCCGGCGGTGGCAGGAATCATTCAAAAAGCGATGGAGCCGGAACCTGAGAAGCGTTATCAGAGCGCAGAAGAGATGCTTCAGGCATTTCGGGAGTTACACACAAAAGATCCAAGAGTGCTCCGCCATAAGAAGCGAATTGCAATAACGATGACAGGGCTTGTCTGCCTGTTCCTTGCGGGAGGTGCAGCTGCATTTGTGGGGTTAAAACAAAAAGAACAACGGCAGGAGGCATTGGCTTTATCTGAGTATTCAGCAGGAGAATTAGCAAAGGGCAATCGGTCCGAAGCGGTCCGGCTGGCTATGGAAGCAATTCCCGGGGAGAAGAGTATATGGAACGCACCGGTAACGGCACAGGCAAGAAAAGCTTTGACGGATGCTTTGGGGGTGTATGAACTTTCTGATCGGTTTCAGCCACTGGATAGCATTTCTCTGTCCGGATCACCTTATAGCATCAAGATGTCTCCAGATGGAACCAGATTAGCTGTGGTCTGCCAGCAGGAGATGGTGGTTTATGATTTAGAAAGTGGGGGAGAACTGGCAAAAGTCCAGACGGCAGCTTCTGCATTGGCGGAAGTGACATTTACGGATTCCGATCATATTCTCTATGCAGGAGAGGATGGCGTGTCTCTCTATGAAATTCCTGCCAGACGTGTGATATGGACGGCTGGAATGGGAACTGGTATTTCTCTGTCAGAAGATAAAACCCGTTTCGCCGTTGTTGACCGGAATGAGGAAAAAGCAGTGATCTATGATGCAGCGGATGGTTCGCAGGTGCAGGAATGTTCGTTTGATGGACATCGGATGAGGGCAGCGTACAATGACATTTTCACCAATCCACAGAATGATATTTTTGCCTTAAATAAGGATGGAACGATGCTGGCAGTGAATTTTTCTGGCGGAGCATTTCAAGTGTTAGATGTCGTACATCCGGAAAATTCCCTTTATATATATGAAGCTTCTTCTTATGAGGATTTTGAAGGAGGATTTTGCGGGAAATGGTTCGCATTCGTAGCATCGAAAAGTGACCAGTCGGTGTTTGGTATCATTGACACCGAAAGCGGCAGTTATGTGGGAGAACTGGAGTCCAGGAGCCGGATGCATATTCAGACGAAAAATGACGGCATCTGGCTGTCAGAAGGCAATCTGCTGGTTCGGTTTGATCCGGAAAGCCTGGAAGATAAGGAGATGGCATTTACTGATCAGGAGAAAATCACAGGATTTGCCGTTTCAGATAACTATGTAATGACAAAAACCGACAGTGGTCAGATTCTGTTCTTTGACCGGGGGGCAAACCAGATGTCTGCGGAGACAATCGAGGAACCAGTGGATTTTATGAAACTTTCAGATACCTATGCAGTGGTGGCCGGCCGCAATGAACCGCGGATCCGGGTGTGGAAGCTGGAGAATCATGGGGACCAGAGGCTGTTCACCTATGATGCCAGATATCCACACGATGAGGCACGGGTGTCAGGGACTGGAACCAGTGTCATGCTTTATAATTATGAAGGGTATGAGATCAGTGATAAGCAGGGCAATGTCATGTCCCAGGGAACGTTTCCGGATCCGGAGAAGATTTATGACCAGCAGTATCGGAGAAGTGGAGAGACAGATTATCTGGAGGTGATCTGGTATGACGGAACGGTACGGAAATATGATCCGGCAGATGGCAGGCTTCTCTCCGAGGAGCAGCAGACTCCACCGGAAAAAGATCTGTATGAAGAATTTAAAACTTCCCGTTACCGGTTTGCGTCAGAGCTTCACAGCGCGCCAAAGGTGTATAACCTTGAGAACGGAACATTTGTGAAAGAACTGGAAAAAGAAGCATATCTGACTTATGTGACGGAGTATGGGGATTATCTGGTAACGGAGTATGTCAGCGCTGATGGAGCGCGCTATGGTCTGCTTTTGAATCAGGATCTGGAAACACTGGCATATCTTCCTGACCTGTGTGATATGGTAGACGGAACGCTGATCTTCGATGAGAAAAATGGAGAGCTGCGGAGTAGTCCGATCTACTCGTTAGAAGAATTGCTGACGCTGGCAGAGAAAAAATAGTTACTGTTCACGCGTTGCGCAAACAGCAACGGATTTTGCCGATGCTTCGCATTCTAAATCGGCAAAATCTGTTACCACCACTGTACCATACGGCATTTTCAGTTCAGAAAATGCCTACCCGTGTACAGTAACAAAAAATATGCCAAGAATGTCAAATAATAACATCTATTAAGACAAAAGAAATTGACATCAGATAAAATTCGACTTATACTGGAAATAGAACTAAGGTAACTGGAAAGATGTGAAGCAGTTACAAGAGTGGTTTTAGGAAGGGAGATATGAGA
>SKDY01001560.1_pt1 | contig 14038 bp, 9 predicted proteins | sample 4826591 | NCBI WGS metagenome assembly SKDY01 (sample SAMN11008823, study PRJNA524170) | human gut metagenome | biome: Human fecal sample; material: Feces; isolation source: fecal sample from pouch patient p10, p22 | host: Homo sapiens | place: Israel: Tel-Aviv | collected 2016-06-15 | reverse complement strand
GCATAGAAAATATACACCTTAAGTGTAATTAAAATTTGCGGTTAATCAAAAGAGCGCGGTGGAAAGGGGAATATCTGCCGGGTACAGGAAATGTAAAACGCGAGCCTGTTTCCGGAAAAATGTATCGGTTGCAGACGAACAAAAATAGCCTGGAAAGCGCCTCGGGGAACGGGAAATTGCCGGGTGAGAATGGTTTTGTTAGTCGCTAAAGTCGGGCCATCTTATCTACAGGTGACGGATCGCCATGACAAACTTCACGACCAGCACGCCGCATGACGCATTATTTAAGTCCTTTCTCACTCACCCTGACACCGCGCGGGATTTTATGGAGATCCACTTACCCAAAGATTTACGTGAACTGTGCGATCTCGACAGCTTAAAACTGGAATCCGCCAGCTTTGTCGATGATAAATTGCGGGCGCTACACTCCGATATTCTGTGGTCGGTAAAGACCCGTGAAGGCGATGGCTATATTTATGTGGTGATTGAACATCAGAGCCGCGAGGACATTCATATGGCCTTTCGCCTGATACGCTATTCCATGGCGGTGATGCAGCGCCATATCGAGCATGATAAACGCCGGCAGCTACCGCTGGTCATCCCGATGCTGTTTTATCACGGTAGCCGTAGTCCTTACCCCTGGTCCCTGTGCTGGCTGGACGAATTTGCCGACCCGACTACCGCACGGAAACTTTATAATGCCGCGTTCCCGCTGGTGGATATCACTGTCGTGCCAGACGACGAGATTGTGCAGCACCGCAGAGTCGCCCTGTTGGAGTTGATCCAAAAGCATATTCGCCAGCGCGATCTGATGGGGCTTATTGATCAACTGGCAGTATTACTGGTTACAGGGTGCGCTAATGACAGCCAGATAACCGCGCTGTTAAATTACATTTTACTGACTGGCGATGAAGCGCGTTTTAATGAGTTTATCAGTGAACTTACCCGTCGAATGCCACAACACAGGGAGCGAATAATGACGATTGCAGAGCGAATTCATAATGATGGATGGCTGTTAGGGATGGAAAAGGGGAAAGAAGAAGGGGAACAACGCCTCCTTAGATTGCTTTTGCAGAACGGTGCGGATCCTGAATGGATACAACGATATACTGGACTTTCGGCAGAGCAAATGCAGGCATTAGAGCAACCCTTGCCTGAAAGCAAGCGCGATCCATGGATCGAGTACTAATCAGAGACTGATGACAAACGCAAAGCTGCCTGATGTGCTACGCTTATCAGACCTACATTACCTCTGCAATCTATTGAATTTGCGCGATTTGTAAGCCGGATAAGGCGTTCACGCCGCATCCGGTATGAACAAAGCACACTTTGCCTAAGCCATGCTGGAACGTGGCGATGCCCCTGCAAAGATAAAACGAGTCACAGGCGATTCGTGAGAGGAAATCAGGGGCCTCGCCACTAATTCGAATTCATTCCATTGCCTGATACACGGCCTCGCCAATTTGCTTCAGTGCTTCGCGATAGGTTTCGCTGAGCGGCAAAGCGCAGTTGATGCGCAGACAATTACGGTATTTGCCGGAAGCCGAGAAAATCGAACCTGCCGCCACCTGGATTTTCATGCGGTACAGCTGCCGCGCGACGCAGACCATATCGACCTGTTCAGGCAATTCTATCCACAGTAAAAATCCGCCTTTCGGGCGCGTAATACAGATTTCGCAGGGAAAATATTCCCGTATCCAGCAGGTATAAAGCGCCAAATTGCGCTGATAGATCTGCCGCATCCGCCGGATATGGCGATGATAGTGACCTTCCAGCACAAACGTCGCCGCCGCCATTTGCGTGGACGGTACATTAAAGCTGCTGATGGCATATTTCATATGCAGCAGTTTATCGTGATAACGTCCCGGTGCGACCCAACCCACGCGCAGGCCTGGAGCAATACTTTTACTGAACGAGCTGCACAACAGCACTCGCCCGTCGATATCCCATGAATGAATGGTCCGCGGGCGCGGATACTCCGTTGCCAGTTCGCCGTAGACATCATCTTCAAAAATCACAATATCATGACGCTGAGCGAGAGAGAGAACGGCCCGTTTGCGCGCGTCCGGCATAATAAATCCCAGCGGATTATTACAGTTTGGCACCAGAATGATGCCTTTAATCGGCCACTGTTCCAGCGCCAGTTCCAGCGCTTCAACGCTGATGCCTGTTTCTGGATCGGTTGGGATTTCAATCACTTTCACGCCCATGCCGCGCAGCATCTGCATTGAACCGTAATAACAGGGGGATTCGACCGCGACAATATCGCCCGGTTTACACACCGCCATTAACGCCATCGACATCGAGTTATGGCAGCCGCTGGTGATGATGATGTCATCGGCGGTGACCACCGAGCCGCTGTCGAGCATCAGGCGGGCAATTTGCTCTCGCAACACTCGCTGACCGGCTAACAAGTCATAACCGAGAACGGTTTGCAGATTATGCTGTACCACCCGGCTTAGCTCCCGCCAGAGCGGTTTCAGGCTGGGCGTTTCGACATCCGGCGTGCTTTTGCTTAACGGAACAATGGAACTGTCGCTATGCGCCTCCAGCATATCCAGCACCTGATCCCACTGGGTAATTTCCACCGGGCGTTGCACCGGACGCGTCATCGGCGGCACTGGCGGCTGGGCTTTACGTTGTGCGACAAAATAACCCGAACGCGGCTGCGGAGTGATGAGCTTCATCGTTTCCAGCGTCTGATACGCCTGCTGCACGGTGCTGATGCTGACGCCGTGCTCCTGACTTAAGCTGCGCACCGACGGCAATTTCTCCCCGTGACGATACAGCCCTTGCTCAATCCGCTCGGCAAGCAGAGTTGCCAGATGTTGATAACGCGTCATGCTGTATTCCTTATTTGGACCATACAGAGAGAAAAACCGGTACAGATGAGGCTAAAAAACCGGATGCAGATGCTGTTTTAACCTGTCTGTATGTTAAATAAAACTAATATTTGCATCTGTATTGTGAACTGCCAGAAGGCAGATGATGAAGCCTCTGAAAGATGAGGAGGCAGCAGATGGAATTTCACGAAAACAAAGCCAAAACGCCGTTTATCAGACTTGTGCAACTCTGGCAGGCGGTGAGGCGTTGGCGGCGGCAAATGCAGACCCGACGAGTGTTACAGCAGATGAGTGATGAACGGTTGAGGGATATCGGGTTACGCAGGGAGGATGTGGAGTGAGGGGGCAATTCATCGCGGATAAACCGGATTTCGCTATAACCTTCACAAGGAAGTGGTTATTATTGCGTCATTATTGCTTCACGGAAGGACGCCAGGATGAAAGCCACAGAGGCTCGCCTACTCGATTTTTTAAAACGTTCGCAGCAGTTTGTTATTCCCATTTATCAACGCACTTATTCATGGACCGGGCAACAATGTCGGCAACTTTGGGACGACATCATTCGTGCAGGAAAGCGTGACGATATATCAGCGCATTTTATCGGTTCGGTTGTTTATATAGAGCAGGGATTGTATCAGGTTTCTGGTATTTCTCCGTTGCTGGTCATTGATGGTCAGCAGCGGCTGACGACCGCAATGTTGCTGATTGAGGCTTTATCGCGCCATCTTGGCGAAGACGAAGTTTTTGATGGCTTTTCAGCAATGAAATTGCGTAATTATTATTTGCTCAATCCTTATGAGTCCGGCGAGAAAGGATTTAAATTACTGCTGACCGAGACTGATAAAGACAGTTTACTGGCGTTAATAAAACAAAGACCAATGCCAGAAAACTATTCCCATCGAATAATGGAAAACTTTACTTTCTTTGATGAACAAATTACCAAACTCGGTGATGACTTGATCCCCTTATGTCGTGGGTTAGCAAAGTTATTAATTGTCGATGTGGCGCTTAATCGTGGTCAGGATAATCCGCAACTGATTTTTGAAAGTATGAACTCCACCGGTAAGGCGTTAAGTCAGGCCGATCTGGTGCGCAATTTTATTCTGATGGGCCTCGAACCAGAGCATCAAACCCGATTGTATGAAGATCACTGGCGTCCAATGGAAGTCGCCTTTGGTCAGCAAGGTTACAGCGAATATTTTGACAGTTTTATGCGTCATTATCTGACGGTAAAAACGGGGGAGATCCCTCGGACAGATGAAGTCTATGAGGCATTTAAACTCCATGCCCGCAGCCAGAGTGTTGCTGAAAAAGGCGTAGATCGGCTGGTTGAAGATATTCATATCTACGCGGAGTATTACTGTGCAATGGCATTGGGAAAAGAAAGTGACAAATTGCTTGCTACGGCTTTTCAGGATTTGCGCGAGTTAAAGGTCGATGTGGCGTATCCTTTCTTACTGGCGCTTTATCATGACTATAAAAATGGCGTTTTGTCTCACGAAGATTTCCTGAGCATAATTCGTTTAATTGAATCTTATGTTTTCCGCCGTGCAGTATGTGCGATTCCGACGAATTCTCTTAACAAGACGTTTGCTACTTTTTATAAGGTCATTAATAAAGGAAAATATCTGGAAAGTATTCAGGTACATTTTCTGAATCTGCCTTCATATCGTCGTTTCCCCAACGATGATGAATTTAAACGGGAATTAAAAGTTCGCGATCTCTATAACTTCCGCAGTCGCAGCTACTGGTTACGACGACTGGAAAACGATAAACGCAGAGAGCGCGTAGAAGAGTTTACTATTGAGCATATTATGCCGCAGAACGAAAATTTGTCGGCTAAATGGCGTGAAGAGCTGGGAAGTGACTGGCAACGCATTCATAAAGAATTATTGCATACGTTGGGGAATCTCACTTTAACGCGCTATAACTCCCGCTACAGTGACAGACCTTTCGCGGAAAAACGCGATATTGAAGACGGCTTTAAACATAGCCCGCTCTATTTGAATATCGGTCTTGGACAGTGCGAAAAATGGGATGAAGCCGCCATTCACGCCCGAGCCGATCGTCTGGCCGATCTCGCGGTTCAGGTCTGGCAAGCGCCTTCTCTTCCTGAAGAGGTTTTAGCTGTTTATCGGGGGCAGCCGGAAAACAAAACCAGTTACAGCCTGAGTGATTATCCTTTTCTTGCTGATGGTTCGCATAGCCGGGTGTTATTCGATCATCTTAGCGATGAAGTTATGCGCCTGGACGCAGGGATCACGCAGGAAGTATTGAAGCTCTATATTGCGTTTAAAGCTGAAACGAATTTTGTTGATGTTGTGCCGCAAAAAAGCCGACTGCGATTGTCGCTTAATATGCAGTTTCATGAACTGGTCGATCCGAAAGGTATTGCCAAAGATGTGACAAATGTTGGGCGCTGGGGTAATGGTGATGTGGAAATTGGTTTCAGTGACCTCGCACAACTTCCTTACATTATGGGATTAATTCGTCAGGCATTTGAAAAACAGATGGAGAGCGCGTTGATATAACGCGGCGAATAATACCCGGTAGCACTGGTGCTACCGGGTCAATGTATCAGGCAACTTTCTGTTTACCGGCAATCACCCCAATAAATTCCTGCACTTGCTTCTGTTTACGCGCCGACAGCTTACACACCTTGCGTAGTGACTGCATCAGTTCGCTCTCTTCGTCCGCGGGTGGTTGGGCGGTGAGGACAATACAGCCTTCCATCACTTTGACATCTACCGCCGTGCCGGTAGCAAAACCGGCGGCTTCCAGCCACTGACCTTTCAGGGTGATGGCGGGAATACGGCTGTAATCCGGGTAGCGGCTCGCATAACTCACGGTTAATTGACGGTTATTTGCCGGGGAGACTTCTGCTTCGAACGGTTGTGCAATAGAATGCGTGTCAGTCATGATTACTATTCTCTATAAATAGTGATTGTGATTAGCGGTGCGGGTGTGTTGGCGCACATCCGCACCGCGCTAAATACCTGTGTATATCATCAGTAAATATGGGGAAAGTCCAGCTAAAAATTAATGAAAATAAGATGAAAATTAGCGTGAGATATAATTTTTGGTGATGTGAATAAAGCGGCTATTGAGCCGCTTTATTGGTTTTTTGATGGCGAAAAAATTAGTTTGTCGCCGCGTCAGTCAGTGCGTCTGCAAGATGCAGTTGGGTTTTATGATAAATCCCAATATAAGAAATAAGACCATTGCATACTGCTTCAATAGAATTTATCTTATCAAATATTGCTTGTTGTTCATTATAGGGGGGAATCGCAACAATAATATTGTAAAAACTGTCAGAATTAAGTTTTGGCATTTTTATTCTGTTCTCTGCTTTTTTGACTTGCATAAGGAATGGAATGGAAAGGATATATTTCAATAAGTAATTTGGATTAATGTAACAGTCTAATGGATACATATCAGCACTGCAAAGACCATTATACTCTGCTAAAAAAACTTTGGATAATGACGGGCGGATTTTAGAATAAACAATTTGTCCTTTATAAAAGCGACTATTTGGCCCTTTGACTCCTGATTCTTTCACTGTTCTCTTTGATATCACTCTCCCAGTGCCCTTTTCAATAATATCAGGTGCTACTTGATATAAATTTAAATAATCTTTTGGTGATACTAATTCAGATTTAATATTAACTATATTACCAATACGACACCATTCCCACCCTTCCGGAAGTTCAAACGGTTTTTCCTCATCGCTAATTGGCGGCAGTGGTTTTTGTTTTTTTATTTTCCCTTCTTTCACCAATTGAGCTTTTTCCTGCGCAATACGTTTGAGCAGTTCAGAGGCGGGTTCGTCATTCGGATCCTGCGGCACAAGTTTGCCCATTACGGCCAGTTGCAGAATGGTCTGTTTTAACGCATCCACGCTGGCTTCGGTGGTAAATAGGGTGTCGAAATGCTCGCTAATACGCGCCCAGTTTTCAGCCAGTTCCTCGGCGTTTTGGCTGTCTGTAAGCGTTCCCAACAGGGTTTCAACCAGTTGCTGATGTGCGTCCAGACTGGTCAGGGATTGCTGTTCCAGTTGGTCGCAGAGGGACATTAGGGTTATGACATAAGAAACAATCTTCTCTTGCATTTTTAAAGAAGGAAGCGCAATTGGTATACTACCTATGACACTTTGATTTATCGCGGGTATTGAGGTTCCTGATTGATACTTCGACATATCGAGAGTATTAAGGATTAGATAGAACCACTCCCCCGATATTGCATCACATGGTTTTATTCCAAGACAGTTGTTATCAATAGCTGTATCCTGAACTAAAATTCTTCGTTTATTAGTTGCAATTGCTCCGCCAATTTTAGGGAAAATGATGGTGCCGGGTTCTGAGATTTTAATTTTATATTCATCAGCTAGGTCTTTTGAAATTGTATTTTTTGTCGAAAAAATGAATTTCTCGTTACCTTCAAGATTCATGTCGCTAACTTTGCACATCAAAATTTCTTTATCAGTGCTTCCCTGTACCACATTTGGAAAACCAGACCCTAAAGCCCATATACCAAGATTAATTAATCGAGTCCACTCCCATCCACCCGGCAATTCAAACGGCTTCTCTTCCTCGCTAATTTCCGGCAGTGGTTTTTGCTTTTTAATTTTCCCCTGTTTCACCAGCTCTGCTTTTTCCACCGCAATACGCTTCAGCAGCTCCGACGCCGGTTCATCGTTCGGATCCTGCGGCACCAGTTTACCGCGCACAGCCAGTTCCAGAATCAGCTCACGTAATTTCTTAATGCCATATAAATCAATTTTTCCGGAACTGCCGCGCCCGGCGGTGGAACGGGTTTGCAACGCCGAGGTCCAGGTTTCCATATGATCAACGATCAGCTTTTCCACACTCATTAGTTAACCTCCTTGCCAGACAGCGCAGCGCCAAGAATATCGCGCAGTTGATTACGCAGCGTCTGGATCTCCGCTTGCTGTTTTGCATACTGCGCTAACAGTTCGTCCGGATCATGGCTAATGGTTTCCGCCTGATGTGGGTTTTTAATATCCAGATTGAAGTTACGCGCAATCACGTCATCAATGCTGACTTTCCACGCTTGCTCATTCTCGACGCGGCTGGCAAAACCATCGGCCTCGTTACCCCACCAGTCGATCTCCGCCTGAAACTCTTCAAACTTCATCGGCTTGGTTTTGCTGTAGTTTTTCACACCCGCCGGATACGGATGCTCATAGAACCAAATCTCTTTGGTTGGCTGACCTTTGGTAAAGAACAACAGGTTGGTTTTAATGCCGGTATAGGGGTTAAACACCCCATTCGGTAAACGCACGATAGTATGCAGGTTGCACTCTTCGGTAAGCAGCTTTTTGATTTTGGTTTTAACGCCTTCGCCAAATAGCGTGCCATCCGGCAATACCACCGCCGCACGACCGTTTTTCGCCAGTACTTCCACAATCAGTTGCAGGAACAGATCCGCTGTTTCGCGGGTTTGCATCTCTGCCGGAAAGTTCTTCTCAATACCGTCTTCTTCCGTGCCACCAAACGGCGGGTTGGTAACAATGACATCCAGTTGTTCATCCCAGGAGGAAAGCGGTTTGTTCAGGGTGTTGTCGTGACGAATTTGTACTGGTACTTCAATGCCGTGCAGCAGCATATTGGTGGTCGCCAGCAGGTGCGGAAGCTGTTTTTTCTCGACACCGTGGATCTGTTGTTGCAGCGTCTGATGATCGGCGACGCTCTTCACGTATTTGTTCTTTACATGATCGAACGCGCAGGCAAGAAAACCACCCGTACCGCAGGCCGGGTCCATAATGGATTCGCCGAGTTTCGGATCAACGCGATCCACCATAAAGCGAGTGACGGCGCGTGGAGTATAGAATTCGCCAGCATTGCCCGCAGATTGCAGATCTTTAAGGATCTGTTCGTAAATATCACCAAACAGATGCCGTTCGCTGGCGCTGGTAAAGTCAATTTCGTTCAGCTTGTTGATCACCTGACGCAGTAGCGTACCGTTTTTCATATAGTTATAGGCATCGCTGAACGCCTGCTTCACCACGTAGCCGCGTGGGTTTTTATCGATAGGCGCCGTGAGGTTTTTCAACGCCGGGAACAGATCATCATTAACGAATTCCAGCAGGGAATCACCGGTAATGCCCTGCGCGTTGGCGGCCCAACTGCGCCACAAATAACGCTGTGGGATCGGATATTGATAGTTATCCTGCTCCAGTTCCAGCGCCTCTTCCTGGGCATCGAAGATTTTCAAAAACAGCAGCCAGGAGAGCTGACCGAGACGCTGCGCATCGCCATCCACACCGGCATCTTTGCGCATAATATCTTGTAATGATTTGATTACTGAGCTGATAGACATGTTGTATTCCATGAAAAACAAGGCCTTCTGCAACATGATGGTTGCAGAAGGCGCAAAAGAGGGTTGTTAAGCAGAGCGGGGCGGTAATTGGTAGATTTCGTTTTCCAGCTCGCTGAGCGCCTGATTATACCCGTTACGGTCGCCAAATCCGGTTTTAATAATCTCCGGTAAGGTGCCCATGCTGTCGAATGGTTTAAGTTTCAGCACCTGAATACTTTCGATCTCCTGTACGCCCGCATCGGCGTATTTATCCAGCAAATTATCGAGCACGGCTTGCGCTGCTTCAGAGTATTTTGTGAAGTAGTTCCGCTTGCGCACGTTCTCGGCGCGCTCTTTGCGGGTTAACGGCGGCTGACCATACACTACGTGGCAAAGCATGTCGAACGGGTCGAGATCTTTACCGACTTCTTCTGCCAGTACTTCCCAGATGATCCCCTGTTGCTCCAGCTCGTGAATGATCGCTTCTTTGCGATCGGCGTCCTGCCACTTGCGGGTAAAGTCATCCAGCGAGGCATATTCTTTGAGCAGTGTTTTGCGGGTGTAATCTTTAAAAGATTCGGTAACCAGTTTACCGTCGGCATCGTAATACTGAACACGCTGCGCAATAACGCCCACCGCTACACCGTTGACGTGAAACTTGCGGATTTTCTTCTCGTCTTCTTCCGGAAGTGGGCCGACATCATCGGTATCGGTAACCTGGTATGGTGGCGCAGGCGGTTCATCAACGCCTGTTACCTGTTCTTCGTCATGTTCGCTGATTTCTTCGAGTTTCTCTTCAAAATCAGATTCTGGATCGGCGATATCCTCTGGTGTGGTATCCATGACTTTTTCGGGAATGCCATCGAAACGCTCATCGGCAAACAGTTCGGTGGCTTTTTTAAAGTCGAGGATGGTAAACCAGAGTTTGCCGTAACGTTCGTCGATGCGTGTACCACGACCGATAATCTGCTTGAATTTGGTCATCGACTGGATGTTCTGGTCCAGTACTACCAGTTTGCAGGTTTTAGCATCCACACCGGTGGTCATCAGCTCTGAAGTGGTCGCGATAACCGGGTACGGTTTTTTTGGGTTGATGAAGTTATCCAACTGAGCTTTGCCAATTTCATCATCGCCGGTGATTTTCATGACGTATTTGTCGTTCTTTTTCACCTGCTCCGGGTTGAGATTAACCAGGGCGCGGCGCATACGTTCTGCATGATCGATGTCGTTACAGAAGACGATGGTTTTATCCATCGGATTGGTGCGCTTGAGGTAGTCGGTAATGGTTCTGGCAACCAGTTCTGTGCGTTCGTCGATTACCATCGTGCGATCGAAATCTTTCTGGTTATAGATACGATCGTCGATCACTTCGCCGTTTAAGTCAGTTTGCCCTTTGGTTGGGCGCCAGCCTTGCAGATCAACATCAATATCAACACGGACAACTTTATAAGGGGCGAGGAAGCCGTCTTCGATCCCTTCTTTTAGTGAGTAGACGTAAACCGGATCGCCGAAGTAATCCGTGCTGGAGACTTCATGCGTCTCTTTTGGCGTGGCGGTTAAGCCAATTTGGGTGGCGGAACTAAAATAATCAAGGATCTCTCGCCAGGCGCTGTCTTCGGATGCGCTGCCGCGATGGCATTCGTCGATCACGATCAGATCGAAGAAATCTGGTGCGACTTGTTTAAACGCTTTTTGGTCTTCCTCCGGGCCAGTTATAGCCTGATAGAGCGCGAGGTGAATTTCATAAGCGGGATCAATGGTGCGTCCGCTGACTTTGGTCATTGCCGTACCAAATGGCTGGAAATCATTATTTTTGGTTTGGTCGACCAGAATGTTGCGATCGGCAAGGAACAAAATGCGTTTTTTATTTTTTGATTTCCACAGGCGCCAGATGATCTGGAATGCGGTATAGGTTTTCCCTGTTCCGGTCGCCATGACCAGCAGAACGCGGTTTTGCCCGTTGGAGACGGCTTCAATGGTTTTGTTGATTGCCTGAAGCTGGTAATAACGTGGCGATTTACCGCTGCCATCGTCGTAATAGTCCTGAGTAATTACCGGAAGCTGAGCTTGTGTGTATCCTTTCCAGAGGCAGAATTTTTGCCAGAGTTCAGCGGGGGAGGGGAAGTCATCCAGCGTTATTTGCTTTTCAAGGCATTCACCTTCGGCTGCGGTGGCATCGCGGAAGATAAAGCCATCCCCGTTGGTGGCAAAAACAAAAGGAACGTCCAGCAGGCGCGCATATTCAATGCCCTGTTGCATCCCTTTGCCAATTTCATGTTTGTTGGCTTTTGCTTCAATCACGGCTAAGGGAATGCCAGGTTTGTGATACAGCACGATGTCAGCAGATTTTACCGTTCTGCGTGCCGCAATTTTACCACGTACGATGACTTTACCGTCTCGGAGTTTGACCTCCTGTCTGATTTGCGTTGTGTTGTCCCAGCCTGCATTGAGAATGGCTGGCATAACGCATTTGGTAATGATGTCTGCTTCCGTCAGGTTACTTAGGTTCAGTTCCGCCATGGGGGGTTCTCGCTTTTATCAGGACGATTCTGATTGTACATAAAATCAATAGCCTGGCTATGATTTAGGGCGGTGTTTCAACGTAAAGTACGTAGCAGAGATCACATTGATATCTCTGTTATATCTTGCTTGAATTAATCTGGGCATATCAGAGACAGATAAACAGAAGTTACAGGAACCATATCAACTCTAACAAAATATATAAAAATCTTATAGTTGCGTTTCTTTCGAGCAAGAAAGATAATGTTATTGTTGATTGTTTGATTGGGTATATGAAATGGAAGCTAAAGAATGTAAGGTGCAGGATATCCTTACTGAAAACAAAAAGTTTATTATTCCTTCTTATCAGCGTCCTTACAGTTGGACGGTAGATAATGCAGAGCAACTTATTGATGACATTTATAAAAGCTCTCGATCAGAAGAGAATGAATATTTTATTGGGAGTATGATTTGTATCAATAAAGGGCAAAATCAGTATGAAGTTGTAGATGGGCAACAACGTCTTACAACGTTAAGCATTATTGTCTCCGAGCTAAAAAAAATCATCCCGATTCAGGGGATAAAAGATGATTTGCAAAAAAGAGTTCTGCCTATTGATGTTTATTCTGATGAAACAGATGAACCAAGACTAATTGTTAGAAAAAAAGAGTATGATCTTTATAAATATTATATACTGCAGGATTCTAAAGATTATAAACCTGAAAAGCCATCGGATACTGAGTTAGTATTCATTAGCAACGCTGAAACAATTAGAGATTATTTGTTGCGGTTATCTGTTGATGAGTTGAAGTTGCTTGCTAAATATATTTTGCAAAATGTATATATCGTATTTGTGCAAACTGATGATTTCGCATCATCATTTAGACTCTTTAATGTATTAAATAGTCGAGGTTTACCTTTAAGTAATGCAGATCTTTTAAAAAATGCACTGTTTGAATCAGCTTCTACGCATAATAAAAAATCAGAGCAAATAGAATCAGCATGGTCGCAAATTGAAGATATGGTTGGAGTGAGACGGCTTGATAAATTTCTTACTCTTCATAAGCTTTCCGAGAAAAAAGATCGTGACAGGGTGTTACAAAAAGGTTTTGAAGCTTTTATTGAAAATCTCCAGCAGCAATTTGATGGAGATGCTATTGCTATGTCACTGATGTTGGTTAATTCTGCAAAAAATTATACTAAGATTTTAGAGAATGATTTTGAACACCCTTCAATACGACGAAAAATAGCATCGCTAAGTAATTTAGGGGTAGATGAGTGGATTCCTCCGGTTATGGCATTCATGAATCGAATGGCTCGTACAGAAGATTTTAATTTAGATGATTTTTCTCAATTTATTACCGCCTTTGAGAAGGTATATATGCATGGGTGGTTAAAAAAACAAATTAAAAGCCAAAGAGAAATGGTTTGTTATTCAGCTCTGGTAGCAATAAATAATGATATGCCTTTTGATTCTGTGATAAATCAGATAAACCAACATGCAGATAATTCAGGTTTTATAGCTGCTCTGGATGAAGATTTATATGAGCCTCGTCCGAATCAAGTGAACTTAATAAAAGCAATTTTGCTTCGCTTAGATATGGAGCAACAAGATGAGAGCGTGATTAAAACCTATACGGGGAGAATCACAATTGAGCATATTCTTCCTCAAGCATTAGTTAATGAATACTGGATTAATAGATTCCAACCTCAAGAGCATGTCTACTGGCTGCATAAAATAGGTAATTTAACACTCATAAGTGGTTCCAAAAATTCTGAAGCACAACACTATGATTTTATCAAAAAGAAATCTATTTATGAGAAACTTAATAGTAAAAGCTCTTTTGATTTAACAAAAGATGTTTGTAATTCTTCAGAATGGGGATTGGCTGAACTGAAAATGAGACATGAAAAAATGAAAACGCAATTGAAGAAGCTTTGGTTGGTCTGACATATCTAAAGAGTTCCACTCGTAATAATGTTGCGGTGGAACTCTCAAAAAGTTGATCTTTCCCGAACTTACTTCCTCAACCCCGCAAACGCCGCCCGAATCTCTTCCTCCGGCAACTGAATCCCGATAAACACCATTGTGCTATGCGGTTTTTCATCGCCCCACGGGCGGTCCCAGTCGGCGCTGTAGAGGCGCTGGACGCCCTGGAACAGCAGGCGGTTAGGTTCGCCGTCAATCCATAGCATCCCTTTGTAACGCAGTAGTTTATCCGCCGATTCCAGCAGCAGGTTTTCCATCACCCGGGAAACTTCGCTGATATCTACCGGGTAATCCAGTTCCACCACAATCGACGAAATATCGTTTTGTTTATCCGCGATAAAGTGGAAACGCGGTTTGGTGCTGACGACGTTCTCTTCCAGCATAAAAC
>SKDY01001548.1_pt1 | contig 14099 bp, 12 predicted proteins | sample 4826591 | NCBI WGS metagenome assembly SKDY01 (sample SAMN11008823, study PRJNA524170) | human gut metagenome | biome: Human fecal sample; material: Feces; isolation source: fecal sample from pouch patient p10, p22 | host: Homo sapiens | place: Israel: Tel-Aviv | collected 2016-06-15 | reverse complement strand
ATCTATCTATAATCCTATACAATTATTCATTATTTCTATTATAACAAATAAACACCACTGGTGCTATAAAAAGTTTTCTAGGCACGATAAATATCGCTAAAATCAGCTACCGCAAATCATTTTACAATTTTTGCAGAAAGCGTTATTATTAATCAAAGGTAATAAAAACTCAATTCTGCAAACCTATGACCCACATAGATTACCCCACCCAGTGACGAACTAGGTGGGGTTTTGGTGTTGTAAATCTTGAGAGTACAAAAACCCCCGGCAAATACGTCTGGTTTGCCGTTAACGTTTTACGGTTACTTAAATCTTGAGAGTACAAAAACAAAAACTCGGGACTGTTAATTTAAATTTTAGTTTTACGGTTACTTAAATCTTGAGAGTACAAAAACGCAAAACGAATCAAATTGAAGTCCAGATTTGTTTTACGGTTACTTAAATCTTGAGAGTACAAAAACCTCGAATCATATTACACCAACTTGCTTTCTGTTTTACGGTTACTTAAATCTTGAGAGTACAAAAACAATAGGTTCTATCTCCCCTGCCGGAATAAGGTTTTACGGTTACTTAAATCTTGAGAGTACAAAAACTAATCAACGGAAATCTAGCAATATCGCCAGGTTTTACGGTTACTTAAATCTTGAGAGTACAAAAACAATTTTGGCAAATGGTTTTGCAAATTCCTTGTTTTACGGTTACTTAAATCTTGAGAGTACAAAAACATTTTCTTCCTATATAATAACATACGAAAAGTTTTACGGTTACTTAAATCTTGAGAGTACAAAAACAGTAATTTAAAGTAGTTAAAACATTTGTAAGTTTTACGGTTACTTAAATCTTGAGAGTACAAAAACACGCTGACTTAGCAGACACCCATTCGTTGGGTTTTACGGTTACTTAAATCTTGAGAGTACAAAAACTTCGCTATATGCCTAAACCACCGTTCGATAGTTTTACGGTTACTTAAATCTTGAGAGTACAAAAACTAGATCACATTAAGAGCCAACTGTTCTAGTGTTTTACGGTTACTTAAATCTTGAGAGTACAAAAACTCGCAGAACATTGTCGATTAAAAACAAATGGTTTTACGGTTACTTAAATCTTGAGAGTACAAAAACAATCCAACTTGAAAAATATATATCTATCTCGTTTTACGGTTACTTAAATCTTGAGAGTACAAAAACAATATTCTTTGATAACTTTATGGGTAAATTGTTTTACGGTTACTTAAATCTTGAGAGTACAAAAACTCGTACACTACAAACATTGGGAATCCCAGCGTTTTACGGTTACTTAAATCTTGAGAGTACAAAAACTGGTTTTGTAATTATGTGTACCAAATTCAGTTTTACGGTTACTTAAATCTTGAGAGTACAAAAACCAAAGTCAAGGTCGTCTTGCTTTTCTGGCGGTTTTACGGTTACTTAAATCTTGAGAGTACAAAAACCTAATCAGTTAAGTTGTTTTTTCGTGTTTAGTTTTACGGTTACTTAAATCTTGAGAGTACAAAAACTCGTATCCTTTGCGGTTAGTCAACCCAATCGTTTTACGGTTACTTAAATCTTGAGAGTACAAAAACCGAAAAAGCAACAGAGTTCATTAAAGCAGGGTTTTACGGTTACTTAAATCTTGAGAGTACAAAAACAAGAGCATGACCTTCCACTTTCTGGAAAATGTTTTACGGTTACTTAAATCTTGAGAGTACAAAAACAGAATATGCAAAACGTAAAATTTCTAAAGAGTTTTACGGTTACTTAAATCTTGAGAGTACAAAAACACTTGGATGAAGTATTGACGAACCTCTTTAGTTTTACGGTTACTTAAATCTTGAGAGTACAAAAACTAGTCTCTTCCGCTTCTTTGATGAATTCCTGTTTTACGGTTACTTAAATCTTGAGAGTACAAAAACGCCAAATGCGTCAAGAACATTCGTCATAGTTTTACGGTTACTTAAATCTTGAGAGTACAAAAACTGTCAGACGGCTGCGCAATCAGAAGCAATTGTTTTACGGTTACTTAAATCTTGAGAGTACAAAAACTATTGTTCAATTTCTAGAATTGTAAAATTGGTTTTACGGTTACTTAAATCTTGAGAGTACAAAAACAACGGAGATAATCTTTTACATGCGCCTACAGTTTTACGGTTACTTAAATCTTGAGAGTACAAAAACTGTTAACAGAAACTCTATAGTGTGTTGTGTGTTTTACGGTTACTTAAATCTTGAGAGTACAAAAACAGAATGGTGCTTCTTTAAGCGGCTTATCTAGTTTTACGGTTACTTAAATCTTGAGAGTACAAAAACATTTGATTACCGTTCGTATCGTGAAAAAATGTTTTACGGTTACTTAAATCTTGAGAGTACAAAAACTTGCTGTTTGATTTGTTTTTTTATTCATGGGTTTTACGGTTACTTAAATCTTGAGAGTACAAAAACCAAGCCTTCGTTGTTTCAATTTTGCTCCTAGTTTTACGGTTACTTAAATCTTGAGAGTACAAAAACTATTCTTTCCGTCAGTTTCATCAGGATTACGTTTTACGGTTACTTAAATCTTGAGAGTACAAAAACACTGCCTCTGGCATTGCTTTGTCTGCATATGTTTTACGGTTACTTAAATCTTGAGAGTACAAAAACCGGCTCGTCACTGAAGATGAGCTTCTTTGGGTTTTACGGTTACTTAAATCTTGAGAGTACAAAAACTTGAAACTTACTGCACGAATTATGAAATTTGTTTTACGGTTACTTAAATCTTGAGAGTACAAAAACGGTTATAACGACAATAAAAAAAGGACTAGCGTTTTACGGTTACTTAAATCTTGAGAGTACAAAAACAAGTGGTGTGACCGTTGTTCGTGATTGGAAGTTTTACGGTTACTTAAATCTTGAGAGTACAAAAACCTCAAATCGTCATTTTGGGTCTTTATACTCTACAAGAATTATAATTTCATTGAGCCTAAAAGTCAATCTTTATCCTTAAGAAAGCTTATTTCAAGCTGATTTATCTCTGAAATTGGATATTTAACTGACTTATCATAGTGATATAAACTATTTAGTATCTTGATAGCTACCATATCCGAAATTCCTAAACTCACATATGAAATTTGCTCACTAAATAAATAACTTGCATTCTTCTGTAAAAGAATTAAAAATTCTTTTTTTGTTGGTACATTGTTGGATGGATATCTTCCAACAAACCTTTCATACATAAAATCAAGATCAAACAAAGATTCAATATAATCTGAAACAATGGTAATATTTTCTATTGTTTCTTTAGTCACATACAAGTAGCTTTCGTTTGACGGAAAAATCGTACAATAAAAATTTGGAAACTCATCAGCCATTCTTGTGATAACCTGACAAATTCTTATAAATGAGGCATAATCAAGGTAATCATCCATATTCTTAAAAATCAGAAGAATGTTACTAGTATCATTGGATAATTTTTCACTTAACATTTTGAGTAAAAACATTACCTTAATCTCGTTATCAACAAATTCAAAAGCAATATTTTTGTCTTGATATTTAAAATATGGTTGAAAATACTTACTCAATAAGTGTTCAGCCGTAACCATACAACTCTCTGTATGATAAGTTACATCTTTAATCGATAAGTCTAGAGCTTGATTAACAGTCAAAGAAACTTTTTCTAATTTATCATTGATTTCATCGATTTCTTCCATAACATCAACTGTATCTAGATTTATTTTCATAAAATCAAAGGCCACTGTACCTTTTTTATAAGACATCTGTTCAAGTAAATCTTTAATATCAGAAATTGAAATAATACTAAAATCATTTCTTTTTAAACTTTTTCCTTCACATAAGATTTCTGGTTCTTCTTGGTTAAACAACGATAAATCTTCTTCTGAATATTTTTTGCCGTCAAAATACCATATAAATAATTGCCACATATAATATTTTAATTGCTGATTTTGACCAATAATTTGTGTAAATTGTCCAAAATGAATATCAAGATTATCTTTAAAAGGATGCGTAAAATGTAATCTCATATAACCACCAATTTATTATCACTAACAACTTCTTCTTGTTTCGTTTTACCTCCAACAATCAAAGTCATTTCCGAAAACTGTTTTTCAGTTACAGCCAAAAGTCGCACATTACCTGCTGGTAAATTACTTTGTTGCAATCTTTTATAAAACTTATTAGCAAAACTCCGATTTGGGCATGTACGATAATAAACAGAAAACTGCAACATTTCAAAACCATTAGCAATTAACTCTTTTCTAAAATTTCGATAAGTTCTTTTTTCTTGTGCAGTTTCCATCGGTAAATCAAAAAAACATAATAATCTCATTGCAGCATACCTCATCTTAAGACTCCAATTCTAGACTAGAAACCACCGGACAGAAAAACTTACTAGTATCTTTCTTGTCAATACATTTTATAAAACCTTGAACATATTTATCCATAGCTCCAGTCACCGTACAATTCTCATTACCATACTTAATCTTAGCATTTAATAAATTTGTTAAAGCCAAGCGATATTCATATTTTAAATATTCTTTATCTCGCAAATTTTGATAAACCCAAACATCAACGATTTGTCTAAATGGCTCCATTAAATCATCTACTAAGTTAAATTGATTATATTCATTTTTATGAAAGATACCAACTAAAGGATTTAGACCGTATCCCTCAACAATCCTAGCCATCTGTGCTCTTAAAATTGCATATCCATAATTTAGTCCAGCATTAATCACATCAGCTTCCTGCTGTGTCACGCGCGTAAACTTTTTACCAAAAAGCTCATTAAAATAAACTTTAGCCGCATGTCCTTCACGATTAGTCTTATCCCCTAGCTCAATGTGATCTTTATAGTCAGCTAACAATTGGATTGCATCGATATCTCTTTCAAATAGAGATAATACGTCTTGTTGGTTATTAATTTTAAAATAGGTTACAATTTGCCAAAGCTTATCTTTTTGCTCCTGACTCCACTCTAACTGCTTTTGCAATCTCTTATAAGCCCTAGAATGTCCATTCGGTGCATGATAAATACCTGTCGGTAAGTGTTCATTATCACAAACAATAAGAGCAATATTGAATTTGCTCAAAGCACTAAGCAAACGAAGAGTTACTACTGTATCTCCACCTTCAGCGACAATGATTGAAATATCACTTAACGGTATCGTATATTCTTCACCTTGCTTTTTTATAACAATATTATCCAATTTCAAATGCATTTTTTCACTTTGATTGACATGCACAACTCTCCAAGTCATCATACTCTCCTTTTTACACAACGAAAAGCACCCCATGTAAACATGGGGTGCTTGAATTCGGCATGAAGCCTTATCTTTGTAGGCTCTGCAAGATTTAAGTAACCGTGCAAGACGTCCCTTGCAAAAACTATTATATAGCGTTTACATAAAAATTGCAACCCCAAATTTCAATTATTTGTTATTATTTTTAAAATCTAACTTAGGTTTATCACCTTCTTTTTTAATAAAGAATTTATTACCAAGAACATCTGTTCGAACTTTATAGATTGATATGTTAGGTTTATTTAAACCTTTAATAAACTGTCCACTTTTTGCAACTTTTCCCAAAACTGGTAAAATTTCTTCCTCAGAATCAAAAGTTCCTTTTTCTAATGGTTTTAATTCCACATAGTGCTTAGATGTATCATTTTTTGAGCCGAATCTTAACATCCTTTCACAATTATTTAGAGTATCTTTGATTAAAATCAAATCATTTCGGTAAAGAGTAAACTTAAATTCTGATTTTTTGCCGATACCTTCTTTTTCCCTTATCGCATCATACTTTTCTTGTGAGATATGATACTTACCAGTTCCTTTTTCAAAACTTAAATCAGAATATTTCAATCCCATCAGTTCATATTTTAAAGTCTCTAGATTAAAGTAAATATCAGCTCGCCATGGAGAAATTTGTCTCAATACAACTCTATTTTTAGATTTTTCAGGTGTTATATCAATACAATTTCCTAATTTTTTATCATAATACTTAAGAGACTTAATTGGTGTTCCATTTCCTTTTTTACTGTATTTACAGATTAAGCCATTTTCTCTACGATACTCTTCAAAAGGATTGCATTTTACAGTTTTTTTACCATCTTCGGAAAGTTTTTCACTTGGATAATCTCTGAGAATAACTTCAATAACATTTTCCCAAGTTAGAGGATCTTTTTGATACATCAAGAATTGTGTTTTATCTTTTTTATATCTTTTAATAAAAGTATCAAAACCATCTTGACTGTAGATATCTTTTATCTTCCCTAAAACATAAGTTTCATCTTTTTTATCTTTTCCAAGTTTAGCTTTTCGTGTTGAGTAAATAGTAGCATCAGAGACTTTACGATTAAATTTTGAATCAACTTGATAAGAGAATAAAATTTCATCCTCAAATCCTTTACTTGAAATCGTATTTACAAATCCTTGATAAGGTGGTTGGAAAACTAATTCTTTATATTTATCATCAGAGATACTTAAAATTTCACCAGTCTCTTTATTCACCACTTGATTTTCACCATAGCTCTCAAACATCGGATTTTCTTGTTTTTGCCACAATTTCAATTGACTTGAAGCAGCAATAATTAAAGCATCAACAGCATGATGGTGGTATGTTTCGCGCGATTTATCAATATTCCATTTTCGGCGGAGCTGTGATGTAAACTGACCTCTGACAACAGAAACTTTAGTATCTTTCCCCAACTCTTTTAATGCTGTTTGAAGACTATTAAGCACTACTCGTGAAGCATAACGAGTGTCCACAAGATTACGTTCGATAAATTTCTTTTTAACTTCGATTTTATCGATATTTTCTGTTGTTAAAAGATATTCACGTTTTTTCTTACCAAGCCTTTTTTGTTTTAAGACATAATCTTTCATTTCTCTAAATGACCATGCCGCATCCATAGAATCAATAACTTGATAAGGAGTTTTTTGTCCCTTCTCTTGGTTAGTCCAAGCATACACTAAAACCTTATTAGCTAAACTATCATCAAAAGAAAGTGATAAAGGCAAAATATGATCAATCTCAAACTTATTTGAATTATGCACTAAATCATGAATAGAAATTAGCTTACCAGAATATAAACAACGCTCACCTTGTTGATACCAAAGGCGAATTTTAGTTTTTAACTCTTTATTGCCATGAAAAACGCCATCAGGTAAGTTATCAGTACCATTATAAAGAAAAGCTGCTCGTTTTAAAGAATCATCTTTTTCTTTTTTATTTTCTTTTTCCTTTTTATCAATAAATTTCTTCTCATCTTCAGCATTCTTATCTCGTGGCATCTCGATAACAATCTTATCAAAATCGCCATATTTCTTAACAGCCGCATTAATGATTTTAATTGTTTGTCGAACTGATTTTGCTACAACAGGATTATAAATTTCATCTGTTATTTCTTTTTCATCAATTGTTTTTGTATTTTTTGATGATTTTTTATTAACCTTGAATTTTTCTAGTCTTGTCAAAATTGTCATCTGTTCTTCAGATGTTACATACAGTTCAGGGATTAATTCATTCATCAATTTAGCTGAAAAGCTATGCCAACCTTTATTGAATGCTGAACTTTGATTTTTCCTAATTTGGACAATTTCAGAAATTTGTTCTTCGGTAAATTGACTTGGAAGATTGCGTTTGATAGTATCTTCAATACCCTCACGTTCTGTATTAAGCGTTAAAATATCTGCCAGTTTATCTAATGTTTCTCTTGATAGTTCATCAATATCAATTGAACTTAAATTAAATTTTAACTTACGATAAGGCTCAAAAGTATGCAAATCTGGCTTATCTTTATTATCTACTCGATAGCCCTTAATATCATCTACACTACAATCTACTATCTTCGCAATTTCTTTTAATAATTTAGAAGCACCGAGTGCTTTTGATTTCTTAGCAAAATCTACTAAATACTCTTTCTGCTCAGTAGACAATTTACCAGTTTCAGTAGGAACTTTTAAATTATTTAAATCATTTAAAAAGTTAAACTCTTGCGCAGTATATGAAGCTTTAGAAGCACGGTATTCTTCAGGATAAAAACTACATTTTCCAATCAAAATTCCAAAGATATTCTCCAAGGTTGTTCCATCTGTACGAAAACGTCCGTAATCTGTACGAGATTTTTCGTTACCTGGCCCATGGTAATATTTTCTTTTTTGAGTTAGGATTTCAATATAGTCTTCAATAAACTCATCTGTAATTTGTTTATTATAGTTTGATTGAGTTTCTAAAATTTTACGTGCTTCATTCTTATAATCAGAAGTAGAGAAAACGTTAATTAGTCTATGAGCTTCACCATTTTCATCATACACTGTGAAGTTTCCACGTAATTGACCATATTTTTCCAATCGTTCTAATTGAATTTGACCTGGAGTTTTAGTTTTCAACAAACGACGATTCTCATCAATAGATTTTGCATAATCTGAACTACCTGTTGAATCATCTTCTGCATCATCAAGATATGAAATGCCGCGTCTTTTTGCAATTGTACGCAAAGCAGCAAACAATTCTTCATTTGTTAATTGTTCCGTTAACCCTTTAACACGAAGTTCGTACGGATTTAAATTTAGATTTCTAAAATCAGTTGAAATATCATATTTTTCAAATAAATCACGAACACGTTTTACACGATGTTTTTTACGACGGGTTAAACGTCTTGCACCGCGAAAACCTCTCCTTTCAGCATTATTTTCAGCATTTGCAGCAGAAAATAAACGCGAATTGGCATGTATTACATTTCCTGTTTTTGCATCAATAATACCAACACCAACGGAAGCTACACCAATATCCAAGCCTAAAATTTTTCCATTACTCATAGTTTTTCCTTCTTCTCTAATATTAAGTAATCCCTTACATTTTACTCTTTTGAAAACTAAAAAACAAGCACCATTAAGCGCTTGTCAGCTACTAAACTATCAAATTATTCCCCAAACCAAAGGGCAATTTCACGTTCAACTGATTCTGGTGAATCTGAACCGTGAACGATGTTAAATGTTGCTGCTCCTTCTGCGGGTGCTTGTGCATAGTCACCGCGGATTGTTCCAGGAAGAGCTTCTTTAGGGTTTGTTGCTCCCATCATTGTACGCCAAGAAGAAATCACTTCTTCACCTGACATAACACCAGCAATCACTGGACCACTTGTCATAAAGTCTACGATTAATGGGAAAAATGGACGGTCAACTAAGTCTTCGTAGTGTTTTTCTAGCAATTCTGGAGTTGCCATACGCATTTCCAATTTTTCAATTTTGAAACCACGACGTTCGATACGGTGCAATACTTCACCAACAAGACCGCGTTTCACACCATCTGGTTTAATCATAAAGAAAGTTTTTTCCATGTAAACAATCCAACCTATCTAACTAAAATAAATTCACTTTCAATTTTACCATAAAAGAAAGTTTTTGAAAAACGTTGAAAGACATTTTCACTAAATTTTTAGTTAGAATTTGAAAAGTTAAACTTCCACAAATTCCACATGCACTCCTGATAAAAACTCCTTAGCATTTCTTTTAGCTTCTTCCAAGTTATCATCCTGAGTTCCACCAGCAAAATCAGGAAATTCTCCCCAATAACTTCCATTAGTTTCAGTGTGAAAAATAACTGGATAAATTTTAATCATTGTACTTCTCCTTATTACTGCTTAACTCACCAACCAGCCCCAGAAGAAGGGGAGGAGAAAGGCGATGATGCCGCAGATGACATAGGTGATGCGCAGGCATTTTTGCGAAATGTTAGAGGATTTTACCCAAAATGTGATGGCAAATATCCACGCTACTGCAAACAGTAGCCAAAAGTACCATACAAATGTCATTTTTCATCCTTTCTCTCGTTATTTTTTAGGTGATGATTTAATTGCTTACGAGCTATTGCGACTAAACTTAGCATCATCACTTCATAAGCTACAAAGAAAATGATAAAGCAATGCATGAAGTATTCTTCTGGTAAAATCCAGATTATTGGATCAGTCGCTGGGTTAAAAAGCCAACTGCTATCACCAGGAAATAAGGCTTCATGAAAGAGAGTAAAGAATGGGTCAAAACCAATCAAAAGCCCTGCTACTGCAATGATAATCGGTAAAATTGCAGCTAAGGTAAAAGCTCTCTGATGAAGAAAAAGTGACTTTTCAGCTCTGCTATTTTTCAAAAAGCGCCAAGAAGGATATAGCAAAATCACAAAGACAGCTTGTGCTAAGTGAAAAAGATGTTTAACATCATGAAAATGCTTGAGTCCACTAGCTGATGAGTGAAAATCTGGCATGACAAGTCTGTGTGACAAGGGATTTGTCAGATAAGTCATCAAGATGTTAAAATTTTTCAAAAGTTCATCTTTTGTGATGGTCACTTGGAGGCTCAGTTTTAGCCAGTCAATCTCTAGTGGATAAATCAACCACGCGCCATAAATGGCTACAAGAACCGCGAGTGACAGTAGCCACAACCAAGTGCTAAATGTCCAAATTTTAGTTTTCATCGAAATTCCATTCATCAAGACTAGCAAGAACGTGATTAGGTTTTACCGGGAGAGTTGGGACTTCTTCAGGTTTAGTAAATCCAGTTGTAACAAGAAGAGTCGCAATATCATTTTGAATTCCCGCCATAATATCTGTCAGATAATTATCACCAACCATAATAGCTTCTTCACGTTTAACTCCAAGAACATCAAGAGCTTTATTCATGATAATAGCATTTGGTTTTCCAATAAAGACTGGTTGCACGCGAGTGGCTGCTTCCAATAATTTGTTAATAGCGCCCGCACCTGGCATCAATCCTCGTTCAGTAGGAATGTTCAAATCTGGATTTGTTCCGATAAAGACAGCACCTTTTTGGATAGCCAATGTCGCTACTGCTAATTTTTCATAAGTCAAATCATTATCAAGACCAACAACGACATAAGCTGGATTTTCAGTGTCTTCTACATAACCCGCCTCAGCAATCGCTGTTTTCAAACCAGTTTCACCAATCACGTAAACCGTTTTACCACGATTCAAATCGTTCATGTAATCAATCGTCGCCATTGTTGCTGTGTAGATTGTTTCAAGTGGGGTGTGAACGTTGAACTGAGTTGACAACATTTCTTGAACTTTTTCAGGTGTACGAGTTGAATTATTCGTTACTAAAACGTAAGGAATATTTCTTTCTTGAAGTCTTTGAATAAAACGTTCCCCTGCTGGAATACGATTTTTTCCTTTATAAATAGTTCCATCCAAGTCGATTAAATAGCCTTTATAAGTCATTTTTCCTCCAATATAAATAGTAAATGACCTTTCTGATACAGTTAAAAGGTCACTACTCTTACTTCTTTTCTTAGTTACTTTAAAAATAGCAGAACTTTTATTTTGCTTTCCATTCTATGCGTGCTTGAGCTCGAAGGGCACCTTGTGTGACAATTTCATGTTTGGTTGTCAAGCCAATACGTTCAACACGTGACTTGATGTCATGACCATATTGAACTTCCTTCACATATTTCAAGTTAATGTGGTGTGGAATGTATTTTTCCAAAAAGTTAACGTCTAAAACATCATACATCCATTCAAGGTATTTGCTGTTATTGACATGACCATTCAAATCAAGGTCGAAGAAACGCACGTGATAGAGAGTTTCTTCTGGATTTTCCAAACCTTCATAACGAGGTCCACGATAGATTTTCTTCACTTTTTCAACTTGGTAAACATCGACAATGTCATCAACGACAGGGTGAACTTTTCGTGTGTCATAATCCATCAAAACAAAAGTTGAATGAATGGTCAAAATCTTCTCACCATCTTGACCGTAAACATTAAAATCACGGTAACAAAAGAGTTTATTATAAGCTGTTGGTACCGTCTCAATCACGATGTTTTCAGTGTATCTTGGCAAACGATCAATTTCAATCGCATATTCTGTGATAATCCAGACAAGGTTATAAGTTTGAAAAACATACTCGTCACTCATTCCAAGACTTAACGATTGCTTGCCAGAAACTTGCAAAACAAGCGATAAGAGCTGTGATAATTTCATATTTTGATTAATATCACTTTCATAAAAAGGTACTTGATATTTTTCTCGATAACTTAATCCCATCTTTTTTACTCCAATATAAATCTCTCTGCGACTGTGTCTCCCAAAAACAGTCCTTTTTTGGTCATGCGAATCACCTTGTCATCTGGTACTAAAAGCCCTTGTTCACAAAGTTCTCTCACGATTTGACCATAACGGTCTTCAAAAGACAAGCCGAATTTTTCTTCAAATCTAGCAATAGACACACCTGATTTTTTGCGTAATCCTAAGAACAATTCTTCTTCCATCATTTCATCTTTTGTTAAAACTTCTTCTGATAATCTAGCATTACCCTCGGCAACTGCCTTAAGATAGTGCTGAATTGGACCACGATTACGGTAACGAACACCATTTAGATAACCAGAAGCACCTGCACCCACACCGAAGTACTCAGCATTATCCCAGTACATCAAATTGTGACGACTTTCAAAACCTGGTTTAGTGAAGTTTGAAATTTCATAGTGCTCAAAGCCATTAGCTTCCAGCTCAGAAATAATATATTCAAACATCTTCGCTTCCAAGTCTTCTTTAGGTAATTGTAATTTACCGCGACGCATTTTATTCATGAAAACCGTGTGATGTTCCAGAATCAAGCTATATAAACTCAAATGTGGAATATCTAGAGCAATCGCCTTAGCCACATTTTCCTTGACATCTTCCATGGTCTGACCAGGAAGGGCATAAATCAAGTCAATTGAAATGTTATGAAAACCAGCTTTTTTCAAATTCGAAATCGTTGAATAAATCTGAGCTTCATTGTGACTACGTCCAATTTGTTTCAAATGCTTATCATTAAAAGTCTGAACACCAAGTGAAACACGGTTAACAGCTGAATTTTTCAGCACTTCAATCTTATCTTCAGTCAAATCACCTGGATTTGCTTCGATAGTGAATTCTTCCAAAATACTTAAATCCAAATGCTTTGTTAAATTCGTCAATAAATACTCCAATTGCTCTGCGGTAATTGAGGTTGGAGTGCCGCCTCCAATATATAAAGTACGCAATTTTTTGATATCATATGATTCAAATTCACGAATAAGAGCCTGTAAATAAGCATCAACAGGCTGATTTTTGATGAATACTTTTGAGAAATCACAATAATAACAAATTTGCGTACAAAATGGTATATGTACATAAGCTGATGTTGGTTTTGTTAGCATGACGCTATTATAACATTTTTAAGAAAGATAACCAATGAAATAAACACAAAAAGGTCTGAGCCTAACACCCAAACCTTTTCTTTTTTATTGAATTTAGTCGATACCGATTTCGTTACGAACAACGTCAGCAATAGTATTTACATAGTAGTCAACTTCTTCATCAGTTGGCGCTTCAGCCATAACGCGAAGAAGTGGTTCAGTACCACTTGGTCGAACCAAAATACGACCGTTTCCATTCATTTCTTCTTCCATTTTGCTGATGATTTCTGCGATAGCTGGAACCTCCATGGCTTTGCTCTTCATGCTGTTTTCAACACGAATGTTAACCAATTTTTGTGGGTAAATTGTAACTTCAGCAGCCAATTCAGAAAGTGGTTTACCAGTTTCTTTCATGACTTTTACCAATTGGATACCAGTCAATTGACCATCACCAGTGGTGTTGTAATCCATGATAATCACGTGACCTGATTGTTCACCACCAAGGTTAAAGCCTGATTTACGCATTTCTTCAACAACGTAACGGTCACCAACAGCTGTGATAGCTTTATTGATACCTTCGCGGTCAAGTGCTTTGTGGAAACCAAGGTTTGACATAACAGTTGTTACGATTGTGTTGTGAGCCAATTGTCCACGTTCAGAAAGGTATTTACCAATGATGTACATAACTTTGTCACCATCAACGATTTCACCATTTTCATCAACGGCAATTAAACGGTCGCTATCACCATCAAATGCAAGACCAACTGCAGCACCTGATTCTTTAACAAGTTCTTGCAATTGTTCTGGGTGTGTTGATCCTACACCATCATTGATGTTAAGACCATCTGGATTTTCACCGATAACTGTAATATCAGCATCAAGATCTAGGAAAATATCACGTGCAGATACAGATGCTGAACCGTTTGCTGTATCAAGAG
>SKDY01001543.1_pt1 | contig 14134 bp, 13 predicted proteins | sample 4826591 | NCBI WGS metagenome assembly SKDY01 (sample SAMN11008823, study PRJNA524170) | human gut metagenome | biome: Human fecal sample; material: Feces; isolation source: fecal sample from pouch patient p10, p22 | host: Homo sapiens | place: Israel: Tel-Aviv | collected 2016-06-15 | reverse complement strand
TTGAAAAGCATTTGGAAACGCCGACTGGGCTTTTATCAGGTGGGCAACGTCAAGCACTTAGCTTGCTCATGGCAACGCTAAAACGCCCAGAATTGTTGCTACTTGATGAACATACGGCAGCCCTTGATCCTAAAACGAGTGTATCCTTGATGAATTTAACAGATGAATTTGTAACGGGTGACCACTTGACAGCACTCATGATTACACACCACATGGAAGACGCTCTGAAATATGGCAACCGTTTGATTGTTATGAAAGACGGCAAAATTATCAAAGACCTTAACCAAGACGAAAAAGCCCAAATGGCAATCGCTGATTATTATCAATTGTTTGAGTGAGAGAACAGCGCATTGTTATACAAAAACTAAAACGATATTTTTCTTAAAATGTAAGATAATGTTGTAAAAAAACTCCATAAAGCACTAGCATAGTACTGTTAGTGCTTTTATTTTGATTAAGGTTTATGATAAAATAAATATAATTTTAAACGGAATAATGGGAGAACGGGATTTATGACGACAATTAGGAGTGATAAGGAGACTGCACAAACTTACGCTAGTCAGCTTGTGACTACTTGTCAAACATTAAGTGACGTTGGTAATGCTAGTCAAGATACACAAACGGAGCTTCAAGGGAATACAAAAGCTCGCGACCTTATGGAAGAATCAAAGTCTTTGTTAGCACAAATTGTGTCAAGTGTTGAAACAGCTTCTCAAAATCTTCATTCGGTAGCTAGTGATTTTGAAGTGGTGGATCAAGCGGGTGCAGAAAGTTTTGGGAGTTAAGTTAGAGTGACTAGTCAAGATAGATTAATTCAAAAAGAACGTCAATTATTGCAGGCTTTTGAGGAAGCGACGGATAATCGTAGGCTTGCAGAAAGTATTTCTAATGATTTTGAATGGTATGATAGGGAAAGTCTAAGGTTAGAAAATAGCCTTTGGGAAATTTTAGAGCATAGCCGTTATGCAGGAGAGATTGAGCTTAATAATAATCAGCAAAGAGCTTTTCGGTCACGAACTTTTGATTGTGTGATTGATTCGGTTGTTGATTTAAAAAAAGAGGAGATACGGCTTGAAGATGAGATAGACAACATCCGCAATGAAAGACGTAAGTTATCTTTACAGGGGGAGAAATGAAATGGGACTTAATATGACTTTGGAGCAGTCAGAAGAACAAGCAAGGAGCACGCAGTCTGTTTGTCAAGCAGAAGTGGAGGGATACCAAGCTTTACAAAGAGCAATCAGCGACTTTGCAGAAGAAACAGAGAAGCTAACAGGAAAAGCCTATGATTCGGCTAAAGCTTATTATTCAGCTGTTTTATTGCCGCTTGCTCAAGGTGGTGAATTGTATTCTGAAACTCTTTCGCAAGCCATTGCTAAATTGCCAGAAGAGTATCAAAACCAAGTGGATACCAAAAGTTGGAGTGAGGACGAATTACTTCGCCTTATTCAACAAGAAGAAGACCTTATTAGCCAATTGGACGACATGAATCAAAAGATTTCGCGTCTAACGATTTCAGCGGATGAAAAATCAGAATTAAGACAAAATAATGTGACGTTAATTCGTGGACATCATGCGAATAAACGCGTTTATGAAACGATTTTAGATGATTTACGATCTTATGATAGTTATTCTGTTACTTTGTTCAATGAATTGGAAACAATTAAAATACAAATTACGACAGGATTATCTCAAATCGGTAGCAGTTGGAATGCTTCATCTGGGACATTTACCATTCCAGATGATTTAAGTTGGGCAACAACATTAACATCTCTTAGCACGTCTAAAAAATCAGTAGAAGACATCGAAAAAGCAGATATTATTAATGATTACATGCAGACTTACGGCTTTGATAGAGAAACGGCTACCATTCTTTTTGACCTACAACAAGGCATTATCAAGCAAGCTCAAAAAGAAGACTGGTCAAATCAAAAGGTTATTTACGAATTTAATCGGATAGTTGCGTCGTTTGTCTATGACGCAGCTAGGTGGCATGGTGTTGCAGGAACACTAAAGAATGTAGAATTAGAATCTTTGTGTAAAGAGTATAATCTTAGTGATATTGAAATTGGAAAATTACGAGAATCTTTGAATGATCAGCATAGTTCTACGAAGAATTCAAAAGACTTTGCTCATGAAGCGGTTCAGTTATCTGCTTTTACGGAAGGAAGTTGGGGCAAATCTGCTTTTGATATGGCTACGGTTGCACATGTAATGAGTACGGTGGGAAATAATGTTTATCAGTATGTTAATATTTTTGGAACAAAGATTCCAATTATAGTCCCAATGGAAAAATATGAAATTTCTTTTAAAGGCGATATTGATTCTGGGCGATATGATGATGCTGATTTTAATTCCGATTTAGACGCTATTAATACCTATCAAAGAATGTGCGATGCTGATAATGTTGAAGATATTTTTAAAATTAACACTAAATATAACAGTGATGTCATTACGAATCAGGTTAATCGTGTCCAAGAATTTTATCAAAATTTAGGCAAGGGAAATATAACTGCTGGAAAAGAAGTAACAAAGTATGTTGTTTCTGCCAAGACTATTGGAAGTAACTACATTAAGTACGGTAATGGACGTTCTTCATCTGAACAAAAACAAGCAGAAAATGATTTTTATGACTATCTAGAACGAGGAGAAAAAGAAAATGTCAAATAGGAAGAAAACAATAATTATCTCTGCCATAGTTGTTCTCCTTGTGCTTGTTGCTTCGTTTTTCAGTTATCGAGCTTATCGTTATCATGATTTTAAAAGGGCTTATGAGCAAGGGACACTTGTGGAACAGTTAGATGTTTTGATGAATGGTAAACGCTATGTGAAAGCTGTCAGAGAAGCAGGATATGACGTCGATAGTTCAGATGTTTTTATGTATAATAGAATCTTATATTTAACTACAAATGATATCCCTGCTGTGACCATTAGATCAACCGAAGATGATAATCTTTTTATTGTAACTTTTGAAGTTACCGAGAATAATCAAAAGGAAAATGTCTATTTTCAATTAGATAAGGATTTCAAGGTAACCTATCAGTCTGTTGAAGACGAAAACGGTAATGATATTAACATCACATCATCCCAGCAGGAAAAATTGCTAAAGATAGTTAAAAAGGAACTTAAAACCATGCTGAAAACTATTTATGAATCGATGTATGCTTGAAACAACCGTTCCTCAACTAAAAAACAAGCAGAAAATGATTTTTATGACTATCTAGAGCGAGGAGAAAAAGAAAATGTCAAATAGGAAGAAAGTAATAATTGTCTCTGTCATAGTTGTTCTCCTTGTGCTTGTTACTTCGTTTTTTGGTCACCGAGCTTATCGTTATTATGATTTTAAAAGGGCTTATGAAAAGGGAACAACTTATGAGCAGTTAGATGTTTTGATGAACAGTAAACGCTATGTGAAAGCTGTCAGAAAAGCAGAATACCAAGTTGAACAATCTGATGTTTTTATGTATGGTCGTATTCCGTGGTTAGTGATTGATGAGAAAGATAATCTGGAAGTGAAATCTCCAGGAGAGACTATTGCAGTCTCTTTTGTAGCAAATGTAGATTCAATTGGAAAAGTAAATGCATTTTGGGTTTTGAACAATAAATTAAAGATTCAAGATTCTCTCTACTACCCTATTCAAGAGGACGGTAGTGATGGCGAGAGAGTAGAGCTTTCAACATCAGAGGAGCAAAAACTTTTAAAGGAAGTTAAGAAAGAGATAACTGATATGCTCAAATCGGTTTATGAATCAGCTTATTAGATTAATTAGAGGTAAAAATGCTAAGCAGAAAGAAAACAATAATTATCTCTGTCATAATTGCTTTCCTTGTACTTGTTGCTTCATTTTTTGGTTACCGAACTTATCGTTATCATGATTTTAAGAGAGCTTATGAACAGGGAACAACTTATGAGCAGTTAGATGTTTTGATGAATAATTCAAGGTATATAAAAAAATTAGATAGATTAGGATATAGTGTTGCTGATAAGGAGAGTTTAATAGGTGGTGTTGTTCCACGGATTCAAAATCAAAAGAAAACTGTTTCGGTTTATCGTCCTAAGAATGATAAGTTTGAAATATCTTATACTCTTGATGAAGGAACGGAAGTTTATTTTGAACTAAATCAAAAATTGAAAATGTTGGATACATATGTAATGATTTCTGATAACGGTGGCATACACTACGGAGAAAGTCTAACATCATCCCAGCAGGAAAAATTGCTAAAGGTAGTCAAAAAGGAACTTAAAACCATGCTGAAGACCATTTATGAATCAATGTATGACTAATACTTAGAGAATTTTAAAATTAGTGAAACTGAGTCAAAGTGCTCAGTTTTTTCATCCCCACAATCGAGCTCTCTAATTCCAAAAGAAGAAAATCTTCTGAAAATATGGTATAATAGTAATGCTGTAATTCGACTTGCTAACCTTTTTTGGAGGCAAGGACCGTTTGTATGAAAAAAAGCAAAGTAATTTGCTCGTATAAAAAATAAAATGAGGAGAAAACATCGTAATGAGCGATATTAAAATTATTGCCCTTGGAGGTGTGCGCGAAAATGCGAAAAACCTCTATGTGGTAGAAGTTAATGACTCTATTTTCATTTTGGATGCTGGACTTAAATATCCTGAAAATGAACAATTGGGTGTAGATGAAGTCATTCCAAATATTGACTACCTAGTTGAAAATAAAAAACGTGTGCAAGGAATTTTCTTGACGCATGGGCACGCAGACGCTATCGGAGCTTTGCCTTATATTCTATCGGAATTTAAAGCGCCAGTGTTTGGCTCACCGTTGACAATTGAGTTAGCGAAGCTTTTTGTTAAGAAAAATAACAATGTTAAAAAATTTAATAATTTCCATGTTATTGACGCAGAAACTGAAATTGAATTTGCAGATGCGACGATTTCATTCTTTAAAACAACTCACTCAGTTCCTGAAAGTTTGGGGATTGTTGTTGGTACAGATGAGGGAAATATTGTTTACACAGGCGACTTCAAATTTGACCAAGCTGCCCGTAAATATTACCGTACAGACTTGTCTCGTTTGACTGAAATTGGGCGTGAAGGCGTTTTAGCTCTTCTTTCTGATTCTGCTAATGCGACAAGTAATGTTCTGACAGCTAGCGAATCAGAAGTTGCTGCTGAAATGGATAGCATTATCGCAGATGCTGAAGGTCGTGTGATTATTGCAGCCGTAGCTTCTAACTTGGTTCGTATTCAGCAGGTATTTGATTCAGCCGCAGACTATGGTCGTCGTGTTGTTTTAACTGGTTTTGACGCTGAAAATATTGTCCGCACAGCCATTCGTATGAAACGCTTGCGTTTGGTTGATGAAAAATTGATTGTCAAACCAAAAGACATGCACAAGTTTGAAGACCATGAATTGATTATTCTTGAAGCTGGTCGTATGGGGGAACCGATTAATGGTTTGCAAAAAATGGCGCTTGGACGTCACCGTTATGTGCAAATTAAGGAAGGCGACCTTGTTTACATCGTTACAACGCCAAGTCTTTCAAAAGAAGCAGCTGTTGCGCGTGTCGAAAATTTGATTTACAAAGCTGGCGGTGTGGTTAAACTTATCACACAAACAATGAATGTTTCAGGTCATGCCAATGCGCGTGATTTGCAGTTGATGATTAACCTTCTTCAACCAAAATATTTGTTCCCAGTTCAAGGAGAATACCGTAACTTGGCAACGCATGCTGAGTTAGCGCAAGAAGTTGGTATGTATCCAGAAAATATTTACATCGTCAAACGTGGTGATGTCATGGTTCTTGGTAAAGATGGCTTTAATCACGAGGGAAGTGTCCCAGCTGGTGATGTGATGATTGACGGAAATGCGATTGGTGACGTTGGTAATATTGTTCTTCGTGACCGCAAAGTCTTGTCAGAAGATGGTATTTTCATTGTTGCCTTGACTGTTAATAAACGCGAAAAGAAAATCGTTTCAAAAGCTAAAATTCACACACGTGGTTTTGTCTATGTTAAGAAAAGCCGTGATATTCTGCGTGAATCAGCTGAATTGGTTAATCAAACTGTTGAAAATTACTTGGCACAAGATAGCTTTGACTGGGGTGAATTGAAAGGAGCTGTCCGCGATGATGTGGCAAAATTCCTTTTCGACCAAACCAAACGTCGCCCTGCTATTTTACCAGTAGTTATGGAAGTGAGATAAGAAGATAAGGGAGGTAAGGCAAAAGCCAAGTCTCCCTATTTGTTATTTTTGCTGTGCAGTTTTTTCTTGTTTTTTTAAGTTTTGATTGATATACTAAAAGCCCAAGATTTGAAAGTATGGTATTTAATCCAAAAATTCTAGAAAGTGAGGATACGTATGAGAAATTTATTTAGGATAATCTTTTTTATTCCCAGACTCATTATCAGTATTATCTGGAATTTTTTCTGGGCTATTTTTAGAACGATTGTAATTATTGGAATTGTTTGTTTTGGTTTACTATATTATGCCAATAACAGCAGTTCTCAGTTAGCCAATACGATTTCAACCATTGCCAATAATGTCACAAGTTATTTTTCGGCAAATAGTGATGATATTGCAAATAGTCTAAAAGACTTGTCAACGGATGATTTCACTTATTATTCGGGGGCACGTTGGTCAAGCAATTCTGCCAATGTTTATATTGAGACGACCAATGAAACGTTGATTGAAGCTTATGAGGAAGCTATCAATGCTTGGAATGCCACAGGAGCTTTTACTTTTAATTTGGTTTCTGATGAATCGTCGGCGGACATTATTGCGACTGATTATTCTGATGCTAGCTCAAAAGCAGCAGGTCTTGCAGAGACAGAGACAAATGCTTTGACGAACCGAATTACCCATGTTGATGTGAAATTGAACACTTACTATTTAACGGAAAATGATTATGGCTATACGCATAATCGTATCGTTTACACCGCAGAGCATGAATTGGGGCACGCTATCGGACTTGACCATGATGACGATGAACAGTCTGTTATGCAATCTTCAGGGTCTTACTACGGTATTCAAGATGTCGATATCCAAAAAGTTCAAGAGCTATACGCTTCTTAAACTGACAATAAATCTCGGAAAATCTGCTGATTTCGGCAGATTTTTTCATATTCTCCTAGTTTAACGACTTGTGATTTGGTAAAATAGACATATGATTATTTTACAAGGGAATAAAATTGAACGCTCGTTTTCGGGTGATGTACTTTTTGATAATATTAATATTCAAGTTGATGAGAAAGACCGTATTGCGCTAGTTGGGCGAAATGGTGCTGGAAAATCAACTTTGCTTAAAATTTTAGTCGGCGAAGAAACACCAACATCTGGTGAAATTAACACAAAACGTGATTTGACTTTATCTTACTTGGCACAAGATAGCCGTTTCGAGTCAGAGAATACGATTTTTGATGAAATGTTGCACGTTTTTGATGATGTACGTGGCATGGAATCACGTTTGCGTAAAATGGAAATGCAAATGGCAGAGCTGACAGGTGATGCTTTTGATAAATTGATGTCAGATTATGACCGCATGTCAGAGGAATTTCGTGTCAAGGGTGGATTTACCTATGAGGCGGAAATCAAGGCGATTTTAAATGGTTTTAAATTTGATGAATCCATGTGGCAAATGAAGATTTCGGAATTGTCAGGTGGGCAAAATACACGCTTGGCGCTTGCCAAAATGTTGCTTGAAAAGCCTGAATTGCTAGTGCTAGACGAACCAACCAACCATTTGGATATCGAAACTATTGCTTGGCTTGAAAATTACTTGGTCAACTATCAAGGCGCTTTGATTATTGTCAGTCACGACCGTTATTTCTTGGATAAGGTGGCAACGGTGACGCTTGATTTGACACCATATTCGCTTGACAGATACGTTGGTAATTATTCTAAATTTATGGATTTGAAAGCTGAAAAGTTAGCACTTGAAGTCAAAAATTATGAAAAACAAGCCAAAGAAATTGCCAAGTTAGAGGACTTTGTTCAACGTAATATTGTGCGTGCTTCAACGACAAAACGTGCCCAAGCTCGCCGCAAACAGTTGGAAAAAATGGAGCGTTTGGACAAACCAACGGTAGGGCAAAAATCGGCTAACATGACTTTTCATGCGGATAAAGTGTCAGGAAATGTTGTCTTGACGGTGACAGATGCGGCAATTGGCTATGATAACCAAATCTTGTCAGAACCAATTAATATTGATATCAAGAAATTCGATGCCATTGCCATTGTCGGACCAAATGGTATCGGAAAATCAACCTTGATTAAATCAATTGTGGGTCAAATTCCATTTATCAAGGGAACGTCAACTTACGGTGCCAATGTTGAAGTGGGTTACTATGACCAAACGCAATCAAATTTGACGCGTACAAACACGGTTCTTGATGAGCTTTGGAATGATTTTTCAACGACACCAGAAGTGGAAATTCGTAACCGTCTGGGAGCTTTTCTCTTCTCTGGCGATGATGTCAAGAAATCAGTCAGCATGCTTTCTGGTGGTGAACGCGCCCGCTTACTTCTTGCAAAATTGTCCATGCAAAATGATAATTTCCTTATTCTAGACGAACCAACCAACCACTTGGATATCGATAGCAAGGAAGTTTTGGAAGATGCTTTGATTGATTTTGACGGAACACTTTTATTTGTCAGTCACGACCGTTATTTCATTAACCGTGTGGCAACAAAAGTGCTTGAAATCTCTGAAAAAGGCTCAACCCTTTATCTTGGTGATTATGATTATTACCTTGAGAAAAAAGCGGAGCTGGAAGAAATGGAACGTTTGAAAGCCGAAGAAGCACAGGAAAAAACAGTTGCCATTGTTGAAAAAGAGCCAGCTAATGATTACCAAGCGCAAAAAGCTAACCAAAAAGAACTTCGCAAACTCACACGCCGAATCGCTGAAATTGAAAATCAATTAGAAGACATTGAAGCGCGTGAAGAAGCAATCAACCAAGCGATGTTAGCCACAAATGATGCCGTAGAACTCGTTGATTTGCAAAAAGAACTCGATGACTTGACTGAACAACAAGAAACCCTCATGCTAGAATGGGAAGAACTCAGCGAACAGGTTGAAGGATAACTCTTTAATGATATGCAGCTGTCTGGGATTGGCAATATGCTAATTTTGGATAAGTTTGCATATCATTTTTTAGTTTTTAAAAAAATCAATAGCAAGCTATTGACTTTTTGTGTCAAAGTTCTATAATAACTATTGGTAAATAGATGAAAATGTCTAGCAAATCTTGAAATTTAGCTAAAAAATTGTTTTGGGGCTAAGTTTTGAGAGGCTTGCTTTTTTGAGTTTGGAGGCAATAATGAACCCGACAAATGCTCCTTATGGTTGGTTAGTCAAACGGATAGCTCATCGTTTGGAACAAAACATGAATAATTTCCTAAAACCGTATAATATCACGATTATGCAGTCATGGGTGTTGATGTTTTTGAAACGAACAGAGAAGTGCTACACTTTTAAAGAATTAGAGAAACAATTTGAAGTGTCTCAGCCGACAATGGCTGGTATTTTGGCGCGTTTAGATCAAAAAAATATGATTATCACAAGCCAAGATGAGAAAGACAAGCGTATCAAAAAAGTTGAAATTTCTGACGAAGGTAGGGCTTTGATTAATCGTTTGGGTGAACACTTGGATGATTCAGAGCGTGCAATTGTGGGGGATTTTACCAAAGACGAGCAGGAGACGTTTCATTTATTGCTTGAAAGAGCTTATTATAATGTTGTAGAAAGAGGTGACGAGAATGATTAAAACTTTACTAGCGCAGGTGAAGGAGTACAAAACGCCATCTTTACTAGCTCCTTTGTGTGCCGCTTTGGAAGTTTTCTTCGACATGTCAATTCCCTTTGTGATTTCGAAATTGATTGACCAAGGGATTCAGGCAGGAAATCTTGCGGTAGCCATGAAATATGGTTTGTTTATGTTACTTTTGGCTATTTGTGGTTTGACGACAGGTTTCCTAGCAGGGAAATTTGCAGCGCAGGCTTCAGCTGGTTTTGCTGCTAATTTGCGTGAAGGAATGTATGACAATATTCAAACATTTGCCTTCTCAAATATTGATAAATACAGCACGGCTGGTCTTGTAACACGTATGACGACTGACGTGACAAACGTGCAAAATGCTTACCAAATGATTATTCGTGTGGTTGTCAGAGCACCGTTAACAATCATTTTCAGTATGTTTATGTGTTTTGTGGTTGACCGTCAATTGAGTTTGATTTTCCTTCTTGCTGTTATCATCTTGGCGGCTTCATTGCTGTTTATTATGCGTAAAGCAATGCCTGCATTTAACTATGTTTTCCGTAAATACGATGATTTGAATGCCAGTGTTCAAGAAACTATTTCTGGTATTCGTGTGGTAAAAGCCTTTGTCCGTGAAGAACATGAAAATACAAAATTCACTAAGGCTGCTGAAAACATTTACCGTCTCTTTGTCAAAGCGGAAAAAATTGTTATTTTCAATAACCCAATCATGATGTTTATCATCTTTGCTTGTATGATTTGTTTGTCTTGGTTTGGGGCTCACTTTATCGTAGCTGGTAGTTTAACAACAGGTGAGTTAACATCACTTCTTTCTTATATCTTTGCCATGATGATGTCACTCATGATGTTATCAATGATTATGGTTATGATTTCAATGAGTATGGCTAGTGCGGAACGTATTTCAGAAGTTCTTAACGAAAAAGCTGACATTGTTAATCCTGAAAATCCATTGATGGAAGTTTCAGACGGAAGCATTACTTTTGACCATGTGCATTTTTCTTACAAACACGGCGGTGGCGAAGAAGTGCTTTCTGATATTAATTTGAGCGTTAAATCTGGTGAAATCATTGGTGTTATTGGTGGAACTGGTTCTGGTAAGACCTCATTTGCTAACTTGATTTCACGTCTTTATGATGTTGATTCTGGTTCAATTAAAGTTGGTGGACGTGATGTTCGCGAATACGATTTGGAAGTTCTTCGTGACCAAGTAGCGGTTGTTCTTCAGAAAAATGTCCTTTTCTCAGGGACTATCTTGGATAACCTTCGTTGGGGAAATGAAAATGCGACAGATGAAGAATGTATGGAAGCTTGCCGTCAAGCTTGCGCAGATGAATTTATCGAACGCTTCCCAGACAAATACAACACTTGGATTGAACAAGGTGGTAGCAACGTTTCTGGTGGTCAAAAACAACGCCTTTGTATTGCCCGTGCATTGTTGAAAAAACCAAAAGTATTGATTTTGGATGACTCAACAAGTGCCGTTGATACTGCAACAGATGCGAATATTCGCCAATCATTTGCTGAAACGATTCCTGGGACAACGAAAATCATTATCGCTCAACGTATTTCAAGTGTGCAACACGCCGATAAGATTTTGGTACTTGATGATGGTAAGATTTCAGGATTTGCAAGTCATGATGAATTATTGAAAACAAATGCTATCTACCGTGAAATCAACGATGTTCAACAACAAGGTGGCGGCGATTTTGATGCGGAAGGAGGTAGCAATTAATGGCTCAAACCAAAAAAGAAATTAATAAACAAGATACGCTAAAACGTGTGTTGGCTTATGTCTTGAAAAATTATAAATGGCGCTTCTTGCTAGTATTGGTTTTGATTTTAGTAACAGCGCTTTGTATGGTACGCTTTAGTTTGTTCATGCAAACATTGATTGATAGTTATATTACACCTCTTTTATCTGCTAAAAATCCAGATTTTTCAGGGTTAGCGCACGCTATTTTTCAGTTAATCATTATTGGTATCATTGGTGTTCTAAGTTCTTACACTTATAACCGTTTGATGGTTTATGTTGGACAAGGAACAATGCGTCGTATTCGTATTGATTTGTTCACTCATATGGAACGCTTGCCAATCAAATATTTTGATACACATGCCCACGGTGATATCATGTCTATCTATACTAACGACGTTGATACACTTCGTCAGTTGATTAGCCAAAGTATTCCGCAAGTGGTCAATTCATTCTTTTCAATCGTGGTGACTTTTACAAGCATGCTTATTCTTAACGTGCCATTGTCAATGTTATCACTATTTATGGTTGTGATTTTGTTAACTGTTGCGCGTAAAATCGCTTCGCAATCGTCTAAACATTTCCATAACCAACAAAATGACCTTGGTCGTGTCAATGGTTTCATTGAAGAAATGATGGACGGTCAAAAAGTGGTTAAAGTTTTCAATCACGAAGAACGTGCTAAAGAAGATTTCCGAAAAATCAATCAACAGCTCCGCTATTCTGCCACAAATGCCAATATCTATGCTAATATTTTGATGCCAGTATCAGCTAACATTGGACATATTTCCTATGTACTTTGTGCCATGCTTGGGGCAACCCTAGCACTTCATGGTTATGCTGGATTGACTTTGGGAACATTAGTTTCTTTCCTAGCGCTTAACCGTAGTTTTACAAACCCAATCACACAAATCAGTCAACAAATCAACTCAGTTATCATGGCGATGGCTGGTGCTGACCGTGTCTTTAACCTACTTGATGCCGAAGTGGAAACTGATGAAGGTTATGTTGAATTGGTAAATGCTACTGAGGACGCTGCTGGTAATCTTCAAGAAGTTGAAAAAACAACTGGTATGTGGGCTTGGAAACATCCACACGAAGACGGGACTGTGACTTATCACAAGCAAGAAGGTCGTGTAACCTTCTCAGATGTAACCTTTGGTTATAACGATGATAAAATGGTTTTACATGACATTAATTTGTTTGCGGAACCTGGTCAAAAAATTGCCTTTGTTGGGTCAACTGGTGCTGGTAAAACAACCATTACAAACTTGATTAATCGTTTTTACGATATTCAAGAAGGTAAGATTCATTACGACGGTATTAACATTCGTAAAATCAAAAAAGCTGATCTTCGTCGTAGTTTAGGGATTGTATTGCAAGATACGCACCTCTTTACAGGAACGGTTATGGATAATATCCGTTACGGACGTTTGAATGCGACTGATGACGAATGTATTGCTGCGGCTAAGTTAGCTAATGCACATGATTTCATTAAACGTTTGCCAGAAGGTTACGATACCATTTTGACAGGTGACGGAAGTAATTTATCTCAAGGACAACGTCAATTGCTTGCGATTGCACGTGCAGCCGTGGCAAATCCACCTGCTTTGATTTTGGATGAAGCAACATCATCAATCGATACGCGTACCGAAGTTCACGTCCAAGAAGGTATGGATGCGTTGATGAAGGGTCGTACAACCTTTGTTATCGCTCACCGCTTGTCAACAGTTCGCAATGCGGATTGTATCATGGTTCTTGAACAAGGACGTATCATCGAACGTGGTAACCACGACGAATTGATTGCGCAAAAAGGACGTTATTACCAACTTTACACAGGTAACGCCATTAGCGAATAATAGATTTAGACAATCTTTGGAAAATAGCAGAGCTGTTTTTCAAGGGTTGTTTTTTTGTTTTAGGTATATATTTTTAGTTGAAAATGCTAAACTGTCGTGATATACTTTGTTCAAACCAAAGGAGGGTTATCATGGCGAAATCTATTGACATTCGGCAACTTTCAGAGGCTATTTCGGTTGAAAAAGACAATGGAACTAAGGTGAGTTATTTTTTATACCCAGAATTTGAAATTCATCAAAATGTTTTACCTGCAAATACCATTCAGGATTGGCATAAGCACCAAGCTATTGAAGAAGTTATTGTACCAACAAAAGGAAATGTAACCATTCAAGTCTTGGAAGACAATGTCATAAAGACCTATACGGCGAATTGCGGTGAAGTCTTGTGTGTCAAACAATCCATACACAGAATCATTGGTGATGACAAAGAAGAAACAGAATTTATCGTTTTCCGATTTGTACCGACTGACAACAACCAATCTGATAAAATCAAAAACGACAAAGTCGATTGCGAAAAATTGGTAAGGGAAATATTGGGGGAGAAGTAAGGTTTAAAGACGCATTTGGCGTCTTTTTTTACCATTGTTTTTAAAACGTTTTCAAAGTTTCGGTTAAATAATTTGTGATTTGGGAAATAATATCATATGATGAATGGACTAAGAAAAAGATATTTGGAGGGCAATATGATGAATTTGTCTCAAGAACAATATATAGATATGTATCTCAAAATGCAGCGTATTCGTGAGTTTGATATGCGCATTAATAAGTTAGTCCGAC
>SKDY01001494.1_pt1 | contig 14464 bp, 10 predicted proteins | sample 4826591 | NCBI WGS metagenome assembly SKDY01 (sample SAMN11008823, study PRJNA524170) | human gut metagenome | biome: Human fecal sample; material: Feces; isolation source: fecal sample from pouch patient p10, p22 | host: Homo sapiens | place: Israel: Tel-Aviv | collected 2016-06-15 | reverse complement strand
AGACACACGTTTTCCCCTTTATCGGCAACCGGGATATCACAACACTCAGTACCCCGGACCTGCTTATCCCTGTTCGTGCTGCAGAAGCTAAACAAATTTATGAAATCGCCAGTCGTCTGCAGCAAAGAATATCTGCTGTAATGCGTTATGCCGTACAGTCTGGCATCATCAGATATAACCCGGCTCTGGATATGGCTGGTGCATTGACCACGGTAAAACGCCAGCATCGCCCTGCTCTGGATCTTTCACGCCTGCCTGAACTTCTGTCGCGTATTGACGGTTATAAAGGCCAGCCTGTCACCCGACTGGCAGTTATGCTGAATTTACTGGTTTTTATTCGTTCCAGTGAACTCAGATATGCCCGCTGGTCTGAAATTGATATTGATAATGCCATGTGGACTATTCCAGCCGAACGCGAACCTCTGCCAGGCGTAAAATACTCACACCGGGGCTCCAAGATGCGAACACCACATCTTGTGCCACTCAGCCAACAGGCTGTAGCCATACTGACAGAACTTCAGACATGGGCAGGTGAAAATGGTCTGATATTTACGGGTGCACATGACCCGCGTAAACCAATCAGTGAAAATACTGTAAATAAAGCCCTCAGGGTGATGGGGTATGACACAACCCGGGAAGTCTGTGGCCATGGATTCCGGGCAATGGCGTGCAGTGCATTGATTGAATCAGGTTTGTGGTCCCGCGATGCTGTGGAACGTCAGATGAGCCATCAGGAGCGTAATGGTGTACGTGCTGCGTATATCCATAAAGCAGAACATCTGGAAGAACGGCGACTGATGCTACAGTGGTGGGCAGATTTTCTGGATGCGAACAGAGAACAATGTATCAGCCCGTTTGAATATGCAAAGATTAACAATCCATTAAAATAGTAATCATCCCGGGCTGCCAGCCCGGGAATTATTTTCAATACTTTTTTCTTTGAGATTAATGAATAAACAAGGCAATTGACAGAACCACTTTCATTACGTCATGTAATCAAAATTTTTATAGCCGACATCAGGGATATCTGAACCTCCTGGTAGCGGGTAATTTCTCTTCAGGTATTTTCGGGTGCTCAACTCTGGTTATTAGCAAAATAATCGATATAAACAGTGGAAAATTCATCGTACAGAACATGGTGCTCAACATTACTCTTATTTTCCCTTGCCCGGAAGAATCACAGGCTGTGACTTAAGGCCGTCCGCAGGAACTATTTTCTCTCCGTTAAAAACCATAACAGTTTCATTATCTTCATTTATCAGCAGACTGAACCTCTGCACCGTTGTTACGTACCAGCGTTTGTTTATCTATTAGAGTCACTTCAGTAGGCACATCAGATGCCAACGCAACATTCCCTGCCATAAGCGCAGCCAGAACGCCTGTTACAACTAAACTATTCCTGGTGATATTGCTCATTCTCTTTCTCCATTTGTCGAGGATTTGGGCGTTGATTTTCGACGAGCTCCAGTTGCAACTCCAGTCTTAAGGTTATATCGGGATAGCACACAAGTGTTACACGCATAAACAAAAAATACCCAAAAAGTATTATTCCATAACATTTATTCATGGAAGATAACAATGAAACGATTCAGCTATATTTTTTAAACTAAAAAATACTTTATAAGAACATCCCAATTTTGGAGGCGATACTCATTCTCCCCCTGATAACTAAACGCTCTCGTCCGACAGGGCGTGGAAACTATCAATAACCACAGTAATGATGCTGACTTTGTTTTCGTTTAAGGAAAAGACATGCACGATTACCTGCTTTTTTTACTGGGACTTACACCGCTTCTGGCAATGATCATTTTGATTCTGAAAGTCAAAATGCCCATACATTATGCCGTGCTTAGCACTCTCCTGATTACACTAATCCTTGGGGGAGTTTTCTGGCAGACGCCAGTTATGGATATGGGATCTGCTGTGGTATACGGCGCAATCAAAGGTTTGTGGCCGATTGTGATTGTCATCCTTGCCGCCATCTACAGTTATAACCTGATGAACGCGACAAAAAGCATGGATGTTCTGAGAAATGTTCTGGCTAGCGTGAGCGATGATAAACGTATCCAGGTGCTTCTTATATCATGGTGCTTTGGCGGATTTCTTGAAGCGGCAGCTGGATACGGTACAGCTGTGGCGATCCCCATTGGTATACTGATTGCTCTGGGCTTTAACCCACTAAAAGCAGCGATTGCGTCACTGGTTGCTAATACAGTCCCTACAGCGTTTGGGGCTGTAGGCATACCTGTCTCTGTGCTTGCTGAACAAGTTAATTTGCCTGTAACCACACTCAGTGGGACGATTATTCTTCAGCTGGCACTGTTTAACATTCTGCTCCCCTTCGTCATTGTCGCTATTATCGGTGGTGGCATGAAGGCCATACGAGGCGTTGGGCTAATTACCCTGATGTGCGGTATTAGCACATTGATACCTCAGTATCTGGTGGCTGTTAATCTTGGCGCAGAACTCCCGGCTTTTGCGGGTAGTCTTGTCAGTCTGATCGTTATAGTCTTTATGGCGAAAAACCGTAAAGAAAAAACAGAGCCTGAATTTCTTATTGAGGCTTCAGCAGATAGTGCCAGCGCGCTTTCATACTCTCGTGGTGAGTTATTTCGTGCGTGCTCAATCTACATCCTGATTTTTCTGTTCATTCTGCTCTGCTCTCCGTTGTTCCCGACGATAAAAAGTGCGGTGTCTCAGATTGCCTCGTCACTCAGTTTCTCTCTGAGTAACGGCAGCAATCTGTCGATGAAGATTGAATGGGTAGCAACCCCCGGTGTTCTGATCATCATTGCCAGCGTGATTGGCGGGTTGATTCAGAAAGCATCTCTGTCATGCCTGTTAAATGTGTTTGTCAGCACGGTAAAACAGCTTAAAAACTCCATTATTGCCATTTCTGCGATTGTTGCCATGGCAACGGTAATGGATGTTTGTGGGTTGATTGGCACTCTGGCACAGAGCCTTGTGGATCTGACTGGTGGGGCCTACCTTTTCATTGCTCCGGTTATTGGCGCTCTTGGTACATTTGTTACTGGCAGTGATACAAACTCCAACATTTTGTTCGGTAAATTGCAGACCACTGCGGCTGAAAAATTGCATGTGGACCCGCTCTGGCTGGCTGCCGCAAACACATCTGGCGCAACAGGCGGCAAAATGATTTCTCCTCAGAGTATTGCTATCGCTGTTTCTGCCACCCGTATGGATGGTCAGGGCAGTGTAATCATGTCAGGGACACTGAAGTACTGCTTTGCTTATATTGTTATTCTAGGACTGAAAGTAGGTCTGGTTTACCACCTGTTCATGGCCTGATAAAAAACAACAAAAGGACGTGGAATATTAATCAACAGGAGAAATTTCTGTGAATGTTAACTTTTTCGTCACCTGCATTGGTGACGCCTTTAAATCCCGGATGGCACAAAAAAGTGTGCTGTTACTGGAGCAATTGGGTTGCAATGTCCATTTCCCCGAAAAACAGGGATGTTGCGGGCAGCCAGCGATAAATGGAGGTTACGTTCGTGACGCCATTCCTGGCATGAAAAACATCATATCTTCGCTGGAAGAGAATGACTGGCCTATTGTATCTCCTGCTGGTTCATGCACCTACACGATAAAAAATTACGCTCGCTATCTCAGTGAAGAGCCTGGCTGGGCGGCACGCGCTGAAAAAGTGGCTGAACGACTGCATGATTTGACATCCTTCATTGTTAACAATCTTGGGATCACTGATGTGGGGGCAAGTCTTAATGGTCGTGCCGTGTACCACCCTTCTTGCAGTCTTTCCCGTAAGCTGGGGGTAACCAGAGAACCGCTTTTGCTGCTTGAGAATGTACGAGGACTTGAACTGCTTCCGTTTCACGCTCAGGAAACGTGTTGCGGATTTGGCGGCACGTTCTCTGTAAAAATGGCGGAGATCTCTGGTGAAATGGTGAAGGAGAAGGTTAGCCATATTATGGATGTTAAGCCTGATTTCCTTATCGGGGCTGACGCCAGTTGTCTGCTGAACATCGGCGGTCGACTTAGCCGTGAAGGGCATCCTGTAAAAGTGATGCATATTGCTGAAGTCCTGATGCACAGATGAGGTAAACAGAAATGTCTTTGAAAACAAGTGATATCAGGTTTAAAGAGCGCATCCGTATTCAGATTCAGGACCCGATCATGCGAAAAGCTGTCGCTAACGCACAGGAGCGCATAGGGACTAATCGCCAGAAAATGGTTGATGAGCTGGGGCACTGGGAGGAGTGGCGTTCACGTGCCGAGCAAATTCGTCGGCATGTGCTGGAAAATCTTGATGCCTATTTGTATCAATTATCCGAAAAAGTTACCGCGAATGGCGGGCATGTCTATTTTGCTCGCACCAGAGAGGATGCAACCAGTTACATACTGAAGGTGGCGAAAGAAAAAAACGCCCGGAAGGTTGTTAAATCCAAATCAATGGTGACTGAGGAAATCGGCATGAACGCCGTTCTTCAGAAAGCCGGGATACCGGTGATTGAAACAGACCTTGGGGAATATATTCTTCAGCTTGCACACGAACCGCCATCACATGTGGTTGTACCTGCAATACATAAAGATCGCCATCAAATCCGCAGAGTTTTGCATGAACATCTCGGGTATGACGGTCCAGAAACCCCTGAAGCAATGACATTGTTCATTCGTGAGAAAATAAGAGAAGATTTTCTGAGTGCTGAAGTTGGCGTAACGGGGTGTAACTTTGCCGTTGCAGAAACAGGGTCAGTTTGTCTTGTGACAAACGAAGGTAATGCACGTATGTGCACAACTATACCTAAAACACATATTGCTGTTATGGGTATGGAGCGAATTGCGCCAACATTCCAGGAGGTGGATGTTCTTATCACCATGCTGGCAAGGAGTGCAGTCGGGGCGAGACTGACAGGTTATAACACCTGGCTTACTGGCCCAAGAGAAGAAGGGCATGTTGACGGCCCTGAAGAGTTCCATCTCGTCATTGTTGACAATGGACGTTCAGAAGTTCTCGGTTCAGAATTCAGCGAGGTATTGCGCTGTATCCGTTGCGGCGCTTGCATTAATACCTGCCCGGCTTATCGTCAGATCGGCGGACATGGTTATGGTTCAATATATCCGGGACCAATCGGTGCTGTTATTTCACCGTTACTTGGTGGATATGAAGACTTTAAGGACCTGCCTTATGCCTGCTCACTGTGCACTGCCTGCAATAGTGTATGCCCTGTAAAAATACCTCTGGCGAAGCTAATACAAAAACATCGTCAGGCTATGGCTGAGTCTGAAATAACACCATTAACAGAACGCCGTATAACCAGAGTCTTCAATTACGTAAACAGCCATCCAACACTCTGGAAGGTGGGTATGGTGGCTGGCGCGAAAACAGCCAGTATGTTTATCAAAAAAGGTAAAGCGCTAATTAGTGTTGGGGCAATAAAAGAATGGACTGAAGCCAGAGACCTTCCATCACCTGATGGAGAGTGCTTCCGTAGTTGGTTCAAGAAACATAAGAAGGAGGGGTAATTTTATGGAAAACAGAGAGCAATTTCTCGTTGCGATTGCCAGAAAGCTTGGCAGACCACTAAGACAAACCCCAGAAGCTATGCCTGAACCTGTAAGCACACTGGCTACAACACGTTTGACCGAGTTAACAGTAGATCAGCGCTGTGATGCTTTTATTAAATTTGCCTCTGAAGTGATGCTTGCAGAGTGTGTTCTCGTGTCGCCAGATGAAGCTGCGTCAAAAGCCTTAGACATCTGTGGGAAGTTCGGTTACGGGCCAGTGATTATCAGCAACGATCAACGACTGGTTGATACGGGAATTGCGCCATTACTACAAAAAGAGATGGGCGCTGTTCTGTGGGATCCGGAAAAGGGCGAAGAAAACATTCATATTGCTGAAAAGGCAAAAACAGGTGTAGTTTTCGCTGAGTACGGCCTGACAGAGTCAGGAGGCGTTGTCTTATTCTCCGCACCAAAACGTGGGCGCTCAGTAAGTCTTTTGCCTGAAGCTTCACTGTTTGTTTTACGCAAAAGTACCATTCTCCCCAGAGTGGCGCAGCTTGCTCAAAAACTTCATGAAATGGCTCAGGAAGGACAGCGAATGCCTTCTTGCATCAATATAATTGGTGGGCCTAGTTCAACCGCTGATATCGAGTTGATTAAAGTTGTTGGAGTACATGGTCCCGTACATGCAACCTATTTAATTATTGATGATTGCGATTAACGATTGCTAATAAAAAAATGGCCTTAAGGTGATATTTCGTCTTGTGAAAAGGCAACAATAGACTAAAGGTTAGGCATAATTGTGTTTCTTTATGCCTCCGCAGCAATTTGTGGAGGCTTTTTTGCTTACTCCAAACAGTTTGGCTTCTTGAAAAAGTCATATCCCAAACCTATTGACGCTTATAAAAAAGTAAAGAATGGTGAGTAAGCGTAAACTGACCACCGTATGTAGCCATGATGCCAGTATTGGTAACGTAGGTGCACCCCTATCTATTTTTGTAGAACCGGAGGAAACAGACCAGATAGTTTAAATGAGCTGGTTATGCGTAACATAATTTATCTATTTTGGCTCTTACAAAATAGACAAAGAAGGAGTATCTGATGAGATACTCCATTATGACAGACTCAACTCATGTGATTTTTCTTAAAGTTCTCTGCTTGCGCCAGTACCCCCATATAAACATCATCATTCGCTACTGGCGGGAACTTATGCTTGTGTAGAAGCAGAATAAGTTCAACTTTCAGTTTCGCTTTAATATCATCGCGTTTACTCCAGTCAGGATATTTCGATGTGTTGTCAACCACGCTTTTCATCTCTTTTGCCAGCGACAGCATTTTTTCATCGTCATAGGTGAACTGATATTTATCGCGCATATGAGCAAGAATGTCGAAGAACGCTTTTTCTTCAATATCAATACCTAAATCGGCCCAGGTGCCCATTTCGGTTTTAATATCATAGATAATATCGGTCATTTCCTGACTGAATGTATCGAATTCTTCACCGTTGAGTACATCATCTTCTCGCCGCTCATTATAACGATCTATAATAGCCTGGAAGCGGCGGGTGAAGTTAATCCCTTGCAACTGGTTCACTTTCCTGAAGTCGCTGATCGCTTTTTCCAGTAATTTTTGTAATAGCTGGATCTTCGTTGCCGGAAGTTTGATCTTGTTAATTCGCGCCAGATAATCTTCGTCAAAAATATCGATGGATTCCGCTTTTTTATCGCCAAGAAAATAAATTTCTTCTACGCCATCAGCTTTTAGCGCTTCTGCAATCATTTCACGAACGCGTGCATTCATCTGGGTAACATCCGGTGCGTCACCTTTCGTCAGTTTGAAAACAATTGAACGAACAGCAAGATAATAGTGAATATGATCACGTTCTGTCTGTGATAGTGCTTCACTGCCGCAGCAGACGTCGTAGGCGGCTTTCATGCGTTTAACCAGTCCCATAAAACGACGTTCAACTTTCTGGGTACGCAGAACGAATTCCGCCGCGCGGTTGAGGCAGGATAATTGCGCTTGTGGCTCACTACTAAAATAATCCCGACTGTCAAAGTCGTAAAAGACTTGCCCCAACAAATCGAGATGGTTTTTAACTTCTGTCACCGATTGCTGAATATCTTCAAAGTTGGTGGCATCAATGCGGGAATACATTGCCAGTGCCTGGTTCATCTGACTTTTAATGCCGATGTAGTCCACCACTAACCCTTTGCTTTTGCCTTCCAGTTTACGGTTAACGCGAGAAATAGTCTGGATAAGGTTATGTTTTTGTAAGGGCTTATCAATATAGATGGTATCCAGTTCAGGAACATCAAAACCGGTCAGCCACATATCAACAACAATGGCAATTTTGAAATTCGATTTAGCGTTTTTGAACTGCTTATCCAGCTCTTTGCGATATTCTTTTGTGCCCAGTAAATCATAAAGCGCCTCGTCGTCATCTTTACCGCGCGTCATGACCATCTTCACCATTTCAGAAGGCGGTAACTCTTTTTGCTCCTGTTCTGTCAGGAAGACGCCATCGGGGGCTTGCTTCACTTCAAACCAGGCAGGGCGAATAGCTTTAAGCTGGCGGTAGAAATCCCAGGCAATTTCACGGCTGGCACAAACAAACATGGCTTTGCCTTTTACGGTGGAACCTTCGGCTACGCGTTTTTCATAATGTTTGGCAAAATCTTCCGCGAGGGCTTTTAATCGATCTTCATCACCCAGAACCGCATTCATGGTTGCGGTGGCTTTTTTGCTTTCGTCGATTTGCCACTCATTGGTGCCTGCGTTTGCGCACTCTTCGTAATACTTTTCGACTTCCTCCAGTTTGCTGGAGTCCAGGATCACTTTAGCCGCACGGCCTTCGTACACGATGCGTACAGTGATTTCATCCTGAACGGCTTCGGTCATGGTGTAGCTGTCGATCACCTCACCGAAGACATCGAGCGTCGCGTCAATCGGTGTGCCGGTAAAGCCAACATAGGTGGCATTTGGCAGTGAATCGTGCAGGTATTTCGCAAAGCCATACGTTTTGCGCACTTTTCCGCTTTCTTTATCGACGATGACTTTCTGGTCGAGGTTAACCTGGCTGCGATGTGCTTCGTCCGAGATGCAAATGATATTGCTGCGTTCAGAAAGGAGTTCGGTGTCTTCGGTGAATTTATGGATCGTTGTCAGGAAGACACCGCCACTATTGCGTCCCGCCAGTTGATTACGCAAATCTTCACGGCTGGTAACGGGAAGGATGGTGTCGTCACCAATGTAATTTTTGGCGTTGCACATTTGCGCAGAAAGCTGATCGTCCAGATCGGTGCGGTCGGTGATCAAAACAATGGTCGGGCTGGCAAATTCCACGCTCTTCATCAAAAGACGCGTTAAAAATTGCATGGTGTAACTTTTGCCACAGCCCGTTGCGCCAAAGTAGGTGCCGCCTTTACCGCTACCGAAAGGTTTACGCGCTTGCTTGATGCTGTAATAGAGTTTGCGGGCGGCATAGTACTGCGGATATCGGCAGCAAATTTTTACTTCGTGCCTAGCTTTATCCGGGAAGCAGATAAAGTTTTTAATTACATCCAGCAGACGTACCGGATGAAACAGCCCCTGAATCATTGAGTGCAATGATGGAATTCCATCCTGTTCACGGTTTTCATTACCGGTGACTTTGCGCCATGAGTAAAAATATTCATAGGGCGCAAACAGGTTGCCCATCCGGTTATTAACTCCATCGCTAATAATGCAGAGCGCGTTGTAGATAAACAGTTGCGGAATATCCCGGCGATAGCGTTTGCAGAGTTGTCTCCAAGCATTGCCAATACTAGCATCCTGCTCACGCACCGCACTTTTAAATTCAAAGACGACCAGTGGCAGACCGTTGATATAGAGAATGCCGTCAGGAATACGACTCTGATTATCTTTGCCGGAGATTTTAAGCTGATTAACAATCTTAATCAGGTTAAGTGGCGGGTTAATATAGGAGGGCAGAAGTTCCGCCGCCTGTTGCAATGGGACATCTTCGGCATCAAATATCTGGCACAGTGCGGCAGGTAGATGCCGGGTGTCGAGCAATTCAATATAGAGATCTTTTTGTTGCCGATCGTCGCGTTTGAACAGAAAACCATTTGCCAGCCAGCGACAAAATGTTTTGTTGCTTTCATAAAGATCGGAGGCCGGAAGTGTGGTGAACTGTTTGATCAGTCGCTGAATCTCTTCTTCAGTAATGCCATCAGGCTGGTAGCGTGCCGCTAAATAATGACGGAGATCGTCTTCGATGATGACCTGATCGAGACTTGAACGTGGGACATTATCGCCGATCAGGTATTGATATCCCTGATCCTGTAACAGTTCAATGATCGCTTGTTCTAATTTTGCTTCACTGAAAGAGAGACTCATATCGCGCTCCAACCCTGGCTAATTTCTGGTAAGCATTCCCGTATCAGTAGAAAACCTTACCAGAAAGCCCCTGATTTTACAGGGGCAAAATGCGTTATGCAGCTTCTGTATCGGTGGTGAGATCCGGAAGATCTTCCAGGGATAGCTCACCGGAGATGAGTTTCGGGAGCAGGGTGTCGCGGAGTTTTTTTAGTTCACGACTTAGCTCTAAATTATTTTTAATTTTGCTAATAAACACTGAACAATTTATATCAAATAATGAAATTAATTCATCAGTTGGAGACGCGACTTTCATTGACGAAATTAACTTTGTCGTTAAACTTCCTCTGATACTATGAGAGTCTGATATTGCACGCATTTCAGTGTATCGTGACGAAAGATTAAAATACAGCCATGTGCTATAAGATGGTTTAATTGGCCGAATACATACTACTGATTGATTAATATAGGTATCAATAGTGTTTAGTGACGTTTGTCCCCGTGTATGACCTTGTCCAGCACTTGCAATTAATATATCTCCAGCAACTGATAATCGCGTTGAGGAATTTTTAACACCAGTAGCGGTAATTTTTTTTTCAGTTTCAATAATTAATGCGTTCCTTGTTTCCCCAGATGAGAACCAGTTTAACGCACCATTCCAATATTCTTCCGTACTGGTATTCGGCGTTCCACCACTGAAAATTTTGTCGGAAAGGCCACCAATATTATCAATCTTCCAGCCTTTTGGCACCCAACCCAACTCCGTTTCTTCAAATTCACTTGGGAAAAGCGAGCGAATTTCCGCCGGAAGCGGTTTAAAATCTGCACTATTACGTACTTTTTGACGCAACTCGGCACGAGATTGCAGAGCCTCCGGGATTGGATTTCCTGCATCCAGAGCGTTATCAATCACTGGATCAAAATCCACAAACCAGGATTTGAACAGGGTTTGGGACATTTGTTCCAAGGATTGATTGATATTAAGAGATAAATTTATCTTTTGATCAAAGTGGCGTAAAAAATGTCCAATGGATACTCTTTTCTCACTGAGCTTAGGGATGGTAACGGATATTGTATTAATTATTGTTTGGTTAATGAGAGGTTGGCCTGAACCAGTACTATAATTGTTCAAATCTATTTTTTTTAAAAGATAGAACCAAAAATGACTTTCATTTTCATTCTTTGCGGTTCCAATTATTGCATTATCAGTAACCCAACATTTTTTACCGGAAATATAAACTGAACCACAATATGACCCAACACGCCCGATAATTATTGTATTTTCATTAGCGTTATATTCATCTGAATAACCTATTATTCCATTTGAACCATAAACAGGATATTCTCCTGTTATGGCTCTTGATGGCGAAGATTTGCCATTTCTAATCAGCAAGTGTTCACCAATTATTGTTGTAATAGCATTACTCCCCATAACCCAGCGCCTCCAGATTCTGGCGAATCGCACGATCCAGTTCTTCCGCCTGCTTCATCTGCTCAAACAACGTCTTCGACAATTCACGCATTTTCGTCTCAAATGCCACGCCGTCCTCTTCCTGCTCGGCTGCTCCTACATAGCGGCCCGGTGTCAGAACGTAGTCGTTATCTTTAATGTCTTGCAGGGTTGCAACTTTGCAGAAGCCTGCCTGGTCTTCATATTTTTCCAGCTTGCTGTCACCACGCGCAATCCGTGCAGCCAGTTCTTCCTGTGTGCTGCGCCATGCATGGTAGGTATTGGCGATTGTGGCAATATCTTCCGTCGTTAACTCTTTAGTTGTGCGGCTAATCATGGTGCCGAGGTTACGCGCATCAATAAACAGCGTCTCGCCCTGACGATCACGATAACCTTTGGCCGGATCGGCAGCCTTCGATTTGGTCATAAACCATAAACACACCGGGATCTGCGTGGTGTAAAACAACTGACCTGGCAGAGCAATCATGCAGTCGATCAGATCATTTTCGATCATCTGTGCACGGATCTCGCCTTCACCGCTGGTGTTAGAACTCATCGAACCGTTTGCCAGCACAAAACCTGCTGTACCGTTAGCCGACAGCTTGGAGAGCATATGCAAAATCCAGCCGTAGTTGGCGTTACCGGTTGGCGGCATACGATACCCAGCAAAACGTGGGTCTTTGGTTAATTCGGCTTCATTACGCCAGTCTTTCAGGTTGAAGGGCGGGTTCGCCAGAATGTAGTCGGCTTTCAGGTCCGGGTGCTGGTCGCTAAAGAAAGTGTCTGCCGGGCGTTCGCCGAGGTTAGCTGAAAGGCCGCGAATGGCGAGGTTCATTTTTGCCAGTTTATACGTCGTGGCTGTCAGTTCCTGACCATACAGCGCGATATCACGACTTTTACCCTGATGGCTCTCGACAAACTTCACCGACTGCACGAACATCCCTGCCGAGCCGCAGCACGGGTCATAAATTTTGCCCTGGAAGGGTTCGAGCATTTCTGTTAACAGTGTAACCACACATTTTGGCGTGTAGAACTCACCCCCGCCTTTGCCTTCAGTTGCGGCAAACTTACCGAGGAAGTATTCGTAAACGCGTCCGACCAGGTCTTCTTTCGATAACGTTTCAACGTCAGTTTCGTGTGCCAGCGTTTCGATGTTGTCGATGGTATCAATCAGTGACGCCAGTTTTTTGGTTTCCAGATTCTGACGGCTGAAGTAGTTGTCTGGCAGCGCGCCTTTCAGGGTTAGGTTACGTTTCTCAATGGTCGAGAGGGCGGTGTCAATTCGGACCGCAATATCGTCCTGTTTGGCATTTTGTTTGATAAATGACCAGCGCGCCTCTTCCGGCAGGTAGAAAATGTTGTCCTGCTGGTAGAACACTTCCATCTCAAGGAAGTCTGCTTGCCCATCGGCAATCATTTTTTTGCGGCGTGCTTCAAACTTATCGCTGATGAATTTCAAGAATACGAGGCTCAACACCACGTGCTTGTATTCGGAGGACTCAACGCTACCGCGAAGCTGGTTTGCTGTATCCCATAATGTTTCTTCAAAGCCTTTCTTTGCTTTGGCTTTTTTAGTTGGTGCTTTGGCCATGATGAACTCTGTTCAGATAAATTGGGTCGCTATTGTAATGGTAGAGACGGCAGATTTCGCCCTTTAATCCATCTCCAGCTCATCAAACAACTGCAAATCTACATCCAGCAATTCCACTGCATTGCTGCGGCGAATGCCGACGTTATTTTCGATTAACAGTTCCAGTAAGCGATCGCCGTCGATAAGCGTAATGGGCGCTGCCCCCGGAAAGAGCGCCGCTTCTGCACATTTCGCCGCAAATTTCCCGGTGGTGATGAGCGTACCGCGAATGGCTTTGTGGTAAGGCAACGCCCCGCGCAACTGGTCGATATACGGGCGGGTGATGGTGTTCTGCATTCTTTTGACCTGCACCACCTCGGTTATGGTGGTGATGCCGACCTGCACCTGACCAATCACGTCCACGCCTTTATCGCCAGAGGCTTTGGTCACTTCGACCTGCTCGTAGCCCATTGCTTCCAGTAATTGACCGACCAGTTGTTCAAATTTGTACGGGTTCATCGTGCTGATTTGTTCGCGCAGCAGCTCTTTTTGCTGCTCGTTGTAGCGTTTCACCGCTTCCAGCAGCTCTTTACGTGGATCGCTTTTTCGTGCCGGCAACGCTTTTCCAAGCCAGGCGCGCCCGGTATCGGTGATGCGATAGCTCATGCCTTCACGGTTAACCATGTCACGGTCGATAAGGTTATAGAGACGGGAGTAGAGCGTACTTTTCACTGAACTTGCAGACGCGAATTTCGAATGCTGATGCAAAAAGGCCTGCCATTCCGGTAGTAAATCGGCGCGGCGCGACATTTCGCGGCCAGCTAATAGTTCAAGAAGTTGCAGAATGCCTTCCTGATCGTCCAGTGAACGCAGCGTTTTTTCGTCATCTTGCAGGAATTTTTGCCCGCGCGAGGTGGGCTGCCAGGTATCGTCTGGCGTGCTTTCCATCAGCTCAAACTGGGGATAGTTGAGGAATAAGTAGCAGCCGTAGCTGTGACGCGGGTTCAATATGTGATTATTGGTATCCCAAATACGACGGGCGATGTCGGCATCTTCACCCGTTAAGCGTTCGCTGATCCACAGGTCAGGTTCCGACCAGTCAACGGGTTTTTGCGGCGTTCCGGTTTGCTCGTGAATGGCAGTAATCATATTGCGCACCGCTTTCAGGGAATAGCCTGAGACGGCTTTCATCATAGCCTTAACTTGCGCATAGGTAGGAAAAAGCGGGGTAATGACTTTGTAGTTTTTCACGGTAATCCCTTAACGACAGCGAGGTGTTTAGTGTGCCATGTCAGGCGAGAAATTCTATTGGATGAATCAAGTCCAACTCACTCATTGTCAATTTCATGGTTGATTATCCAAAACGTGATGCTATTTCCAACATCAACGCTATAATTGTAGATACATTTTTGTATATACAATTAGGGATGGCAACTATGCCAATGGAGTTTGAATGGAATGCAAACAAGGCCAAAAGTAATCGGGTGAAACATGGCATCCGCTTTGAAGATGCGGTGTTAGTGCTTGATGATCCACAACGAACGGAGCCGCTATGAGCATGGTTAAACATAAACGAGGGACCTCCTCTACACTCGATG
>SKDY01001487.1_pt1 | contig 14519 bp, 13 predicted proteins | sample 4826591 | NCBI WGS metagenome assembly SKDY01 (sample SAMN11008823, study PRJNA524170) | human gut metagenome | biome: Human fecal sample; material: Feces; isolation source: fecal sample from pouch patient p10, p22 | host: Homo sapiens | place: Israel: Tel-Aviv | collected 2016-06-15 | reverse complement strand
GCAATTAAGTCCGAAATGGACTTTCGGGACAGGCATAACCTACACCAGACTGAAATCCGAGTTTGAAAGCGAGTACCACAAGGCGAGACTGGTGAAGACCCAGAAAACAGATTACGTGGGCATACCATTGAGGCTGACCTATCAAGTATGGTCAAAAGGACGGTTCAGCGCATATACGACAGGCGGCATGGCATTTGAAATGCCTGTCCACAGCTCGCTTGAGAAGAAGTACATCATGACAGCCGACTCGTCGTACACGCTGAAGAGCGGTCTCAAGGCGCACTGTCAGTGGTCTGTGAACCTGGGCGTCGGTGTACAGTACAGGATATTCAAGCCCTTCAGCCTGTATCTGGAACCCAATATGTTCTACTACTTCAGGAATGGCAGCGGTCTCGAAACCTACCGCACAGAGCATCCGTTCATCATAACGGTGCCATTCGGACTGCGGCTTACCTGGTAAACGGCGGGAAATGAACAGACAAGGAAAAGTTATAAATACCGTGCAGTCTTTTCGCAGTTTTCTGCTCTTAAGGGTATAAGACAGAACTCAGAAGAAAGAATGTACGGTATTTATGACTACATCCACAATGGAATTGTATTTGTCAACAATGTAGTACGCAGACAGCACAAGGAACTCACATCCCTGATGATCTACTCCACAACAAGCTGTCAGTCTCGTTGCAGACACTGTTCCATTTGGAAGAAACCCGCGGAAAATCTCAGCTTAGATGACATCATCAGAATAATGAACAGCAAATGTGTAACAAAACGCACGACGGTCGGCTTGGAAGGAGGCGAGTTTATCCTCCATCCCGAAGCAGACAAGATATTGGGATGGTTTGACACCCATCATCCCAACTATACATTGCTGTCCAACTGCCTTGCAGCGGACAAGGTGATTTCTTCCGTAAGGAACCACCGCCCCCGACATCTGTACATATCACTTGACGGCAACAGGGAAACTTATCGCTATATGCGTGGACGGGATGGATATGACAAGGTGATCAAGGTTATAGAGACCTGTAAAGACACCGTGCCCACCTCCCTGATGTTCTGTCTCTCCCCATGGAACTCGTTTAAAGACATGGAGTATGTCATAGGCATCGCCAGGGAATATGACATAGACGTGCGTATCGGCATTTACAGTACGATGTCATTCTTTGACACGACCAGCGATCTGATGGAAGCCGACAATACGGATTTCATCAGCCGGATACCCTCTTCCATCCATCAGACAGATGAAAACTTCGATTTCGTAGCCCTATATGACGGGTGGAAGAACAACAGACTGAAACTGCGATGTCATAGCATCTTCAGCGAACTGGTCGTTCATTCCAATGGCGATGTCCCCTTGTGCCAGAACCTGGACGTTGTATTAGGCAATATCCATGAGCATACGCTTGACGAGATATTCAATTCAAAGGAGACCTGCAAGATCCAGTGTCAACACTCCAAAGCGTGTAATCAATGCTGGATCAACTATCACCGGAAGTATGACATTATCCTGTTGAGAAACCTGGAAAAAATACTGCCCAAACGCCTGATAGAGTTGTTTTACGGGAAATATCAATGGACCAGCGACAGGAAGATCACCTATAAGAAACATTTCAAACGAATAACAGCATAGCTGAAATGGGATATTCAGATAACATCATAGGCAGATACAAGCGCATTCGCAGCATGAGGGAACTGTGCCATACCTACACACGGCAGTATGCTCTCGTGGGGCTTGGCAATCATTGTGCAAACAACCTGCTGCCCGTCATACAGTATCTTCAGCTGCCGCTGAAATACATCTGCTGCACCTCGGAGAAGAAAGCCGGGCTGATTTCTCTAAAATACAGAGGAGTCAAAGGTACGACTTCTCTACAGGACATCCTGCTTGATGATACGGTCTCGGGAGTCTTCGTGGCAGCCGATCCGCATTCACATTTCCAGATTGCAGCCGAAGTCATAAAAGCCGGCAAATCCTTGTTCATTGAGAAGCCGCCCTGTGAGGACGAAAGGGAACTGAAGGCTTTGACTGACACCGTCAGACTGTATGGCCCACAGCATATCGTTGTCGGACTGCAAAGACGCTTCGCCCCTGCAACCCGGATTCTGCAAAAAAGGTTGAAAGGTGACGGCAGACGGCATTACCATTATCGCTATCTGACAGGATTATACCCTGAAGGAGATGCCTTACTCGACCTGTTCATCCATCCTCTTGACTATGCAACATTCCTTTTTGGAGAGGCAAAGATAAAGTGTCTGGATGTCATTCGAAGTAGAGATGGCGGGCAGACTCTGTTTCTTGTATTGGGGCACAAGGATATAACAGGTATGTTGGAACTGTCGACGGATTACTCTTGGCAGGATGCACAGGAACAGCTGAATGTCAGTACAGACAAAGGACTGTATGTATTGGACAACATGGAGCGGCTTGATTTCATGCCGAGACGATCTGCGGTGCTGGGGATTCCGTTGGAGAAAGTCTTTCCAAACCATGCAGCGACAGCCTGTCTCTACGGAAGAAACAGTTTTGTCCCAACGATGGGGAATAACCAGATCGTCTCGCAAGGGTTCTTCTCTGAAATCAAGACCTTTGCCGACATGATTGAAAACAAGCATGAGGCTGATTACGCTCTGGGCCTGGAAAGCGTCGGTCAGGTTTATTCGTTAATGGCAGAAATACGTAATAGGACAGGCAAGAAATAACCCGCAAGCACGTTCATATAAATAACAACAACCAAATCCATGCAATTATGAAAAAAGCATTTTACAGCCTTCTGTGCATCATGGGCCTGTCGGCGTGTTCATCAGAGCATGCCGCTATTGAGGCATTAAGCGTTTACGATGTGGAAAATTCCGCCTGCAAGGCGAGCCTCTCTCCAACGGAGACACGTCCCGACTTCTATGCGGAAAACGACGGCAAGCCGGCAACGTTGAGCATAGAGCTGGGCAAAGACGGCACAGCCCGGTGCATGCTGGAAGACGTGAAGGCCAACTGTGCCGTAAGAAACATCCATGTGGACATCGCCAGCCGGGACAATCAGATTACCCTCGTCGTGTACCATAACGTCCTTGATGCATTTGCCGACTGCATCTGCAAATACGACGTCCGTTTCAAGATGGGCAGACTGACGGCAGGCAGCTATCATCTGAAAGCGTATTATGCCAGACCGGACAGGAAATACGAAGAGGCCGACATCGCATACAATGGCCAGATAGACATTGTCCAGAACAAGAAAGTCTCTGTAAGATTCAATCCGGAAGCAGGGCTGCCGGAGAATTAAGATACGGTTTTAAGCATCTGTCCAGATACATGGCACTCGGGCTGGTACACATCAGCTCAGGTGCCATTTTGCATTGTCGAAAATCCCGGCCTCCTCCCCCACCGTTTCCCCTGCAGCCGCATTTCACCCTTATCTCAGAGCTGGAAGCCTTGCACATACTTCAAAGCAAGAGGGAGGAAACAGCAGGAAAACATCGGAGACCTGAAGAGAAAGGCGGTGCAAAGACACGGCAATGCGTGGCCTGTCCAGCCGTTCTTCGTTCAGGCGGCAGTCTGCGGCAGCCTCCATACGGACAGACACTGCCTGTATGCGGCTGCATAGCTGGGCCGTACAGGGCAGATTCCTGTACACGGCATACAGCCACGCAATCAGGCCTTACCTGCACCTCAATCAGGCCTTACCTGCACCTCAATCAGGCCTTACCTGCACCTCAATCAGGCCTTATCTGCACCTCAATCGGGCCTTACCTGCAAGGCTGACCAAGGCTCATCTGGACATCCGGTAAAGGCCGGCGGCAGGCCCGACAGGTGCTTCTCACCCGGAGACCGGAGCGAACGACTGTTAACAGATGTTACCGTTTACGTTTATTTAAGAAACAAAAAATACGAAGTGAACATATACTGCGCTTCTTGCCGCTATCTTTGCCCTACATCCGCAGGGGCCTTCTTCCCCAGCAGACCGGCTCTGCGGAGAATCTGATGCCGACACCTCCCGGCAGCTTCTCCTGCCGGCCGCCATCCGGCCGCACCGCCCGGGAAGGTCTGCAAGGAAAACACGTATCTGACAAAGAGCACCAAGTTAAACCAAAAACACCAAGAACAATGATGAAGAAAGTGAACATCGTAATGAAGGCCACGCACGCCTGGACACAAGAGGATGAAGAACGCCTGACGGCAAGACTCGTCGACAACTTCTACGACCTGATCAACCGAAGCGAAGAGGACGGACTGTACTGGACAGCCTCCCAGTGCGACCTCATCGAACTGGCACATATCGTATGGACAAGCGGCGCACTGATGGACAGACGGGGCCGCCCGATGGACTTCCAGACCATCGTACACCACATCTGCCGGGTGCTGCACGTACACGAGCCGCGCAACCCGTCGTCGGTCGTCTCTGCCGTGCGGGCGCGGAAGAATGTCAGGGTCGGACCGCTGCGGGAACGGTATATGCAGCTGGTTACCAAGGCGCACATACAGGACCCCATGCGGCTGGAGATAAGACGGGGACGGCGGCCGGGCCGGACCTTCTGACTGCCCGCAGGCCCGTCCCACACTCCCCCATCGGCAGGAGATGGGATGGGCTGAAGCCAGGCGGAATCCTTACTTATAGTTGATATAAATCAATAAACATCCGACACATCGATATTTTTTCCATGAAATGCTTGACAAACTGAAAAAATCGTTGTAACTTTGCAACGTAATTCAAGAGATATTACATATCTGTCTCATAAGGTGCTTCCTTTACAGGTAGTAAAGATTGCTCAGGATTATTTTTGAAAAAGAAAAGATTTGTTTAGGTTAGTAATAGATTTAGGTTTTTAGTTATATTTTAGGTAAAGATTGTAGAAACATTTTCGTCGTGAGACGGAGGTTAATCGGAGATAACGGAAGGGCAGTCTGCTCGGCCGTTTCTTTTTTTATACAGGACAGCAAAACGCGCAAATCTGAAAATTATGATTACCAACCTGGGAAATTCATAATCCATTACACAGAGATCCCGGCCAAAGGGCAGTCGTCCTTTGGCCGGGATTCTGTATGAACGGGGCCGGATGAAGCCCGGTCTCTGTCCGCAGAGACAACACGCTCTGCCGAGTCTGTCCCTGACTGTGAGGCCAGCTTCCCATCATGCGACAAGCGGGACGGAAGCCGCCCGGGCCGGGCAAAAACACGGCGGCATACGTCAAGGGCTGCCTTTTCCGCCCGGCACACGCCCGGCACACAGGAACGGGGAGACAGAAAACACGGAAGAGGGCGGCAGCCTGCACGGCCGCCGCCCTCTGTCTGTCATGATTGTTCCAGAAAAAAACGTATGCTTCAGAGGAGATTACAGTCCCAATGCCTTCTTGGCCCCCTCGTTGTCAGGATTGACATCCAGCACCTTCTTGAAATACTGGTCGGCAAGTTCCTTGTTGCCCTTCTTGGAGTAATAGTAACCGAGACCGTAGTACACGCTTTCCAGGTAACTCTTGCTGTCGGCGTCGAGCTTCGGCTTCGCCTCCTCAAAGGCGGCCACCTTCTGATAGATTTCGGCCACCTTGTCAGGGTCGTTCATCAGCTGGGCGACATTCGCCTGGTTCAGCCATACCCAGTCGGAAATGGACGGGAACTTCTCGATCATCTGGTCGTAAACGGCCAGTGCCTTCGCCAGGACGGCATTCTTCTCGGCACGGTCCGTCAGGGCCTCCGCCTTCGTCACATACGTGTTGGCAAGCGTCGCCCAGTCGTTGTTGGTGGCCTTCCGGCTCTTGGAGAGATACTCCTGCTGCACCTCGAGTGCCTTGTCGTCGTTGCCCTGTGCGGAATAGATCGCTGCCAGCGTCTTCAACGGCTCCACGCTCTTCTTGTCGGCCTCAAGCGCCTTGTTGACATAGCTAACGGCCTCGTCGTACTGCTGTGCGCCGCAGAGTGCCTTGGCATATACGTCATAGTCGTTGGCCACTTTCTTTCCGGTACCGGCGAACACCGCCTTGCCGTAGTTGACGGCAGAGGCATAATCCTTCAGTTCGACGGACGCCATCATGGCGATACGGCTGAGGTACTCGCTGTTCTGGAACTTCTGCAGACCCTGCCGGACAACGTCCAGGGCCTTCTGATAATCCTTGGTGATGTAGGCGGCGAAACCGTAGTTGTAGAAGTTGTCCTCGGTCATATAGGCAGGGTTCGCCTTGCCGTACCACGCAAGTGCCTCCTGGTACTTGCCGTCGTTGAGCATGATCTCAGCCGCCGTGGCCTCTACCGGATAGTCCGGCTTCACCTTGCGCAGCTCCTCGAGCTTTGCGACAGCCACTTTGGAATTCACGTGTCGGTAGACCTTGGCATAACGCTCGTAAGCCGTGACGTTCTGCGGATCGAGGCTGATGGCCGTCTGGTACTGCTGTGCGGCGGCACCGGCGTTGCCGATGGAGTCCTGGAGGGCAGCGATGTCGCCCAGGAGGACGTATCCCAGACTTCCGTTGAACTTCTTGTTGTTCACCACGCTGTTGGCAATATCGGTCGCAACAGCATAATTGTGCTGCAGGAGATAGACGTTGCCCAGGGCGACGATGGCCTCCTCGTTCTTCTTGAAGGTCTTCTGATACTCCTTGATGAGGTCCTTGGCCGCCTTCGGGTCGTTCGGTGCGGCCTGGATGGCAGCGGTGATAGGCTTCAGAGCTTCGGCATAGTTGACTTCCTGTGCCGTTGCCGGAGCTGACATTGCCAACATCAGTACACCGGCGATAAAATATTTCTTTGTATTCATAATTCTCGTTCTTTAAAGGGTTACTTTCTGTGAGGGGTGGCGGGGATGGGTGATGATAGGTGATGATAAGCGGGGATGGGCGGAGATAAGCGGGATGGCAGGGAGAGAAGAGACTCCCGGACTGTGACCGCTCCTTTGTGACCGCCGCTTTCATGGCTGCCACTTTGATGCCTGCCGGATGCCGCCTGCCAACGCTATTCCGTCTTCACCTCTACTTCCCGGATGTTTATTTCTCCCCGGTATGGCAGCAGGCCCGCCTTGAAGATGATCTTCTGCCCGATCGGATTGGTGACGAAATTGGCAAATGCCCACGGCAGTGCCTTGTGGGGATCGGCCACGACGGCATAGATGGTTCTTACGAACGGGTATCTGCCGTCGAGCAGGTACGCCTGATAGGGCTGCCAGCTGTTGCCGGGCTGTGCAACGGTGGTCTGCGAAAGGCCTACCACTGTAATGTCCTTCTTGAATGTGGTGTTCGTGGAGTCACGATGGTCGTTCAGCCAGTTTGACCCGATGACACCTATCGCATTGGGAGTCTTGTGAACATAGTCGATGACCGCCTTGCTGTTGCTGGCGGCGACGATGTTCGCGCTCTTGATGTTCTTTCCGCCTAAGATGGAGTCGACGACATAATGGAGCGTCGCCGAAGCCTTGTTGTCGAAGACGACCTCGATGTCGCCCTGGGTGCTCTTCGGGTTCAGCTGTTTCCATTTTGCAATCTGTCCGCTGAGAATCTTCTTCACGTCACTGACGGTGATGCAGGAGTCGCTGTTGGCCCTGTTCACGATGAAGGCGATTCCGTCATATCCTATCGGGAACACTTCCGGAATAGGACCTTTCCCCCGTAACATGGCATCCTCTCCCTTCGTCAGCCTATGGGACGTGAAGAAGAGGTTTACCTTCTGGTCGAGGAGCAGTTTCATACCCTTGTTGTCGTCCGTATAAACGGGCAGCAGATGGGTCTGTGGATAACGGAACTGATACGTCTGCAGCAGTTCCTCGATAATAGGACTAAAACTTTCGTCAGAGGCGAACTTAATCGTCCCTGACGTCGGTGTATCTGTTCTGCCGTCCCTGGCCTTCTTCTTTCCGCAGGCGAAAAGAAGGAGGCCGAGGGTCAGCATCAATCCTACTGTGATGTAGAATATGGGTCTTTTCATATCAATCGTGCTTTTACTGCAGCTTGAAGGTGATGGGCAGGGTGAACCAGACGTTGGCGGCCTGGCCGTTGTTCATGCCCGGATTCCACTTCGGCATGCTGTTGACAACACGCAGCGCCTCGCGGTCGAGCGACGGGTCGACGCCGCGGAGGACCTGTGCCTGGCTGACGCTTCCGTCGCGTCCGACAACGAACTTGACGATGACGCGGCCCTGGATTCCGTTCTCGGCAGCGACTGCCGGGTACTGGAGGTGCGAGCTCAGCCATGCGTTCACATTGCCCTTGAAGGACGGCATCTGCTCTGCCACGGTGAAGATCTTGTTTTCCACCTCTTCCTTGGGTTCCGGCTTGGGAGCCTCAACGACGGGCTTCTCGATCTTCGGCACGATCTGCTCGGGAGTAGCGACGGTCGTACGTGCAGCGACTTCGGTACGGTCTTCGGAACCTTCCTTGTTCTCCACGCCGACGGCCTTCGTCTCCTTGTTCATCTTGACCATAGGCGGCATTTCCTCCTTCACGTCCTTGTCGTCCTTGATGACAGGAGCCGTGAACTTGACGGTAGCACGCGTTTCGGGCACCACCTTCTCCGGTTCGATTTTCTTCTGTTCCGGTTTCGGCTGGTTCTTCTTGCGTTCCGCCTGGTCCTTCTTTGCCTGTTCGAGAGCCGCCAGCTCCATCTTGGCTGCGTAAGCGGCCTGGGCTGCCAGTTCGTCGTTGTGCTTCTTGATCTGGTAAGCCAAGTAACCACCACCGAGGAATGCAGCACAAAGCAGAATAGCCAATGCTTTGATGTTGCGCTGGGAGACGGTCTTACGGAGCCTATACGCACCGTATTCCTTGTTCTTTCCGGCGAACACCATGTCGACCCATTTCGGATCGTATAGATCTATTTTTGCCATTGTTTCTTTCTTTAATTGTTTACGAATCAGTGATTAAGCCTTGATACCTTTCTTGGCCAGAAGAGCCTTGTCCTGGTCTGTCAGCTTGTCAATGACGTAAGTTCCAATGTATGAAATCTGCATTTCATCGAGAATGTCTACCAAGTGACGATAAGAAGCATGGTCGGTCGGCTTGATGATAACGGTCATTGTCGATACCTTCTTGCCGTTGATCATACCGCTCTTGATGGCAGCGATCTCAGACTGGTAGATGCTGTCCGGATAAGCATTCGGATTCGCCTGCTTCTTCTGGTTCAGCTCCTTGACGGCGATTTCCATGTCCTGATAAGGGACCGTGACGGCCTCGCCGGTAGAGGGATCACCCACCTGCTTGTGCTGGAGAACGTACCGAATGCCTTTCTGGGTGTTGCTCCAGTCGGCGGGCTTGAGCCAGTTCGCATTGTCGTACTCGGGTTTACCGTTGCCGTAGAACATCTTGTCTCCGTCGGCGATGTAGATCGTGATGGAGTGCGACTCCTTGGCTTCGTTCTTCTTCGTATCGTCCTGCGTCTTGTCATTGCTCGGCATGGTCAGCTCCATCGTCGAAGGCTTGCTAAGCGAGGTACAGAGCATGAAGAAGGTGATGAGCAGCATCAGCATATCCACCATCGGCGTGAAGTCCACGCGCACGGTCATCTTCTTCTGCTTACTTTTCTTTTCCTTTGCCATTACTTAGCTCCTCCGTTAGCTGCCTGGGCAGCCTTTTTAGCGTCCAACTGCGTGATCATGTAGTAATGGCTCTCGTCCATGTCCTGGAGTTCGCTCATTACTTTCTTAACTGTTCCATAGGGGGAGTCGGCGTCGGACTTGATGGCAAGTCTGACCTTCGGGTTCACCTGGCGGGCTGCGTTGACCCACTGCTGGAACTCCGTCATCTCCTGTCCCTGGATACTGTCGAGAGGTATCCCCATCTTGGGGAGTTCTTTGCTACGCTCTGCGGCCGGCTTAGACAGATAGGCTGCCAGCTTGTCGAGAGGAGTACCGAACGTTGACTCTGCGACAAAGGTCTTCTTCTGTGCAGGAGTCAGTGTTGTCATCCGTTCAACGATCTGTGCCAACTCGTTGGTGTTGTCGTAGCTCATAAATACCTGGCCTTCGCCAGTCGGTTTGCCGTCAGGTCCTTTTTCAGGGCTGACGAGAATCGTCAGGACACCGTTCTCAGGCACCTTGGTCTCGGACACGGAACCCGGGGTGTTCACCTTCACCGGCTCGTTCTTTACGAACGTAGAAGTCAGCATGAAGAAGGTAAGCAGCAGGGTCATCACGTCGGACATAGGTGTCATGTCGATCCAAACGTCACTCTTCTTAATTTTTACTTTACCCATAGCGATAAATATTTAAAGGGTCAGCAAAAATTAAGCCTCTTCCGTGTGGTTTACTTCGTATGTCTGAGCGATAGAATAACCAACCTCGTCGAGTGCGTAAGTCAACTTGTCGACCTTGTTTGAGTAGTAGTTGTAGGAAACCACTGCGCACCAGGATGTAGCGATACCGAATGCGGTGTTGATCAACGCCTCGGAAATACCGGCAGACAGTGCGGCAGAGTCAGCGCCGCCACCTGCGGACAGAGCGGAGAACGACTTGATCATACCGGTTACCGTACCGAGAAGACCGGTCAGCGTACCGAGGGTGACGATGGTAGCGATGATCGGGAGGTTCATCGTCAGGGTCGGCATCTCGAGCTGTGTAGCCTCCTCGTGGGCCTGCTGGATCTTGGCTACCTTCTGTGCCTTCTTCAGGTTAGCGTTGGCACCTGTCTCCATGTCCTTGTAAGCGTTCAGGGAAGCCTTCACGACGTTTGCCACCGAACCCTTCTGCTGGTCGCAGAGCTGGTTGGCCTTGGCGAGGTCGTTGGCGTTGAGAGCTGCCTTGATGTTTGCAACGAACTTAGGAAGCGCGCCCTTGCCGAAAGCGGTCTTCAGTGCCAGCCAGCGCTCGATGGACATAGCAAGCACGGTGAGCAGGAGGGTGTGGATGACCGGAACGACAACGCCGCCCTTGAAGATGGTACCCCATACGTCAGCCGGTGTCTCGTTGGTACCCGGATCCTGGAAGTGCATGTCGTTGCCGAACCATGTGAAGAACAGTACGAACGCAACGATGGCGCAAACGACGATGATCCAGAATGCACCTCTAACTCCTGTGAAGCCCTCGGACTTTTTCTTCGGGGCTGCTTTTTGTTGTGTAGTTGCCATAATTTGATGAAATTTTTAATTTTAGGTTATTAATGAATTAAATTGTTAATATCTTTCTGATTTATAAGCTTTTGTACAAGGAACACCCGCTGCGTACCGTCCGCAGCAGCGTCTTATCTCCGCAAAGATAGCAATTAAAAGAAAACTATGGGTAGGATTAATGACTTTTAACAATCAAAAAGATGGATAGTTTTTCCCCACGCTTTCTTACAGTTTGCCTGCCTCTTCTTATTTCAGCTTCGAGAGTACGTGCCTGATGCGCCGGAGAGCTTCCCTTATGTTGTCGTCGCTCGTCGCATAGCTCATGCGGAAGCAGCGGGGTGCGCCGAAGGCGTCGCCGCCCACTGTCGCCACGTGCCCTTCCTCGAGGAGATACAGGGCGAGGTCGGTCGAGCTGCCGATGGTCCGCCTGCCGTCCGTCTTGCCGAAGAAGGCCGAGCAGTCCGGGAAGAGGTAGAACGCCCCCTGCGGCACGTTCACTTCCAGGCCGGGGATGTCCTTCGCCAGGGAGACGATCAGGTCGCGGCGGCGGCGGAACGTCTCGCGGAACGCTTCCACGCAGCTCTGGTCGCCCTCGTAGGCCGCCACGGCCGCCATCTGGCTGACGCTGCTCGTGCCGGAGGTGTACTGTCCCTGCAATTTACCGAGTCCCTTGACGATCCACTCCGGTGCGGCCACCCATCCGAGCCGCCAGCCCGTCATGGCGTAGGCCTTGCTGACGCCGTTGCAGACCACCGTCCGTTCCCTCATGCCCGGGCAGGCGGCGATGCTGCTGTGCCCCCCTATATAATTAATGTGTTCGTAGATCTCGTCCGAGAGTACGAACAGGTCGTCGTGGGCGAGAACCACCTTGGCCAGCTCCCCGAGTTCCTCTTCCGAATAGACGCTCCCCGTAGGATTGCTCGGCGAGCAGAGGATGACCAGCTTCGTCTTCGGCGTAACGGCCGCCTCGAGCTGTGCGGCGGTGATCTTGAAGTCCTGACCGATGCCGGCCGGCACGATGACCGGCGTGCCTCCCGCCAGCTTCACCATCTGCGGGTAACTTACCCAGTAGGGGGCGGGGATAACGACCTCGTCGCCGGGGTTCACCAGTGCCAGAATGGCATTGCACACCCCCTGCTTGCCGCCCGTGCCGACGATGATCTCGGAAGCGGCGTAGTCCAGGCCGTTCTCCCGCTTCAGTTTCCGCGCGATGGCCTCCCGCAGGACGGGATAGCCGGGGACGGGGGAGTACTTCGAGTAATTGTCGTCAATCGCCTTCTTGCCGGCTTCCTTGATGAAACCGGGCGTCATGAAGTCGGGTTCGCCCACGCTCATGTTGATGACGTCAATCCCCTGCGCCTTCATCTCGCTGCTCTTCTGCGACATGGCCAGCGTAGCGGAAGGAGCCAGCCTTTTCAGACGGTCTGATAGTTCTGCCATTTTCGACTCAATCTTCTTCGTGAATAATTTTCAAGTACAAAAGTACGTAATTTCATTCTTATAACGCAACATTTCTTTCTTTATTTTATCAGGATGTCGTTTTTGCTGCCTTATTGACAGCTGACACGCCCTCCTGCCTGACACGGAGCAAGCGATGACGAGACCTCCTCAAAAATCCATTAAGATGCCGAAATCATAACTTGAAACCTCTGCACAAATCTATTGGCCTCAAAACCATATATTTGATGATCAATAAGTTGCACTTTCCGAGAACCTCATGTAACGGAGCTTTCGCAGTGGTCGCAATTCATTGGTTATCAACCATGGTTTCCGGATGGAAAAAACTTTCGCAGAAGTCGCATTCCATTGGTTGTCAACCATGGTTTCCGGATGGGGAAAGATTTTCGCAGTGGTCGCATAAGGTTCTTTTTACCGTCACCTCCGCACGATTTTCCATGTCCGTTCCATATAGCCATTGGGCTTGACACCTGTCTGGCAGCCTTACCCACAGACAGCAGTCTCGACAGCACGTCTCCTGCACGGCAGACCCAGGGGCGGCTGCCGGCTTCCCACAGCTTCCGCATCGCCACGGACAGCCAGCCTTCGGCTATGCCTTCCCGCCGTAAGGACGACCGAGGGACCTGCGTCCACTTTAGGGTCTTCCGAAATAGAGAGTGATAAAGTAATCCTACTGCATAATAAGGCACACGGAGAAGCGGAGAAAACAGAGGGAAAAACTATCACAGAGGTACCGACGGCACAAGAGAGTGACAGAGAGGTAACATACGGGTCTCTTTTATTTTCGGGATAAACACTATTCATAATTCTCACAGACAAATACTCTGATAAAACTCTCAGATAACCTCCGTTGCTCCACGCACCAGCGGTGCCTCCGTGCCTTTCATTATTTTGTTTTTAATATTCCTCCGTGTTCTCCGTATCTCTGTGTGACACTTCGTCAAAGTTCTAAACTTAGGCGGGCACCCTTGTCACTCCAAATTTCTGAAGACCCTGATATTTCATCAAAGTCATCAACTCACGAGACAAACCTCATCACTCCGAATTCCTGGAGACCCCCACTTTAAATATGCCCATGCGGGGAACCACCAATAAGGCCTTACTTGAAAGCCAACTAAGGCTCACTTGAAAGCCTGTCAGGCCTTACTTGAATGTCAGATAAGCCTCACTTGCAATTTCATCAGACTCCACATGAATTGTCAAATAAGCCTTACTTGCAATTTCATCAAACCTTACCTGGACTGTCAGATCAAGGTTCACTCGCAATTTCATCAGACCTTAGCTGAATTGTCTGATAAGCCTCACTTGATTTCCTTTCAGACCCCACATAAATTGCCAGATAAGGCTCACTTGTCTTTTTTTCAGACCTTACATGAATTACCAGATAAACCTCACTTGCAATTTCATCAGACCTTACATGAATTGCCAGATAAGGTTCACTTGTCTTTCTTTCAGGGCCCCACATGAATTGTCAGATAAGGCTCGCTTAATTTTCTTTCAGACCTTACCTGAAAGTCGGACAGGCCTCACCTGAAAGTCGGAGCGTTCAGAACAACCTTGCATTCTATCCTCCCCCTCCCCTTAGAATCCAGCCTAAAAAACAATCTGCATTCTAAAGAAGAAAATGGAAGAAAATCCCCTACCCTATCACGATGAAATTATTTTACGAATAGGAATGCCGTCTCCAAATACTTCCTCATGCAATATTCTGTGCTTCCATTTCTTATTCGCCGTTGTTCTGCGCCGCCTTTCTGTTTTCTTCGAATGTCCCGACCCTTTACGCTCTTACACTGTCATCCTTCCGCCGTTCCGCAGTTTTTCACTTTTTTGTCGCCGCTTCCTATCTCACTTTTCACCTGCCTCCGCAACCGGATTCCTTTGTCTGTTTTCATGCTTTCCTGCTGTAGAAAAGTCTCAAAACAATGTGTCTGAAAACATAAAAACATACATATATAAAAATAAATTCATTTCCTTATTTTCATATTTATCTACTCAAATCTTTTTCTATTATAATCTCCATTTACTTATTTAACATTTCACGCTTTTATAT
>SKDY01001475.1_pt1 | contig 14603 bp, 7 predicted proteins | sample 4826591 | NCBI WGS metagenome assembly SKDY01 (sample SAMN11008823, study PRJNA524170) | human gut metagenome | biome: Human fecal sample; material: Feces; isolation source: fecal sample from pouch patient p10, p22 | host: Homo sapiens | place: Israel: Tel-Aviv | collected 2016-06-15 | reverse complement strand
AAAGCACGACCCAGCAGTACGGTGTCGGCACCGAGCGCAATCATACGCACGACATCAAGCCCGTTACGAATTCCGCTATCCGCCAGAATGGCTATATCACCTTTCACCGCATCTGCAATAGCGGGCAACGCACGAGCGGAAGAGAGTACACCGTCCAGCTGGCGGCCACCGTGGTTAGAAACCACAATCCCATCAGCACCAAAACGTACTGCATCGCGCGCATCTTCCGGATCGAGGATCCCTTTGATCACCATCGGACCATCCCAGAAATCGCGGATCCACTCAAGGTCTTTCCATGAGATGGACGGATCGAAGTTATTCCCCAGCCAGCCGATGTAATCTTCCAGTCCGGTCGGTTTGCCGAGGTAAGCCGAGATATTACCTAAATCATGTGGACGACCGTTCAGGCCCACATCCCACGCCCATTGCGGATGCGTCACCGCCTGCAAGTAACGGCGCATTGCCGCATTTGGGCCGCTCATACCAGAATGCGCATCACGATAACGCGCGCCCGGTGTCGGCATATCCACGGTGAAAACCAGCGTCGAGCAGCCTGCCGCTTTTGCTCGCTCCAGCGCGTTACGCATAAAGCCGCGATCGCGCAGCACATAAAGCTGGAACCACATCGGACGTTTAATGGCTGGAGCGACTTCTTCAATCGGGCAAACGGAAACCGTCGAGAGAGTAAACGGAATGCCATGCGCATCCGCCGCTTTGGCAGCCTGAACTTCGCCACGACGCGCATACATGCCACACAAACCCACCGGAGCCAGCGCCACCGGCATCGACAATTTCTCATTAAACAGCGTCGTTTCCAGGCTTAAGTCAGACATGTTTTTCAGAATACGCTGGCGCAGCGCCACTTCTGACAAATCTTCCACGTTGCGGCGCAGCGTGTATTCAGAATATGCACCCCCATCCATATAGTGGAACAGGAACGGCGGCAGAATGCGTTGTGCTGCGGCGCGATAATCGCTGGCTGCGGAAATAATCATGCGTTTTTCTCCCTCGAATGCTCATTATGGTCACCAGGCAGGCGGGTAATGCGTGCATGGCGAGCTTGATCTTCATCGAATCGTTTCATGGTGGTGTGAACAAAGCTAAGGTGCGCCATCATTGCTTTACGCGCCCCGTCAGCATCACCGGCAAAAATGGCGTCAATGACTGCCTGATGTTGTTCGGTCAGCTGTGAAAAAACCGGGGGTACCAGATACATCCGCTGGCGGCTATGCTTCACAGAGGATTGCAGGACATCGAAGAAACCGCGCATGGTTTGCAGCAGCACGATGTTATGTGAGGCTTCGGCAATCGCCAGATGAAAACGAACGTCCGCTTGTGAGGCGAGATCCGGGTCTTCACTTAGCGTTGCTTCAAAGCAAAGCTGAATTTTCTCTTTTTCGCCTGGTGTGGCGCGCATTGCTGCATGCCATGCGGTGCTGGCTTCAATGGCGTAGCGGGCTTCCAGAATATCGAAACTGTAATCCGGATCATCGGCCATCAGCGTTTTCAGCGGCTGGACGATGTTTTGCTCCGACCATGTGTCATGACGCCAGCGAATAAACGTCCCGCCGCCGCGTCGACTAAGCAGCACGCCTTCGCTCACCAGTTTTGCCAGCGCCTCGCGCAGTGAATTACGCGATACGCCGAGTTGCATCGCCAGTTGACGTTCAGCGGGCAACTTCATGCCCGCCTCCAGGTTTTTTTCATCAATCAGCGCCCGCACACGATCGGCAACCTCGTCTGACAGGCGTCTGGGTAAAACAATCATTAAGGAATCATCCACGTTAAGACATAAGCCTGAAGCGTGGTGATCACGCCCACCATACAGGTGAAGATCAGGCTGTGTTTGACAGTAAAGCGGAACAGATCTGACTCTTTGCCTACCAGGCCTACCGCCGCACAGGCGATAGCGATAGATTGCGGAGAGATCATCTTACCGGTGACACCACCGGTGGTGTTGGCGGCAACCAACAACAGGTCAGAAACGCCAATTTGTTGTGCTGCAGTGGCTTGCAGCGCGGCGAACAGGGCGTTAGATGAGGTATCCGATCCGGTCAGGAAGACACCAAGCCAGCCGAGGAACGGCGAGAAGAAGGTGAATGCATGGCCGGTGTGCGCCAGTGCCAGCGCCAGCGTTGATGATAGTCCGGAATAGTTCGAGATAAAGGCGAACGCCAGCACCATACCGATGGAGTAGATAGGCAGAGCCAGTTCTTTCAGCGTGCTGCCGAAGGTGCTGATAGCGTCAGATGGTTTCATCTTCAGCCAGACAATCGAGAGCAGGGCAGCAAAAAGAATGGCGGTACCGGTGGCAGAGAACCAGTCGAACTTAAACACGGCGGTATACGCTGTCGCTTCGCTGACCACTGGCGGCATACGGGCAACCAGTTTATCGAGGTACGGCACCGGAATATTGATCACCCATTCATACAGCGCACCACCCGAAGCGAACAGGGCTTTAAACGGTGGAATACTCCACAGCGTTACGGTGGCGGTCAGGAACAGGAACGGTGTCCAGGCGCGAAGCACCTGACCTGCGGTGTAACCGGTGTGAGCCAGCGTCATATCAACCTGTGACGCCCCCAAGTCACCGAAGCGGAATACGCGCACTGGTTGCCAGCGTTTGAGGAACAGCGTCAGGCAGAGCAGTGATACCAGCGAAGAGATAATGTCTGGCAGTTCCGGCCCAATGAAGTTAGAGCTGAGGTATTGAGCAATGGCAAACGAACCACCTGCAACCACGACCGCAGGCCACGTCTCTTTGATACCGCGCCAACCGTCCATAATCGCCATGATCCAGAACAGCACGATAATGGTCATAAACGGCAGCTGACGCCCCACCATCTGACCAATCTCAAAGCTGTCGATGCCTGTTACCTGCCCGGCGACCAGAATCGGAATACCCATCGCGCCAAATGCCACTGGCGCGGTGTTAACAATCAGGCACAGTCCGGCGGCGTACAGTGGTTTAAAGCCCAGACCGACCAGTAATGCGGCGGTAATTGCTACCGGAGCGCCAAAGCCTGCGGCTCCCTCAAGGAAAGCGCCGAAACAGAAACCGACGATCAGCATTTGCAGGCGCTGGTCAGGGGTTATCGAAAGAATAGACGAGCGGATGATGTCAAACTGCCCGGTTTTCACCGAGATCTTATAGACGAACACTGCCGCAATAATGATCCACGCGATGGGCCACAAACCGTAGAAGAAGCCATAAATCACCGAGGCCAGCGCGTTAGCGACCGGCATTTTATAGAACAGCAAAGCCACGGCAAGGGCGATTGCCACCGTCCATGAGGCGGCGACATAACCTTTGAGTTTGAGCTTAATCAGCGCAAAGAAGAAAAACAGGATGGGAAGCGATGCTATCAGGCTGGAAAGCCAGATATTCCCGGCGGGATCGTAGTTTTGTTGCCAGAGATTCATTGCAGGTCTCCTGGAGTCCACGCACATCGTGTAATGAGTCTGATGCTCATCTCCTTGTCACACGTTGTGTAAAAGTGGCACTGCCAATTGTGTTGTGTAGGGATAATGACAATGAATGGTTAACTAAATGTTATGCATTGGCAACATTGATGTGAGTTTTAATTGGGGAATTGTGAACCAGAGGTCAGATAAGCGAATAATTGGTAGGGCCAATTCTTGGTGGAGGGAGATGTCTGGTAAAGAAAAGGGCAATCCTCATCAGAGAATTGCCCTTAGTCACACTAAGTTAATGGATGATTACCACTGAATACCGGCACCGAGCGCGGCGGAGTATTCACCCTGGCTATTGGTACTACCTTGTAATTTGTAGACCCAACGACCATTGGCGCTCACCATCGACACACCTAAAGCAACAGCCGATTCACCATTGTAAGTACCGCCACCAATAGAGGCCATGCTGGCACCTGGAGTGTAAGCCTGCGGCAGACCGGTCATTGCCATTGCAGAAGCGATACCACCGCTCAACTTGCTTTCGGTTTTGGACAGTTTGTTATCCATCTCAACCATCCGCTGATCGGTGTATTGCTTCGTTTCCTGCACGCTTTGCTTCAACTGCGCATAGTTCACTGCGTCGTTGTTGTTGACGCCAGCGGAGACGTTGCTGATGCGAGTCGTACCGCCATTACCACCACCGAGAGTGATGTTGCTGTAGTCTATAGAACCATCAGCTTTGGTGTCGTAACGAACGCCGCCTGCCTCAGAAGACTTCAGCTGCGAAACGTTAACCGCATCGGTGGCATTAACACCTGCAGCAACGTTGGTGATACGACGCTGGTTGGTAGAAGAACCCACAGAGATGGTGTTTTCTTCGTTGGCCACGGAACCGGTACCCAGCGCGACGCTGTTGTCAGCGGCAGCAATGGAACCAGAACCAATTGCAACACTGTCTTTACCCTGCGCGTTGGCATCTACGCCATCGGTGTTGGTCTTGAAGTATTTGGTGCTACCGGTGGTTACGATATCGCCAATGCCGTTTTCGATATTGGTAACGCGAGTATCCAGATTCGTCACCTGATTGTTCAGGTTAGTAATGCTCTGGGTATTCTGGGAAACCTGCGCGTCCGTTACTTTCAACTGACCCACGTTAACCGCATCGGTATCAGCCGAACCAGCCGCGACGTTGGTGATCTGACGTTGACCGTCTTCACTGCCGACAGAGAACTCACCCACAGAGTTCTGTGGTGCGTCCATGTTGTAGGCGGTGTAGCCAGTTTGAGCACCACGAGTCGTCTGTGAGCCATTACCCATAGCAATGCTGTTTGCATGGTTTGCACGCGCGTTGCTACCGATAGCAATGCCATTAAGTGCATTCGCGTCCACGTAGGCACCATAACCGATACCAATACCCGCATTACTATTAACGATAGTTTTCGCGCCCATTGCTAGCGAGTCTTCACCTACTGCCAGTGAATCTTCTTCCGTTGAGTTGGCGTGGAAGTATTTGGTCGGCGTGGTAGCGACTGCACCAATGGCATTTTGCAACTGGCGAACCGTAACGGCGTCATGGGCTTCGGAACCATCGGCTACGTTGATGATTTGACGATATTTACCGTCATCACCAATAGACAACGCACCAAGTAGTTCGCCATCCGTGGTGTCATAACCAATCACAACACCTTCTTCCGACACGCTGGTGTCACGAGAACCTTTAACTATTACACGGCTGGAAACGGAACTGCTACCCAGGGCAATACCGGTATCAACGGTGCTGCTGCTACCTTGACCAATGGCTACGCTGCTTTCGCCTGAGGCGACAGCGTTATAACCCACAGCCGTAGCGCCAATACCTGAAGCGCTGGCATCGTTGAACGCTAAGCCGTTGTCGTTGGTACGTACATAGTTAATGCCCGCACCGTTATCTTCGATGTAGGTTTCGCTGGTGTTACCGGCAAGCTGATTGATGATTTCGCTGTTCTGCTGGATCAGCATATTGGTGTTAAACAGCTGAGAACCGTTGATGGCGTCAGTGCTGCCTTCGCCAATGTTACCATCAGCAACGTTTGTGATGATGCTGGCCTTGCCATCATGGCTGGCGTTGTAGGCACCTGCGCCGTCATTGGCCGTTGCATCCCACAGCAGAGCGTTATCGTCGAGCGCATCCAGGGCGTCACCGACGTTGTTGTACTCGGCATTTGCAATGGTGTAACTCGGCGCAGTAATAGAACCATCAGCGTTGACTTCTGCGTCACCACCCAGCGCATCAGCGATGTACTTGTTGGTGGTATACAGTTGTGAGCCGTTAATAGCATCGCTGCTGGTGGAGGAAATTGCACCGTCTGCGACGTTAGTAATGACGCTGGCCGTTTTATCTACTCCGCGACCGGCGCTAAATGCACCATTACCGCCATTGGCTGTTGCATCCCACAACAGAGCGTCATCCAGCGTGGTATCGATCGCTTCCAGCGCGTCACCGACGTTGCTGTAACTGCCGCCAGCGATGGCATAAGTCGGTGCGGTGATTGTGCCGTCAGCATTGACTTCTGCGTCACCACCCAGAGTATCGGCAATGTACTTACTGGTGTCATAGAGCTGTGAGCCGTTAATAGCGTCGCTGCTGGTAGAGGAAATTGCACCGTCTGCAACATTAGTAATGATGCTGGCCGTGTTATCTTTTCCGCGACCGGCGCTAAACGCACCGTCACCGCCCTTGGCGGTCGCATCCCAGAGTAGGGCGTCACCGAGTGATGTGCTAAATGACGTGTTAATGGCAGCCAGAGCATCACCGACGTTATTGTAGTCAGTACCACCAATAGTGTAGGTTGGCCCGGTTAATACACCCGCATCACTGATATCAGCACCACCGCCAAGGTATGACGTAAATGAATCAGCTAAGCCATAAAGTTGTGAGCCATTAATGGCGTCAGTGCTATCAGAGGATACCGTGCCTGCCAGTAAGTTGGTGATTTTGCTATCAGTACCGTTGGTACCGTGTTTGGCACTGAATGCACCCGCCGTAGCGTTCCACAGCAGAGAGTCATCACCGAGACTGTCAACAGCGTCAGTCAGGTTGGTGATGTTGGTGGTATTCGTGGCGATATTGGTGGTGTTGGCTGCCACGGCATCGTTAGTGGTTTTCAGCTGAGAGCCGTTTACCGCGTCAGTGCTGCCAGCCGTCAGGTCACCGTCTTTGACGTTGGTGATTTTGCTGGTGGCTTCGGTACCGTGCGCGGCGCTGAATGCCCCCGCCGTAGCGTTCCACAGCAGGGAATCGTCACCGAGGCTGTCAACAGCGTCAGTCAGGTTGGTGATGTTAGTGGTGTTCGTGGCGATATTGGTGGTGTTGGCTGCCACGGCATCGTTAGTGGTTTTGAGCTGAGAGCCGTTAACCGCGTCAGTGCTGCCAGCCGTCAGGTCACCGTCTTTGACGTTAGTGATTTTGCTGGTGGCATCAGTACCGTGTGCGGCGCTGAATGCCCCCGCAGTAGCGTTCCACAGCAGAGAGTCATCACCGAGACTGTCAACAGCGTCAGTCAGGTTGGTGATGTTAGTGGTGTTCGTGGCGATATTGGTGGTGTTGGCTGCCACGGCATCGTTAGTGGTTTTGAGCTGAGAGCCGTTAACCGCGTCGGTGCTGCCAGCCGTCAGGTCGCCAGCGGTGACGTTGGTGATTTTGCTGGTGGCATCAGTACCGTGTGCGGCGCTGAATGCCCCCGCTGTAGCGTTCCACAGCAGGGAATCGTCACCGAGGCTGTCAACTGCGTCAGTCAGGTTGGTGATGTTGGTGGTATTCGTGGCGATATTGGTGGTGTTGGCTGCCACGGCATCGTTAGTGGTTTTCAGCTGAGAGCCGTTTACCGCGTCAGTGCTACCAGCCGTCAGGTCACCGTCTTTGACGTTGGTGATTTTGCTGGTGGCATCGGTACCGTGCGCGGCGCTGAACGCGGTGCCATTCCACAGCAGGGCATCGTCTTTAAGGTCGCCAACGGAATCCGTCAGGTTGGTGATGTTGGTGGTGTTGGTTGCCACATTATCGTTAGTGGTTTTGAGCTGAGAGCCGTTAACCGCGTCGGTGCTGCCAGCCGTCAGGTCACCGTCTTTGACGTTGGTGATTTTGCTGGTGGCATCGGTGCCGTGCGCGGCGCTGAACGCGGTGCCATTCCACAGCAGGGCATCGTCTTTAAGGTCGCCAACGGAATCCGTCAGGGTATTGATACTGTTAGTGTTGGTGGTGATATTGGCAGTATTGGTCGCTACGTTATCGTTGGTGGTTTTCAGCTGAGAACCGTTAACCGCATCCTTACTGGTATCAGAAATAGCGCCGTCTTTAACGTTGGTGATGGTACTGGTAGTATCTGTACCATGTGCCGCACTATATGCCTTTTTAAGGGAGTCCCATTGTAACGTATTATTGTCCAGGCCCGTTAAGGCGTCGCCAACAGTGCCGAAAATACCACTTTTCAGCCTGTAATTTGGGGAAGTAACGACGCCTTGCGCATTGACGGTAGCCCCCCCACCAAGATTGTCCGCTACTGACTTACTGATAGCATAAAGCTGTGATCCATTGATGGCATCAGTACTGGTAGTGCTGATATCACCTGCTGCCATATTGACAATTTGTCGCTGAGCTGTTGTGTTACCCACAGAAACAGTATCCGCGTCAGTCGCTACAGAACCAGCACCCAGAGCAACTGAATTTTTCCCTTGAGCACTGGCTTGAGCACCAATTGCAGTGCCATTTTCTAAACCGGCATAACTGCCTTGTCCAAGAGCAATAGCATTTACACCACCTGTAATACTACCATTACCCAGCGCGATAGCATTTGCGCCGTCAGCTTTATTCCCTTGACCGATGGCAATTGCGCCAGCCGCTACTGCCTGACTTTGATTGCCCAGAGCAATCGTGTTGTCGACATCTGCAATACTGCCGGAGCCCAACGCGATACTATTAAGTCCATTTGCCTCCGCGTTAGTACCAACTGCCGTCGCATTTTCAGCAGCTTTGCTCTCTGCACCCATAGCAATCGCGTTTGCGGCGTTGGCGGCGGATAGTCTACCGAATGCGAGGCTGTCTACGCCAGCTGCAGCACTGTTGCGGCCTACTGCAATCGCGTTAGCTGCAGATGCGGCGCTACTTGCACCCAGCGCCATTGCATATTCTTTCGACGCATTAGCCGTGGCTCCGAGGGCGATACTCATAATTCCTAAGGCCTTGCTTTCACGTCCAAATGCGATGGCGTCATCAGCACCAGTCTCTGCGTGATCCCCTTGTGCAATAGAAAATTCACCTACTGAGTTCGCATAACGACCAAGTGCGATTGAAAATCCACCCGTTGACGTTGCCGATGCACCTATAGCGAGGCTTCGCTCACCTGCTGAGGTAGTGTTAATCCCTAACGCCACTGATGCTTCGCCAAGCGAATGGGTCTTAGCACCGAGGGCTGTTGACCACCTTCCGTCAGCAGTTGAGTGATAACCTACTGCGGTGCTGGAGCCACCCCCGGTGTCTGTAAAACTATTTGCTTTTGCATCTTCACCGATAGCAACCCAGCCTGTTCCTGTTCCCTGGCCATAATTGACGCCCTGACCGTTGTCCCTTCCTGCCTGAGCCTGTACCCCAAACGACGACAACATTCCCCCAGCAACCAGGGCAGAAATTAACAGCTTACTGCGCCCGGATTTCTTGCCACGGCTTTTTGCCGTTTCACTGGCAACGGTGTAACTGCCTGTTGCCGGATTCCAGATAACTTTAAAAATTTTGTTCATTATTGATGCTCTCTATTCCTTGATATAAGCGCAGAAGCTGCATTTATTTTTTGTTTTTTCGCTGCCGAGTTTCAGCAGGTTGAACAGTGTCGAACTGGAGATTGGCCATATTGATGGACAACTTCAGATACTTCAGGTTATTAGGCGAAACGCCTTTTAATGTCAGATTAATGTCTTGCCATTGACCAGGCATTAATTGCAGAGTGGAATTCATGGTGGTGTTGAAAAGTAATTGTTGCCACTTTGCCAGAGCTTTGGCATCGGTGGGTCTTTCATTGCCCCATGTCGCATGAAAGCCAATATTTGATACGGGAACGCTTAAAAGGTTAACCAGCGAAATACGAATAACACTGCCATTTTCAACCGCATCAATAGCCAGCACCCGGCCTGCCAAACCGACCGATCCGTTATTTAAAATGAAATATTGTGTTTGTGCTGGGTTAAATTCTGTAAAGACAAATTCGTCCTGCTTGTCTTTAACCGCTTTCACCACGCCAGCGAGCGTCTTGGTACTATTTATGACAGTAGTTTGTTGTTTTTCAAGATGTTCTATCTTTCGCTTATCGAGTTCCTGCTGTTTCTCAAGCGCCTCAATTTTGCTTTTTTGCAACTCTTGCTGTGTAACGAGGTCGTCGACCTTACTCGCTTTTTCAATATAGTCACACCCTGCCAATAAGCAGAGAGGCACTATTATTAACACGCTTAACAGTGTTTTCTTTAGGTTCATAGGATGAATTCCTTTTCATAATCCCGATACGTTGATAATTACAGTACAATCATTTTTTTTATGAATGATTAGAGTGGGGCATATCCGCCAAATAAATTTGTTAGAGAATTTTTGTATTAATGGGTTGTGCGAATATGTTTTTAAGTGTCAAACAATTTTAGTTTGTAGCCAATAAATAAATTGATCGCGCGGATTTTAATGATCGGTGTCAATCAATGTCAAATGTTTCACCGGATAAAGGCCCGGGGCAGGGAAAGATAAATATTCAGTTGAGTGATGTTTTATTGCGAATTTTGCGATGCTGATAGAAAAATTTAAATAATTAATTATGTTTCAAGCATTGATATGCGGCAATTCATTGTTAATATTGATACATCATTCTTTAATTTGTACCTGATTTTCAGAATTTAGCCTGCTCCGGGCGCTCAGAAGTGTAGGTGGAGTTAAATATATAATGTTAAGAACGTTATAAATATTCGATCTCTACAACAGGCTCCTGCATGTGCCAGCAGGAGCGAGTAAATCGTGAGTGGCTGTAATTACAGCGACGAGAAAGGAACTTAAAACGCAGTCTTAGAGAACCCTGTCATCTCTTGTAGGCCCATTTCGCGGCCCAGCGCGGTCATTGGGTGCACAACGACCAGTCCGCGAACGCTCTTCTTCAGTTTGCCCATATCAGCTTGCTCTTTTTTAGTAATCGCGCGCTGGAACGGCATCTTCATCAGCTTCTGTGCTTCCTTACTGAGTTTCTGGCTGTGAACTTCGCGCAGGCGAGCAATTTCTGCTTCCAGAGTGGCTTTCTCTTTTTCCAGTTCGGCATATTTGTCTGCGGCTTCAACCAGCGACAGATCGGCCTGCTGGTGGCGGATGGCGTCCAGACGATCGCTGAGACGTTTGATTTCGTTTTTTTCGACTTCTTTCATGTGATGGCTTCTGATAAAGATAAATTTATAGCCCCTAGTATGCGCGACCAGGTGCTTTGTTCACAACTGATGACATTGCAATAGTTCTATAACGTAAACATTAACATGCTTAAAAACTACGCAATTTATTGATTAATTAAGAAATTTAAAGAAAAAAGATAGTTAACAAAAGCGGATGATTATTGAGGATTGAGCACGTTTTCCTTAATGTCATTTATACCGGGATCTAAACTAAAATTGGCGGCCGCGCATTCCCGGCGCGGGGTAATACGGAGATATCATCATGGGCAAATTAGGTGAAAACGTTCCGCTTCTTATCGATAAAGCCGTAGATTTCATGGCATCGAGCCAGGCGTTCCGGGAGTATCTGAAAAAACTACCTCCCCGTAACGCGATTCCGTCCGGAATACCTGATGAAAGCGTGCCGTTATATCTACAACGTCTGGAGTATTATCGTCGGCTTTATCGGCCGAAGCAGGTAGAGGGGCAGTAAGCAGGCGTTGCTTACTTTTGGAAGGCTTTTTTTAAGCTGATTTTGGAAATCAGCTCTGTCAGTGAAAGGACCATTGTTGATCGCACAGCCTGTTGGTAACGCTGAATTTGCATTGCATACAAACTGGAGTCTGCAGGTTCAAACTGTGGCGGCGGTGGTAACGCCGCCACGCAATGCAGTTCACCAAAGGGTCCAAGGATTTCGTCGTCGGTAAACGCGTACTCGTTGCCGTCGTGATTTAGCTCTTCACGCAATGCCATCAGCAGTTCCGCATCTTCGTATTCCTGGCGGTTAATGACACCCAACCCGTAAATGAGTTTTAAACGCACAGAAAGATCGCCCAGCGGACCGTCGCCGTCGAGTAACGGTTCTACAGCATACTTCACCGCGTAATCGTCTTTGCGGAATACCTGAAGCACCAGAAGATTTACCGCCTCGGTCAAAAGCTCGACGGCGGTGATCAGAAAGCTTCGCACGGTTTTGCCAGCATTCAGACGCTCAAGCACACGGTTTTCAAAGGCCTGGGTTTGTTCCATTGTTGCCTGCATATCTGACAATCTGTTATTCGGGCGCAGGGTATCCTGCGCCTGGTCCACCATTATTGCATTGCTTTATAAGCGGTTACTGCCTCGGATACAACCTCGCTGTTGGCATCAAGACCGGAAATCTGTGCCAGCGCGGCTTGTGGGCCTTTGTCGGCAATCAGCGCTGCCAGTTCCTGAGCCTGCGGATCATCTTCACTGCGGAAGTGCATTGCAGCGGCAATACCTTCAATCAGGTTTTTATGTGGCAGACCATATTCCAGCGTTCCGAGCAGTGGCTTGATCAGACGGTCGCCAGCACTCAGTTTACGCAGCGGCTGACGGCCTACGCGCTCTACATCATCTTTCAGATACGGGTTCTCGAAACGACCGAGGATTTTCTGGATGTACGCCGCATGTTTGTCCGCGTCAAAGCCGTAGCGCTTGATCAGTACCGCACCGCTTTCTTCCATCGCACCTTTTACCACCGCGCGGATTTTCTCGTCGAGAATCGCATCACGAATGGTCTGATGACCGGCCAGTTTTCCGAGGTACGCGGTTATAGCATGACCCGTGTTCAGGGTGAAGAGTTTACGTTCGACAAATGCCATTAGGTTGTCGGTTAACTCCATGCCTGGGATGTTCGGCAGCGCGCCTTTGAACTGCGTTTTATCAACAATCCATTCGCTGAATGTTTCTACCGTCACTTCCAGCGGATCGTTGGTTGCAGAAGCCGAAGGCGGCACGATGCGGTCAACGGCGGAATCGACAAAGCCAACGTGTTCTTCTACCCACGCTTTGGCATCTTCCGGCAGGGCGTTCATCACATGGCCTTTCAGCTGCGTGGTGCCGCGTACCATGTTTTCACAAGCGATGATGTTCAGCGGGGATTCATTACCTTGTTCTTTACGTTTCACCAGCCCTTTGGCGATTGCCGGGGCAATACGTTCCAGCACAACCGGACCAACGGCGGTAGTGACTAAATCAACCTGAGCAATCAGATCAACGACATCATCACCAATGCTGCTGACGGCATTGACGCCGGAAACGGTATCTACCTGCTCGGTTTCACCGACCACATGAACTTGATAGCTATGACGGGCATTCAGGGCATCAAGTACCACCTGATTGACATCGGCAAACGTCAGTTGGATACCCGCGTCTGCCAGCAGTTTACCGATAAAGCCACGACCGATATTACCTGCGCCAAAATGTAATGCTTTCATAGTATTAACCTTCATCAATGTTTTTACCCGAGAGGGCTGGGGTGAGGCTTTTCCCTCACCCAAACCCTCTCCGTGAGGAGAGGGGCAGCGCCGGATGCGGCGTAAGCGCCTTATCCGGCCTACAAGAACGTGCAAATTCAACAAATTGTGATGCATCCTGTAGGCCTGATAAGCGTAGCGCATCAGGCAATTAACCCCACCTTCTCCATGTGGAGAGGGTGGGATTGGATTACTTACGACCTGCCAGCAGTTCCAGCACTTCATCCACGCTGGTGGTGTGTGCCAGACGCTCGATGACGGACTCATCATCCAGTGCATTGGTCAGGCTGGTGATAACCTGAATGTGCTCGTTGTTACGGGCAGCAATACCAATCACCAGACGGGCAATGTCATCTTCTTCTTCACCGAAGCGCACGCCTTCCGGGTACTGGCAGAACACCACGCCCGTTTTCAGTACGCGATCTTTCGCTTCAACCGTACCGTGTGGCACCGCGATAGACTCACCCAGATAAGTCGGGGTCAGTTTTTCACGATCCAGCATCGCCTGAACGTATTCCGGCTCAACGTAACCGCCTTTCACCAGCTGCTCGCCAGCAAAACGAATCGCTTCTTCTTTGGTTGCCGCTTTGCGACCGAGGAAGATGTTCTCCGCGCCCAGTTTGAACAGGTTAGCACTGGAATCGTCAAAGCTGTCTTTCAGACTGTCTTTCACTTTCACTTCGTTTTCAGTATGGCGCTGGGCAGCAACCAGACGTTCGGTCAGGCTGGTGTACAGGCCGCTGTCGAGGAAGTTGGTCAGCGAAATATGCTGTGCCTGCGGAACCTGGCGCATAGCGCGTTCGGTCAGGTCACGGTGAGTGATGACCAGGTCCACATCTGGCGGCAGGTTGTTGATCGCGCTGTTAGTGACCGAAATCTGCGACAGACCTGCATCCTGAATTTTCTTACGCAGCACACCTGCGCCCATCGCACTGGAACCCATACCGGCATCACAGGCAACGATGATTTTACGTACGTGGCTCAGGTCGTTAGTCACATCGCCCGCAGACAGCGGAGACGCGCCTTTAGACTCAGCTTTCATGTCCTGCATACGACGAGTTGCTGCTTCAATATCATCTTCTTCTTTCACTTTGCTGGTTTTCAGCAGAATGGCAGAGACAACGAAGGAGACAGCCATCGCCGCACACACACCCGCGATGTTAGCGAAGTATGCACCTTTTGGTGTCATCGCCAGTACAGCAAGGATAGAACCCGGAGATGCCGGAGAAACCAGACCACCGCCCAGGATAGTCAGCGTGAACACGCCAGTCATACCACCGAGGATAACGGCCAGAATCAGACGCGGATTCATCAGCACATACGGGAAGTAGATTTCGTGGATACCGCCCAGGAAGTGGATGATTGCCGCACCGCCCGCAGACTGTTTAGCGCTACCACGACCAAAGAACATGTACGCCAGCAGCACGCCCATACCCGGACCTGGGTTAGCTTCAATCAGGAAGAAGATGGATTTACCCAGTTCATGGG
>SKDY01001472.1_pt1 | contig 14616 bp, 9 predicted proteins | sample 4826591 | NCBI WGS metagenome assembly SKDY01 (sample SAMN11008823, study PRJNA524170) | human gut metagenome | biome: Human fecal sample; material: Feces; isolation source: fecal sample from pouch patient p10, p22 | host: Homo sapiens | place: Israel: Tel-Aviv | collected 2016-06-15 | reverse complement strand
CGCCCGCTTCTTTTGCGGCATAGCTTTTTATCATCGACATTTTTTGGTCCTTCTCTGGTGTTGTTTGGGAAGTGTAGAGCATGGCAGGGCGGGGTGCCTGGAGTGTGACAAAGGTTACACATCGCTGAGTGTAATGCTGAAAATTTCAACACTTAGCGAGGTGCGAGCAAGCTGGCGCTTGCATGGTGGCGTGCGACAGGTATAATTCACAACGTTTTCCGCATACCTCTTCAGTGCCGAAGTGGCGAAATCGGTAGACGCAGTTGATTCAAAATCAACCGTAGAAATACGTGCCGGTTCGAGTCCGGCCTTCGGCACCACACCGTATGCAAATCGAGTCGCTCAAGAGCGGCTTTTTTTGTGTCTGAAATCACCCATATCCGTGCAGTATATAGGCCTGCCAGAAAAGCAGTTCAGTATTCTTCATTTTGTAGTCGATGGTCCCAAGTTTGCTCTGGCTGGAAGCTGCATCGTCCACATTACGTGGGCAGGGTGGTTTCGCTATGCTACTTGAACGTTTTGACCATGTGGCTCAGGTAGCTAATATCAAAAGACGTCATTTTGTCTCCACGCCCACCTTGGTGAACATTCAATAAATAGTTTCGGTCGAGAGCAGTTATGTAGGGCTAGCAGACGAGATGCGCAGACATCTTGTTGAAGACAATTTTACTGACCACCTGAGAACGCTATTCTACCGAATAATATTTATTATCTTGGCGAATAACGATGATTACCTGTGTAACTATGGTTTTATGCTGATGGGACCGGCAGTACAATTTCTGTAGTGTACTCGCAATTTCAGATCTCTGGCGTTTATTCTGGTGCAAAGGAGGTATGTGATGAAAACTTTGCTACCATGCCATTAAATGCGACCAATATCGGATTATCCATCAGTTGCTTGTTGTAGATTTCATTGGTTATAAAAATGCAAGGTGTAAAAGATGAAATTTATAATTATTAGTTAAGTGGCTAGTTTTATAGTAATTTAGACAATAGGATGTATGGAAAAATGGAAAAAGTTTATGATACCACTAGAATTAGTAATCTTGCTAACGACCCGAAACAGTTTTGTTCTTTTTTTTGTGAGTACATAAAAAGAGATGATATTAGTATAGATATCGCCTTGGATGTGCTGAGAATATCTTCCATCTATTATAATAGATTTTCAGTTCAGACTGAAGTTGAGTATAACAATACATTCAAAAAATGTATTAATGAGCTAGTAAACTCATTTCCTGATAACATTGAACTAATTTCTGAGTTCGAGAGTCAATGTAAAATTATGCATGATATAAATAATTCTTTCTTTGCGGCTACAAAATGTGCTGGTATTTGGCGTAAAAATACAAAAAAATCACATGCATTAATACTTAATCTCATCATGTTTTGTGAGATGTTTTTATCATCATTATCATCCTTGGTTGTGGTCAATGATCCTAAAAAAATGAAGAGGATTTTTCCATTATTTATCGTTTCTGAAAATATTAATATTCATGCTGAACCTGATATCGAATATTTTCGAGTTATCGATAGGGCATTTGATGAGGTAGCCAATTACACCGGAAGAATATTTTCTTATTTACGGACTCATGAGCCATTGAAACTAACTTCTTGTGTGAATAAACAAACCTTGCTTTCAATGGGAGGGTACCTTAATGAGTGGAATGTTTTTGACTCATTAAGCAGAGTAAGAGACTTTTTCAGACTAAGTAGTGCAGTATTTACAAAATTGGATAATAACATTTACTCTCTTGAGGTTGATAGTTTTTGTTTATACCGAGATTATGAGATTGCAAGAAATAGACTAATGATGAGAGCGTCACATCTATATAGCGAAGTTCATGAATTTAGTAACAAACATTTTCATCTAAATAGTTGGGTAAAGGATCATATGCCATCTTACTTAAATTCTGATGGCGTTTTTAGCTCATTTCATCTAAGCGAGTTGGAAAATATGTCTCCTGATGACCTTCATGAAGAATATGGGAATATATCATTATTTAATTGGGTGCACGCTTATCAATGTTTAGTCGAGTTATCTAAAGAAGAAATGAGCAAAAGATTTTCATCGACAAAACCTATACCCCTACAGTTGGATCGCTGGCTGATCATAAAAAGCCGTGAGAGTTGGTTATCATTCTTTCAACGTAAGGGGATTGCAGCAGATGCAGCAAAAAAACTGATAGATTATTTTACCTTCAATTCAAAATCACATGATCTTAATGATTGCCCATTTATTCCCTGTATGGACGGTTTATGCTTAATGCCTGCATTAATAGCAAATAGCTCAGTGACTCGCTCTCTAATGTCATTATTTGGTTCCAAAAAAATTTCTCAAGCAAGTAAAGGGCGATTTCATGAGCAACAATTTATAAAACAAGTTCGTGATGCGGGGATTAAAGCTTCTCCAATTGATGCTCATGCTAATTATCAGTGCGATTGCGTGATTCTCCTGGATGATTGTTTGATTTTTACAGAACTAAAATCAAATGGTCAACCAATATATTATGGTAAATACTATCAGCAAATGTGTAACATCGTTGGAGATAGCTCATTAATACATGATCATAATAATAAATTTATGCGTTCTTATTTTAAACAAATAAATCGAATTTCTGAACATTATCTTAATCATCTTGATGTGATCATTAAAGAATTCGAACTACCATCAACATGGCAACCCAAAGGTGTGTATAAGCTTATTGTTACTACAACTATGCTCGGTGGGAAATATCATGTGGATGATACATATGTAGCGGACAAATATGCATTATCTAGTTTTTTTCAACGAATACCTGGAGTGATATATCAAACAAATGAAAATGGAAAAATGGCGAAAAATATCATTGATGGGTTTGAGTGTTGCGAAGGGGAAATCACTATCGATAAGTTTATAGATTATCTTTCCTCTTTGCCCAGTATTAATGCTGTACGTAAAAATATAAAAAAATTAACTTATAGTGTTCGATTTAATGAAAAACTAGTCCATCACCCTTATTATGATTCTTGGGCTTTTGGCCCATATATTCGTAAGGGAAATGATTAGAGCAATTTATTATATAGTCCATGTTATTCACTGATTATATTATTGATAATATAATCAGTGAATAACTCTAATTTTTTTAATGTTGGGGTTTAGCCTGAAATTGAAATTGGTACTACGGAACGGTATGATCATATCGCATCAAAATATCAAGGTAGTGATGATTTTCTACGCAACGATCCAGAAACGTGGATTTTATCATCACCATAAGCAATGGCAGCGACAACACCATCAATTTCTATATCAAAGGTGGTGAAATGAATTAGAAAATTGTTTATTTAATCAATTAGCGATAAGTTTTATTGTTATTTAGCCGAGATATATTCCATTGAAAAAAGTAAATTGGCACTGATATTATATCAAATGGGAATAATCCTTTTGTAAATAAGCTGAGGAATGTGTTAATTCACATCCAGCGCCTTATAAACCGCATCAACCGGTTCTGAGTAAAAACTTACCCGAAACTTGGTAAACAACTCTGCCGGAACTGTTGGAATATCCATAGCCGAGGATATCGGCAACAGAACACGTTTTGCGCCGCTATCGAAGGCGAGTTGTAAACTAGCGGCAAGATCCTGCACTGATTATGTCAGCAATATTGAACATACTGCGATAGTTATCAACCTCACCCCCTAAAAACCTCTTCCCGATGCCACTCCACAAACCCCTCATAAGGGTAATTTTTACGCACCTGCGGCAACGCAATAGTTTTCCCGTCAAAATCCCAGAATAATCTCTCAACGATCCCTCCGCCGTTTACCGCATCCGAGACCAGTACCCGCATATTTTCATCCAGGCCAATCGATCCTTTATCAAAGGCTTTATGGTGAATTGCGCAAAGCGCCAGGCCATTAGGAATTTCACAAGGACCGCCGTGCTGTTTCCATTTTATATGCGCCGCTTCCAGCGCGACGGTGGTGTCGTCGTGGCGCATATTAAAGCCACATATCGCGCACTGGTAGTTATAAGCGCGTAATACATTTTTGCGAAATAACGGGTCGCGCTGTTTACGGATTTGCTGGAGATCAAAACCCAGCTCGTCAGCAATTTCTTCCTGAATACTCTCGGTGAAGTGCGCTTCGAGTATCTGTTGCGCCAGAGTATTGATGAGTTTTTTATTGCCGGTTACCAGGGCGTAGTGCTGTTCATCGAAACCGCCTGCAACGTGGTATTCGTTCAGTTCCTTCACTGGCGGTTGTCGGCTGCTCCCTGCTGTTGAGCAAAGCTCGGCATTGTGTAATTGCCAGAATCCGTCGCCTTGTAATCGCCAGAACGGCATATCAGGTCGGTACTGTGAACGCTGTGGCCCAAAACGTTCCAGTAAACTGTGCAGAGGTTCGTAGATTTCCGATCCATAATCGAAAAGGCGTGGATGTCCATTCAGGTATCCCGCTAATACGTATAGCAATAACAATGGCTTATGCGGCGCGCGCTGTTCACCCTTGTGCCAGATTTTTATGTTGGCAATTGCCTGCTGTAGCGATTTACTGGAAGCCATTGATATCCCTGGCAGTGAAATAATTGCGATCATGCTCGCAAATTTTCTGCTGTTCAAGCCTGCAAGTGAAGATCCATTGCTGTGTTGAGGGATCAAAAGACAACAAAAACTTATTGAAGAAATAATCTTCTGCTTTTTTGTCGAAATAATAGGCATTGATCTTGTCTATAGCTGCTAAATATTCTCCAGCATCGTTGAGATCTTCAAAATAGCCATTGAAGATGTTCTGGTTAACACCGCCAGTAACATAAGCCTTGCCGTTGTGTACAAAAGTTACATTACCCGCCATGCCCATCGGCGCGTGCGACATCAATTTATTGTTTTATTCATTGTGACTGTCTCCTGTCTACAAAGCTTTAACCTTCACCCGTATGAGGGAAGTTTTAAGTATGAGGCGAACCATAGCATATACCTTTATACCTATTACACCATAAAGATAGACAAGTTATGCCATAAACTACTTTTGTAATTTGAGTCACAAATCAGGGAAGTTTTATTTATCTTCCGTGAAAGTCTTAACTTTCACGGAGTGTTAGAATTTACAAAGTTGCTGGCGTAAAGGCTCCGGTTTGTATTTCTTTAACCAGCTCACCCACGGTATATATTCTCCATCCTTCGACTTCGGCGGGAGTAAGGTTAACTGCAATTTTAAGGCCTGGCCATGCAGCTTCTACGGTTGCAATAATTTCATGTTCTGAGTTTTGAAGATCTAACCCAGGAACAGGAGGTTGAAAGCCTTTATGTTGCATCATATTAATATCACCATGCACTGATGGATCAGTCAGGTCATATATTTCATTCCAGGATTCTGCTTTTAATAGCCCTTGTTGGGAACGTAAACGTTGAATGATAGCCATCTCAGCTTGGGTAACGAATATACCTTCGTGGAGGGGCTGTTTTCGATGGCAATCCTTGCACAGAACAAGAAGGTTTTCATGGTGATTATCATATTTGATGCCATTTTTATGATGGACATGGCACAAGTTTTTGGCGGTTGATAAATTCACGCCACAATCATTACAAACATAATTGGCCTTTTCTCGTATTTCTTTAGATATTTCCTTCCAGTTTTCGACATACCCACTATTTGTTTTGTCATAGATACCCTTAGGCATATGACGAAAACAGGTACTATAATCTGAAAAAAACTCATTTAATGAGAATGATTTAAAAATCTCTCTTTTTCGTTGTTTATCAATACTTCCTTTATAATTAAGTCGTTCGAGGCAATTCATACATACCCGTAAATCAACATCCTGGCTCCGACCTGAACCATCATCAATTTCGAATAAACCATCTATGCGGTTAGTTGCATGATACCTTTCAAATCGATTTTTATGGCGCATTTCATCAAGAGTTCTGCACCAGGCAATATGAAAACGTTTTCCTTTTTCGCCATCTACGATAGCCGCATCATAACGCCCTGAATGGTCCCGAATATATAAAAGAACCTGGCGGCCATGATAAGAGATAAGCCCGCTACCAGGGTCAAGATCTTCGATACTAACTTCTTTACCCGTGGATAACTCAATATCTATAGGATCAAAGTCAATAGGGGATTCATCCAGAAAAAAATCGACTCCTTCTGGTAACATTTTCTTCCCTAATTGAATAAGTTCTGAAAGGTCGATAGATAATTTCATCTCTTACTCCTGAATAATCTTTCTAATCTGCAACTCGGCATTTGTTACAACTTTGAAGGTGACACGACGAGAGCGATTAGGATCCTCCTTGCCGGTTTTATCAAGAATGGGATGTGCAGATGAATAACCTACTGCGGCAAATTTACTTTTAACCCATTGTTGGTGTGTCGCGATATTTTTTATGTCATAAACGTATTGTAATACTGCACGTGTACGACCTTGCGATAGTGCCATATTATTAAAATAAGCAATATCAGGATTCGTTGTTCCTGTCCAGTCAGTACTTGTGTGACCTTCAATGCGGACTTCAGTAATATGTTCCTGATAATTATCTAGAACTTTTAGGTAGCGAGGAAAGAAGTCGTCAAGAATGAGTTTAAACTTTGGTTTTAGCTCTGTGCTTCCTAAGCCAAATAAAACATCCGGTGATTTAAATCGAACCTCCAGAGTCTGTTTATCGATCTCTGCATCCCAGTCTTGTAAATCCTTTGCAAACTCAATATCCAGAGCATTATAAAGCTGTAACTGAGCATTCTCGTAGGCTACGGCAACTTCTTTAATTTTTTCTTTTTCAATACGTACGTAGTGCATATAAGCAATAGATATGAACATAAAAACCATCATCAGCCCTGCCATTAGGTCTGACATGGATACCCAATGTTCATTATCTTGATCTTTTTTAGGTAATTGTTTCCCTATAATCTTATCCATGATCGATTACCCGCGATGTTTATTAGCAGAAATTAATGTTTGTAACTGCCCCATAACTATTTGGTAATCTTTAATAAGTTTTTCATAGTTACCGACAAAACCTTTGCTGATTGAAAGCAGAGCATTACCTAATGATTGCATTTCACGGTTCATTTCACGTTCAGTTGCTTGCTCAAAAGCATGTAACTGCTCGTTGATGGATAGAGCAAATTTTTCAATTGATTCTCTGACTTGAGAAGTCAGCCCTGCACTTGCCTTATCAAATGATGTCTGGATTGAATCAAACATATTATCGGCATTACTGGATAGTTGATGGTTAATCTTTTCACCAGTCTTACTGAACATATCAATCACATTCGTCGTATTTTGTTCCATATTTCTATGCAATTCTTTCGAGTGCGACTCTAGTGATTTCAGGAATTCTTCACCACTTTGTTTCATTTCAGTAATTGTTTCACCTAACGTGCTGGTTAAGGTTTCGGAGGAATTGCTGACATCATGTGCCATCGAGGCAAATGCTTGTTGTGTTTGGGTAACCGATTGTCTGAATCCTTCGGTACCTTCATCCAGGGCAACGCGCATTGAATCTGCATTAAGAAGTATTTGCTGGCTGGTTTGCTCAAGAGATGCACTAACATTTGCAGCTCCGGATTTCAGCAGTTCACCCACTTCAGCCATTTTGTTCTGTATTTCAGGTAATACGGTTGTAGCTTTATCGCGGATGGCGACAAAGGTTTCTAAATGGCGGGAGAGTTCGCTGATTTGATGTTGGTTCACCTGAAGCACTTCACGCAGTTCAGACATAGCCAGAGGAATTTCTTTACATTCTTCCCAAATCCCTGCAACCGCAGTTTTTGTTTCAACCAGGGACTCGACACTTTGTTGATATTGTTCTGACATCTGCTCAATTTGCGTTTTATAATTTCCCTGCCACTCAACAAGTTTTTTTACAGAGGCATCAAGAGCTTTAAAGTTTTCACCAAACTGTTCAGTTAAATTTTGATTAAAATCAATAATGACTTGTCGCAAAGCATCAATAATTTGTTCTGTAGCACCTTTTGCCATTAGATCTGCAAATTGTTCAAGTTGTTCCCAAAGTTTATTACTGAAATGAGTGTGATTAGCTAATTGTGCCTGCGAGGAATCGCTAATCTCAGTACGTAGTAATTTTATTTGAGCAATAAGAGAACCTTCACTATCACCGTTAATACCCGAGACTAATTTAGTCAGAGTCTGGTTCTGCTCTTTTAATTCATGATAGATATGTTCAGGTGTAACAGATTCAGGGTTATTTTCTGCTAACGCACTTCGTTTATTGGCAAAAAAGAAAGCATCCATTCCATTAAATAAAATGGCAAAAAACATACCTACAATGCTTGTAATGAATGCTGTTTTTAGGCCACCTAATAATACGGGGATGCTGGTATCAATACTTTCGGTATTAAAATTGAGTAAACCAATAATAATACCAATGAAAGTACCCAGAATACCTAATGCCCCCATTAAGGTTGGAGCATATTCTCTAAACTTACTATGTATATTTTTTTTGTCACACCACCACGCTGATAAAAATACGAATATAACAGCCCAGATGAAAATATTGGTGATCAGTGTAGAGTCTATCGATTGAAACAACTGCTCAAAAAGCTGCGCTAACATTTTGATACCTGTGTAAATAATGGATAGTTGTAATCGTTTAAAAAATAAACAAAACACACATAATTTATATGGTTAAGTTCGGTGTAGCGCTCATGATTGTAACAAGTTTTTTCGAGATATAAATGATTTGTCTCATTTTTAGCGAGTTCATCGGGTTGAGCTTTTTTATGATGATAGTAACCTGTTACGAATTGTATCAAAGGAAGGCAGGTTTCTTGTGAAAACTCCAGTTAACCCACTTTTGCAATGGCTTAACATGTTTTTTAGTCGCCGTTCATTATCCGGAGCTGATGGACGGGCGTTATATGCTTACCGTTGTACTGATACAGAGTACGAAAGTTTGGCAGAACTACTGCGTACATATGCCCCCCGTAGTTATCCAAGAACGATATTCATTTCCTATAGCGATGTTCTATTTAGCATATATGCCGCAGAGTTTATCCGCCGGACTCATACGGTCGGACACCCTAAATGGGACACAATTTTAGATTCTATTAACTGGAAAGTTCCGTATGTTCATCGACAGAAGCTGGTTAATGATGGCATTCGCTACTGGAAAAGAAAGATAAGAAACCTGGGACAAGCTTCGGGTTATCTGCATACACTGGCTTGTGAAGGTGGTTTGCCTATCCGCATGATTGAAAATGAGAGCGGTTATTTGATTACCTATTTCAGAAGGATATATCAGGCGCTTCGTGGGCAATCATCTCAATATCCTGCCGCTAAAATTGCACAAGAATTAGGCGATACGATTCCTGTCACAATGCAAAACGAACTGGTCTATGAAATAGCCGGTGAATTCTGCGAGACTCTCTGCCGATTACTTAGTGAGCATCCTCCTCATAGTAGTGATCCCGTTTCTGCATTACGTAAGCTCTCTCCAGACTGGCATCTTCAACTTCCACTCGTTCTCCCCGAAGCGAATGCTGCAGAGATTGTAAGGCGATTACTTTCTCAATCTTCTGAAATACGCAGTGCAAGTAGTCTTCAGGTTGAAAGAATCTGGGTCGATGTTGATGACAGTTGGTATTGCGATGCCCGGTTCCGATTCCCGGCCACAATGCGTACAGAACAGTTAACCTCTTTGTTTGAATGCCATATTCAGCCGGAGCAGACCCGACTCATCATTTCAGGAAAATGGAAAAATGGCGGGGCAAGGTTGGCAATGCTAAGCCGTTATGAGCAGCAAGATTGGCGGGTCGAGTTATTACCTATTGCGATGCAAAAACTCTCTGGTGCAGATGCAATGGCCGAAATCTCATTGTCGCTTCATGAAGGTCCAATTCTGTTAGGTCACACAATTCCAAAAGGCGGTTATGAACTTACTGAAGAACTTCCCTGGGTTTTTGAAGCGATGAATGAGAGTGAATCGCAGCTAAAACTTGTTGGTATGGGGTCTGTGAGTTCCAGGCTAAATGCTCTGTTTATTTCGCTACCGAAAAATAGCCATTTAGATATTAGTGGAGAAGGTGAGTTTGATATCCCAAGGTTGCTGAAAAACAGTGAACGCAGCTTAACTAAAATAAGTGGAGTATTTAGCGTTGTTTTACATGATGGTGCTGTTTGTACAATTCGCACCCAGCAACTTTATGATTCTGCGATTGAATATTATATTAAATCGACAGAAGTTGAACTGGTTAAATCGGATTATCCTGTCCATCGAGCCTGGCCGAAGATCGGTTGGAAAAAGGATCTGCAATATGGCATTGTACCGGAGAAAGAACTTTTTTGGCGTTCCATTCGTTCAGGTAATAATGCCTGGTATTCTGTCGCATCAGAAATGCCAAAAGGACAGATAGAAGTCCGGCGAATAGTTAATGATGAGGTTTTATTTAGCGGTAAAGTTGTAGTTTTACCAGCAGACTTCGATATTAATATTATACCTGAGAGTGCTCAGCAAGGCATTATTATGCTTTCTGGTATAACGGATACTAGAATTGATAAATATTCAAACAATGAAAAAGTAACACTTAAGTCCGATTATTCACAAAACGAGTGTGCTATTTATTATAATTCATCGCTGATGCTGGAAAATACCGTTGATTTACGGGTCTCCTGGAAAGATGGTTCTAATCTTAAACTATTATTACCTAAGCCGGTTAGCGGTGGCCGATTTGTAACTAATGATGGTTCTGTTCATTTTGATGGTGTGGCATCTATAGCACATTTGCATGGAATAGATGCTGAGTTATTAACCATATCATGTGCTGGAAGAGGATATCTTAATATCGAGTTATTGGATGAAAATCCAGTAGCTGAAAAATTCCGCTATTTACATGCCGACCTTCCTCTTTTATCAGGACGCAATGACAAATTACAACAAATTTCACTTTATGAGAACTATAATTTGCTAAATGCTATGCTGGCATGTGCATGGAACAGCAATAGTACATTATGTGTTGATTTTTACTCTGACAGATTTGGAAAGGATAAAGCAACACTCAATATTAAACGCTACGATGGTAGTTTTATTGAACACGATCAAGGGTTACTGGTTGATATAAAAAATTCTGTTGTTTTTCCTGCAAATAGAATAGACGAACTGGTTGTTGATGCTATTTCTCTTAAGAATCCTGGCTTACACATATCATTGTTAAAAAAAGATGAGTTTGCTTATGATCTTTCAGCTCTGAATGTTCAGGATAGTCCATGGTTAATTGTGGGAAAACTTGATGGTACAGCTCGCATTGCACCAGTAATTAAATGGATGCTACCTGTATTGCAGACAAATGATTTATTACTAAATGCTCTATGCGAAGCAGACCCAGAACAGCGCAAAAAAAATTTTAATGAGCTAATTTTTGAAATAGATAACAACCCATTGCAAAATTATTGCTGTTTATTAACAGAGTATATTAAGAAATACAAAATGAATAATGGCTTATCCTTGCTGGATCTGGACTTGTTCAGAGGTATTTCGAGTAATTACCGCGTGGTTGTTCAATTGTTAATATCATCATGTCTTTCTGGTGATAGCGATACGATTTATGATATACAGGAAGAATTACCCTTTTCATGGGGATGGATTCCCGTTTCAATCTGGAAAGATGTTTTCCAAAAATGTTGGACTTATCTGGAGAAACAGATTAACGATAAAACATTAGCATTACATATATTGCAACCCTTTATTGCTTTTATGAACCATCGTGCACATATCGATCGTCGGCTGGCTCCGATTGCGAATATGTTACTTACATATAGTGAGAGCCTACCAACCGGTTGTGATGTATTGCCAACTGTTAGTCGTGAGCAGTTTAATGAAGCTAAACAGATGCTATTAAGGAACCCCGACAGCTTTGGGCGTATCAGTATCTTCCCTAAAGAACTTTGGTCTAGTGCTATTACTCCAGAGTTAAAATCTGTTTTTAATAAGCTTTGGATTGAAGATAAATATCACTCACGGCTTGAAAAACGTTTTAATTTGATGTTAGTCGCAGCGCTGTTAACCCAAAAAGATAATAACCTGATACATCAACTGTCTGCGCTTTTTGAATTTCACTATCAGCAAGCCCCACAGCAATTAGGTGTAATCTATCAATATTATTTTGAACAAGCAGGAGTATGTCATTGATGGACGTTCAGCAACTGCATTATGCGCCACTTCTAAATCAGCTTCATCAGCGTGCGGTGAGGTCGGTGGTAAGTCAGTTGGCATTGCGGAGCAAGTCGTTGACTCATTATCTGGAATCACAATATTTTCAGCCTCCCGGTCAGGAGGGGTCACTGCTTGCAGACCCGGTATTCGAAAGTACATTCGGCTGGATGCCTGCGGATGAAACAATGGAGGATTTGCGGGACAAGCTGATCTCCAGCCCGCTGGTTGATGCATTGAGCAAAGCGCCAGTGCCATTTCGTCATCAACTTACTGCGTGGCGAACGATTCTGGAAGACAAAAAATCCTTGTTAGTGAGCAGCGGTACGGGATCCGGGAAAACAGAATGCTTTATGGTACCGGTTCTGGAAGATCTTATTCGTCAGCAAAAATCGACCCGCCAGTCACTAACAGGGACACAAGCTATTTTCTTGTATCCGTTAAATGCATTAATTAACAGCCAACAGGAGCGGCTTCGCGAATGGACGCGCGGATTTAAGGGGAAAATACGCTTCGCGCTATATAATGGCGAAACCCGGCATACCAAATACGAAATTCAGGAAGATCAGTTGAAAGTACCTGAACAAGCTTTGAGTCGGGAAGCCATTTATGAAGCACCACCTTCCATCATGGTGACGAATACCACCATGCTGGAATATATGCTGATTCGTCGTAAAGATGCCCCAATCATCGAAAAGTCTCAGGGGATGTTAAAGTATATCGTCCTGGATGAAGCCCATAGTTATATTGGTTCTCAGGCTGCTGAGTTAGCGCTGCTTTTACGTCGTGTTATGCAGGCTTTCAATGTTGGACCCGGCACAGATAAACCTGTGCAGATTATCGCGACCTCTGCCACTATTGGTGAAGACTCTCCTGAAGGTAATAAGGAGCTTGCTAAATTTGTCGCTGATCTCGCGGGCGTTACAGAACGTGATGTCAAAGTGGTTCGCGGTTATCGACAAATACCGCGGGTATCGGAGTCGCTGATTCGTCATGAATACCCCACATCTTTAACTTCTCTTAAATCCCTGAGCCCTCAGGATCTTTACCAACAGCTTTGTCATTACCGTGTGGCCCAGCAATTGCGTCAGGCGTTAACTCATCCCGGACGGCAGGCAGTACGTTTGAGTGAGTTGCTCAATGTTGCCAGAAGAACCTGGCCAGATATTAATCACCGTGAGCTACTGCAACTCCTCGATCTAATGGCAAGATCGCGAGAAGGTGAACTGGCTTTTACGCCATTACGTATGCATGGGTTTATCAGAACACTGGCGGGTCTATGGGCATGTTCAAACAAACAATGCTCACATAAAGCACATGAATTAAATCAGAGTGACTGGCCATTTGGTCAGGTATGGTTTGAGCAGCGCCAATATTGTGACTGTGGAGCGCCGGTATTTGAAGTTTTACGTTGCTCCGGGTGTGGTTCAGCTTATTTGTCTGCCAAAGAGGAGATGCGCGGTGATGGAACGAACTGGTTGGTAGCGCAACCAGCCGCTGCCGAAGTGGATGAGTTTGCTCTTGATGTAGATGTTTATTCTGAAGATGAAGACAACGACGAATTAGACAATAACTCTCAATTTGATCGTCTGATTGCGAGCGATGGTGAAAAATATATCATTTCACTGGAAGAAACGACGGCGGGGAAAATTGATAGTGAAGCGCAAAAGCACTATGAAATAAACCTGTTAAGACCGGAATCTCGAGGTGAGGGACGCAATAACTCCTTTGCTTGTGTTTGCTGTGGTGACACTCAACGGAAAAATAATCCTTTATTCCGTCCGCTTCGGCTCGGCGCGCCCTTTTTTTTAAATGAAATTATTCCTACTCTGCTGGAGTTTTCTCCATTACCGCAAACAAGAGAAGAGCAGTTAGGACCGTTTAATGGTCGACGCTTGCTCACCTTTACGGATTCGCGTCAGGGTACCGCTCGCATTTCAGCCCGCTTACAGCAGGATGCCGATAAAGCGACGTTGCGAGCTCTTTGTTACCAGGAGCTGGCAAATATTACAGAGCCTTCAGCAAAACTCAGCCCGGCACACTGTGCACTGTTAGAGAAAGTTATTAGCCAGTTTTCTGTCCTCCCTTTAAAAAATTCCATCGACGCGCTGAAAAAAGCGATGGCTGCGAATGAGGAGCTTAGCCCGACGGACATTCAGGCACTTAAAATTATTGAGCCGATGGTGAGTTCCTTAAGCACGGAGCATGCTGAAGCGGGTGATGCTGCCAACTTACTGATTTAGTGTATGATGGTGTTTTTGAGGTGCTCCAGTGGCTTCTGTTTCTATCAGCTGTCCCTCCTGTTCAGCTACTGACGGGGTGGTGCGTAACGGCAAAAGCACTGCCGGACATCAGCGCTATCTCTGCTCTCACTGCCGTAAAACATGGCAACTGCAGTTCACTTACACCGCTTCTCAACCCGGTACGCACCAGAAAATCATTGATATGGCCATGAATGGCGTTGGATGCC
>SKDY01001462.1_pt1 | contig 14711 bp, 11 predicted proteins | sample 4826591 | NCBI WGS metagenome assembly SKDY01 (sample SAMN11008823, study PRJNA524170) | human gut metagenome | biome: Human fecal sample; material: Feces; isolation source: fecal sample from pouch patient p10, p22 | host: Homo sapiens | place: Israel: Tel-Aviv | collected 2016-06-15 | reverse complement strand
AGAATCTGAAAATACAGTTTGAAGCTAAGTCGCTTATAGACAGAGCCTTGGTTATGGTATTGGAAAAGGTGCTTAGTTGCGGTGCAGAAGGGCGTTAGTTGGCGTGCAAGTAAGCACTACTTGACATACTGACAGGCGTTGATTGGAACGCAGACTGTGGCAGTCTCGATAACACTGCTTGTCATTCATCTGTTCTTTGTATGCTGCTGTGGCAGGAAACTGTTATCTGACGGGTATAATATGTAAAACTATTTCACAACTCTTCTAAAGACCTCGTCTCCCCCGCCCTTACCGTCTTGAACTGCATGGGCATGATTGGATTTCATCCTCTCTCTGCCGTCAATAACCGTATAATCCGTCTGACACGAAGGGATTTTCCTTTCCATTTTCTTGGCTAATTGACAAATTAATCCTAATTTTGCCAGACCTTGATGGTAAAAAGTATTGCTTTGTACATACACAGGAAGAGTTGTCTTTCTGTGCTATCCTGCTAAAAACAAAAGATATAGTCAATATCACCTAAAAATATGGATAAGAAAGAATATTTGCGTTCATGGGCCGAGACCTACAGGAACGACCTGACAAACAACATTATGCCGTTTTGGCTGAACCATGGATGGGACAGAGAGAACGGCGGAATCTACACCTGCCTCGACCGTGACGGATCGCTGATGGACACCACCAAGTCTGTATGGTTCCAGGGACGGTGGGCATTCATCTGTGCCTTCGCATACAACAATGTAGAACAGAATCCTATATGGCTCGATGTCTCCAGGTCTGCCATCGACTTCATCGAGGAGCATTGCTTCGATACAGATGGGCATATGTACTTTGAGGTGACGGCAGAGGGGAAACCGCTCCGTAAACGCCGTTATGTCTTTTCGGAAACCTTCGCTGCCATAGCCTTTGCTGAATACGCCTTGGCAACAGGCGACAGGCATTATGCCGAAAGGGCATTGCAGGTCTTCCATGATGCACAGCGTTTCCTCTCCACGCCGGGCTTCCTTCCTGCCAAATACGAATCAGGTGTAAAGATGCAGAGCCACTCCATCATCATGATTCTCATCAATGTGGGGTCGCGCCTCCGTGAGGTGATCGACGACCCGACGCTGACCCGGCAGATTGATGCATCCATCTCGCTGCTCAGCCGTTACTTCATGCACCCGGAGTTCAAGGCTCTGCTGGAAACAGTAGGACCGAAGGGCGAGTTTATCGATACGAACATCGCACGCACCATCAACCCCGGGCATTGCATCGAGACCGCCTGGTTTATCATGGAAGAAGCGAAACGGCGCAGCTGGGACAAGGGGCTGCTCGATACCGCCCTCACCATCTTCAACTGGTCATGGGATTGGGGATGGGACAAGCAGTACGGCGGTATCATCAATTTCCGTGACTGCCGTAACCTCCCGCCGCAGGACTATTCGCAGGACATGAAGTTCTGGTGGCCGCAGTGTGAGACAATCATCGCCTCGCTCTATGCCTATCTCGGCACGGGCGATGACGAGTATCTCTACCGCCATCAGCGTATCAGCGAATGGACCTACGCTCATTTCCCCGACCCGGATTATCCGGAGTGGTATGGCTATCTCCATCGTGACGGGACAGTCGCACAGCCTGCCAAAGGCAACATCTTCAAGGGTCCGTTCCATATTCCCCGCATGATGATCAAGGGGTATATGCTCTGTCAGGAGATTCTGAAGACTATGGAATAGAAAGGAGTCCCTCCCTTCTTCTTTTTATGGAGAGGGAGATCTGAAATCAGAATTCCCCCATGGCATCGCCGGCCGGCGGCGATGCCATGGGGGATTGTTGTAAGGTAAGATTCCGTTCCCGTCAGCCGGAAAGGCGGTGTATGGGAAGCGGCTTCAGCCTCAGAAGTCCTTTACAGCAGATCCGGCAACTGCACGAATTCCTTCAGCCTCAGCAGGTGAGGATGGTCATACTCCTCCACGACCTCATGCTGCCATACCGTATGAAAAGGGATATGTGCCGCCCATCCGCCGAGCTTCAGGACAGGCTCAATGTCTGAACGGAAGGAATTGCCCACCATCAGCAGCTGTCCGACCTTTACGCCGAACTGATGGCAGAGATGATGATAAGCCTCTTCCGTCTTGTCGGATACGACAATAATATCCTCAAAATAAGGACGCAGTCCGGAACGGTTGAATTTACTTTCCTGGTCGAGCAGTTCACCTTTCGTGAACACCACCAGATGATATTTTCCTGATTCGTGCAACACCTTCAGCGTCTTCTCCACACCTTTTATCGGCTTGCCCGGCAATCGCAGCAGGCTTTTACCCAGGCCGATGATTTTCGTTACTTCCTCTGCTGTTAGCTGTTCACCGCTCACCCGTGCGGCGTTCTCCAATAGGGACAGTATGAAAGCTTTGCTGCCATAGCCGAAGAGGGGCATATTTGCCGTTTCAGTGGCAAAGAGGGCTTTCGATATTTCGTCCGCCGGGGCGTAAGGCGAAAGCAGTCTGCAGTATTCTTTCTCTACCTTTTCAAAATAGGTCTGGCACTCCCAAAGCGTGTCATCGGCATCGAAGGCTATCAATGAAATATCTGTCATAGTCATATCGTTTCGACCTGCAAAAGTACGTCATTTATCCTTTAAAACAAAACGCATCAACATTTTTTATTTACCAGTATCGGTCTGAGCTGGCATCCTATTACCTGGTTCTCGTGGCTACAACGGTCAATCCATGTCGGGAGCCTGACTTTTCCTGCAAACATTACAAGTCATAGCGAGGCGGCAGCCACACGAAGTAAAGTACAGCTACAGCCCTAAATCTTAAACCTTTATCCTACTGGTATTTGCAGCCGACAGTCATCGGAAACAGATGATTATTTCATTTTTTTAAGACAGAGAATACTTTGAAAAGTGAATACTTTTGCCTATCTTTGCAGCATCAAAGTTTATCAAAACGGAAAACTTTTGATGAAGAGAAAAAGAAAAAGTTATCCAAAACGGACAACTTCATGCTATTCTCCAAGGACACTGCTGCGCATTCTGTAGCAACTCCTCGCCAAGGAAAAAGAAGTACCCTGTTAACGTTTACCAACGTCTACACAGTGTCCATCAAAGCTTATTAACGCCTAAAAATAAAAGCAAGACAATGGAAATAAAGAACTTCACAATCACCAAGCGTGACGGGTCGAAGGAACGGTTCTCCCTCGACAAGATAATGAATGCCATCCTCAAGGCATTCGAGAGTGTCAACGAGCCGACCGATCTGGGGACAATGTCGAAGATCATCGCCGACCTGGACATCCAGAATGACATCAAGGTGGAAGACATACAGAACCAGGTGGAAACAGCACTGATGAAGGAGGGTTTCTATCAGGTGGCAAAGAGTTTCATCGTCTACCGCCAGCAGCACACAGAAGACCGTGAGACACTCGAGAAGATGAAGTTCCTCTCCGACTATTGTGTAGCAAAGAATGCTGCCACAGGGTCTAAATTTGATGCCAATGCCAATGTCGAACACAAGAACATCGCTACGCTCATCGGCGAACTGCCGAAGCAGGGATTCATCCGGCTGAACCGCCGCCTGCTTGTCGACCGCATCAAAAAGATGTATGGCAAAGAGATGGCTGACGAATATATCGACCTCCTCACCCACCACTTTATATATAAGAACGACGAGACGAACCTCGCCAACTACTGTGCCTCCATCACGATGTATCCCTGGCTCATCGGTGGAACGACCTCCATCGGCGGCAACTCTACGGCCCCGACAAACCTCAAGAGCTTCTGCGGTGGCTTCATCAATATGGTGTTCATGGTTTCTTCCATGCTTGCCGGAGCCTGCGCCACACCGGAGTTCCTGATGTACATGAACTACTTCATCCAGAAGGAATACGGTAAGGACTACTGGAAACGGGCTGACGAAGTGGTGGACCTCAGCCTCAAAAAGCGCACGATTGACAAGATCATCACGGATGACTTCGAGCAGATTGTCTACTCGCTCAACCAGCCTACTGGCGCACGCAACTATCAGGCCGTGTTCTGGAATATCTCCTATTACGACCGTCCGTATTTCGAGTCGCTCTTCGGGAACTTCTACTTCCCAGACGGATCGCAACCTGACTGGGAAAGTCTGTCGTGGCTACAGAAGCGGTTCATGTCCTGGTTCAACCAGGAACGTCTGAAGACTGTCCTGACTTTCCCGGTCGAGACGATGGCACTGCTGGCTGAGAACGGAGACTGCAAGGACAAGGAATGGGGTGACTTCACTGCCAAGATGTACTCGGAAGGCCACAGCTTCTTCACTTATATGAGCGATAATGCCGACTCGCTCAGCTCCTGCTGCCGTCTGCGCAACGAAATCCAGGACAACGGCTTCTCCTATACACTCGGTGCAGGCGGTGTCTCGACAGGTTCAAAGAGCGTGCTGACCATCAATCTCAACCGCTGTATCCAGTATGCTGTCAACCACGACCTCGACTACAAGGAGTACCTGGAGCATGTGATCGTATTGTGCCATAAAGTTCAGCTGGCGTATAACGAGAATCTCAAAGAGCTGTTGCACAACCACATGCTGCCGCTTTTTGATGCCGGTTACATCAATATCGACCGTCAGTATCTTACTATCGGTATCAACGGTCTTGTAGAAGCGGCAGAGTTCATGGGGCTAAACATCACGCCTAACGAAGACTACAAGAAATTCGTGCAGACTGTTCTCGGCCTGATAGAGAAACAGAACAAGGTTTTCCGGACGAAAGAGGCAATGTTCAACTGTGAGATGATTCCTGCCGAAAACGTGGGGGTAAAGCACGCCAAATGGGACCGTGAGGACGGCTACTTCGTTCCACGTGACTGTTACAACAGTTATTTCTATCGTGTAGAAGACAATTCGCTGACCATTCTTGACAAGTTCAAACTGCACGGCGCACCGTACATTGAGCACCTCACCGGCGGGTCGGCCCTCCACATGAATCTTGAGGAGCATCTCTCAGAACCCCAGTACCGACAGCTTCTGCGTGTTGCGGCACAGGAAGGCTGCAACTACTTCACTTTCAATATTCCCAACACTATCTGCAACGACTGTGGACATATTGACAAACGTTATCTCCACGAGTGTCCGCATTGCCACTCCAAAAACGTGGACTACCTCACTCGCATCATCGGTTATATGAAACGTGTAAGCAATTTCTCTGCACCGCGTCAGGAAGAAGCTCATCGCCGTTACTACATCAACGCTTCTGACAAGCCTTCCCAGACAGGAAAAAGCATGAAAGAGTGCGAGAAAGCATCAGCCATTGCGAAATAGATCAGAAAGCTGGAGAAAACACCAGTAATCCTAAAAGAAAGCCTGACATTGTACATCCTGATGAGACATACATTGTCAGGCTTTTGCTTTTCAATCAGTGCAAGTCTTCGTACTGCGAACACCTTCATTCCCGACGCACTGGGAATACTGTTCCCAACGGCTGGGAGTAATGTTCCCAACAGCTGGGAATAATATTCCCGACGGCTAAGTCACTTCCGTCTTCTGTCTGCCAACCCGGAAATTGCGTCGAAACTATAGACAAGAGACCCACTGGTGAAGGTGGTTGTCTCTATCTTCAGTGAACGGTTCTTACGCAAGCAATCGACAAAGGCAACCGGATTCTGAATGAAGGCGGAGTCTGTCTGCTTGCTGATACCCGGTTTGTAGGTAAAACGTCCCACCTCATCGCCACGTGCATAGATGCGGACAAAGTTGGTGCTGTCATAACTGTTGCCGGAGAACTGCTCACCATCGCCAAGGATCATACACGCCTCAATACCCACACGTCCAAGATAACGGATACGAATGGTCATGCGGTTGGAGGCCGTAATCTGTGAATTCTTGTTCGGTGCGCTCTGTATCGTGGCCACAGCTGAATCGTTCTGATAAGACCAGGACGAGACGTAAGCCCCCTCGTCTGAAGGGGCACTGTCGAGGTTGACAGCCATCATCGTATCGACCTGTGTCGTATCATAATGCCCTACACCACGTGAAGAGCATCCAGAACAGGATGAGAAAGCCACTGCTGCCATAGCTGCAAGAGCCATGGGCAGTGACCTCATACTATGATGTTTCATGTCTTTAAGGATTTAAAGTGTTCATGAGGAGTTGGAAGAAGCTAAAGGAGTTAAGGAACTGCTTTCAGTTCCTTGTCCCGGAAGCCAGGGGAGGCAGACAGGTCAGGGGCAACAGTGTCTTATAGGAAACAGATGACAATGATGGCAGCTGCTTCGGCTTCTTTGATTCCCCTGACCTCTCTAACTCCAGAGAAACATCAATATTCCCCCCACGCCTTGATGTCAATGTCGTCGAGACTTACATTGCAGAAGGCATGGATAAATGCACTCGCCAGACGGCTGTTCGTAATCAACGGAACATTGAGGTCGATGGCTGCACGGCGGATTTTATAGCCATTGGTGAGCTCACGCGGGGTAAGGTCCTTCGGCATATTCACTACCATGTCTATCTTCTTTTCGTGCAGCAGGCTGATTGCCTGCGGCAGCTTCCCTTCGTCAGAAGGCATATAGACGAGGGTGTTCTCTATGCCATTTTCCGTGAGGTACTTCGACGTGCCCACCGTCGCATAGAGTTCGTAACCATGCTGTTTCAACATCTTCGCCGCATCAAGCATCTCTGCCTTCTGCTTTGCGCCGCCTGTTGAAAGCAGCACCGTCTTCTTGGGAATACGCTGCCCCACAGAGAGCATCGACTTCAGAAGAGCCGTAGAGGTGTCATCGCCCAGACAGCCCACCTCACCCGTAGAACTCATGTCGACACCGAGTACCGGGTCGGCCTTCTGCAAACGGTTGAACGAGAACTGAGAAGCCTTGATACCCACATAGTCGAGGTCGAAGAGGTTCTTGCCTGGTTTCTCGACAGGTACGCCGAGCATGATCTTCGTAGCAAGGTCAATGAAGTTCAGCTTCAGTACTTTGCTGACAAACGGGAATGAGCGGCTCGCACGGAGGTTACACTCGATGACAAGGATGTCATTCTCACGTGCCATATACTGGATGTTGAACGGTCCGTTGATATGCAGTTTCTTCGCAATCTGGCGGCTGATGCGTTTGATACGGCGCACCGTCTCGACATAGAGTTTCTGTGGCGGGAACTGGATGGTGGCATCCCCGGAATGGACACCGGCGAACTCAATGTGTTCGGAGATGGCGTATGCCATGATTTCGCCGTCCTGTGCCACGGCATCCATTTCTATTTCTTTGGCGTGCTCGATGAACTTGCTGACCACAACAGGATGATCCTCGCTGACATTGGCTGCCAGCTGCAGGAAGCGTGTAAGCTCGTCTTTGTTGGAGCAGACGTTCATCGCCGCACCAGAGAGAACGTATGACGGACGGACAAGGACAGGGAAGCCGACACGATCGACGAATCTGTCGATGTCGTCCATGCTGGTCAATGCGCTCCATTCAGGCTGGTTGATGCCGTTCTCTGTCAACATAGACGAAAACTTGGCACGGTCTTCGGCATTGTCAATGTCCTTTGCCGCCGTACCGAGGATGGGTACATTCTCCTCATCAAGGTACATGGCGAGGTTGTTGGGAATCTGCCCACCTGTCGATACAATCACACCATGAGGATTTTCCGCATCGATGATATCCATCACCCGCTCGAAAGTCAGTTCGTCGAAGTAAAGACGGTCGCACATATCGTAATCCGTCGATACGGTCTCCGGATTATAGTTGATCATGATGGATCGGTAGCCCTGCCGGCGGATGGTATTCAAAGCCTGGACGCCGCACCAGTCGAATTCCACCGAGCTGCCGATACGGTATGCACCCGACCCGAGCACGATGACCGAATTGCGATCATTGGAGAACGTGACATCAGATGCCACGCCAGCATAAGTGACATAGAGATAATTGGTCTGTGCCGGATATTCCGCAGCCAAGGTGTCAATTTGTTTTACGACAGGAAGAATGCCGAAACCCTTTCGCAGGCGGCGGACAATCATCATTGCCTTGTGCATGTTCTGGCATTCCTCTTCCAGTCCTACGGCACGTGCAATCTGGAAATCGGTGAAGCCGTATGTCTTGGCTGCACGCAGCAGTTCCTTGTCAAGTGTGTTGATATTCTTGCGTTTCAGTTTCTCGTCAATGTCGATGATGTGCCGGAGTTTATAGAGGAACCAACGGTCAATCTTTGTCAGGTCGTGAATCTGGTCGACGGTGTAGCCCCGGTGCATCGCCTTGGAGATGAGGAAAATACGCTTATCCGTCGGCTCACGGAGTGCCGCATTGAGGTCGTCAATCTGCAGTTCTTTGTTCTCGACAAAGCCGTGCATACCCTGACCTATCATGCGGAGACCCTTCTGAATCGCCTCCTCGAAGTTACGACCGATGGCCATTACCTCGCCGACCGACTTCATGCTGGAGCCTAACTCCTTGTCCACACCGCGGAACTTGCTGAGATCCCAGCGTGGTATCTTGCAGACTACATAGTCGAGTGCCGGCTCGAAGAATGCAGAAGTGGTTTTCGTAACGGAGTTCTTCAGTTCAAACAGTCCATACCCCATACCCAGCTTGGCAGCTACGAAAGCAAGCGGATAGCCTGTTGCCTTGCTGGCCAGTGCTGAAGAACGGGAGAGGCGGGCATTGACCTCAATGACCCGGTAGTCCTCGCTCTCGGGGTCGAAGGCATACTGGACGTTGCATTCACCGACGATGCCGATATGGCGGACGATCTTGATGGACAGCGCACGCAGCTTATGGTACTCGCTGTTGGAAAGCGTCTGGGACGGTGCTATGACGATAGACTCTCCCGTATGGATGCCGAGCGGGTCGAAGTTCTCCATGTTGCAGACCGTGATACAGTTGTCGTAACGGTCGCGTACAACCTCATATTCAATCTCTTTCCAACCCTTCAGGCTCTTCTCGACAAGCACCTGCGGAGAAAAAGAAAAAGCCTTCTCGCAAAGTGTATTCAGTTCTTCCTCGTTATCGGCAAAGCCGCTGCCGAGTCCCCCTAATGCATAAGCTGCACGGACGATAACGGGATACCCGAGTGTCTTTGCAGCCGTACGGGCCTGCTGAATATCCTCACAAGCCTCGCTCTTGATGGTTCTGACATCAATCTCGTCCAGTCTTTCCACGAATAGTTCGCGGTCTTCGGTGTCCATGATAGCTCTGACAGGAGTTCCCAATACCTTTACATTATACTTCCTCAGTACGCCTTTCTTGTCCAGTTCCACACCACAGTTCAATGCCGTCTGCCCACCGAAAGACAGCAGGATGCCATCAGGATGTTCTTTCTCTATGACACGCTCAACGAAGTAAGGTTGAACCGGAAGAAAGTAAATCTGGTCTGCTACACCCTCGGATGTCTGGACCGTAGCAATGTTCGGATTGATCAGAACCGTAGAAACGCCTTCCTCACGCAGTGCTTTCAATGCCTGTGAGCCGGAGTAATCGAACTCGCCCGCCTCACCAATCTTCAATGCGCCTGAACCAAGTATCAGGACTTTCTTTATTGACTCGTCTTTCATTATTTCAGTGTCTCTACGAATTTATCAAACATAAAGTAAGTGTCTACCGGACCGGAGCAGGCCTCCGGGTGGAACTGAGAGGTAAACCAAGGGTTCTCCTTGTGGCAGATTCCTTCGTTACTGCCGTCGTTCATGTTCACAAACAGCTCACGCCAGTCCTTGTCAAGCGTTGACACATCAACGGCATAGCCATGATTCTGTGAGGTGATGTAGCATTTCTCTGTCCCCACCATACGCACCGGCTGATTGTGTCCTCGATGACCGTATTTCAACTTGTAGATCGTTGCCCCCGCTGCCTTTGACAGCAACTGATTACCCATGCAGATACCGCAGATAGGCTTCTTGCTCCTGTTCATCTGCTTGCGGATGATTTCAACGGCATCGCTGCACATATCCGGGTCGCCCGGACCGTTGGCAAGGAAGAGTCCGTCATAGTCCATATCGGTGTAATCATAGTTCCAGGGAACACGGATTACCTCTACACCTCTTTTAATAAGGGAACGGATGATATTGGCCTTCACGCCGCAGTCAACGAGCACAACTTTCTTACCGGTACCCTCATTATAGCGGACAATCTCCTTGGTTGAAACACGGTCTACAAAATTAACACCCTCGTAGTCAGCCTCAGGGATATTGTCTGGTTCATCATCAAAGAGAATCTTACCCATCATCACACCATGCTCACGCAGCACCTTGGTAAGCTCTCGGGTATCAATTCCTGTTATACCCGGTACGTGCTCTCGCTTCAACCAGTCGCCCAGACTCTCCACGGCATTCCAGTGTGAATATTGCTCCGTATAGTCGGATACGATGATGGCAGAGGCATATATCCTTTCACTTTCCATGAAGGTTGGAATACCATTCGAATCGAATGTGAAAGGTGGTACACCGTAATTGCCTACCAACGGGAAAGTCATTGTAAGCAGCTGCCCGGCATAGGAGGGGTCGGTCAGGCTCTCTGGATAGCCCATCATGGCTGTATTGAATACCACTTCTCCAGCCACAGGAGCATCGTATCCAAACGACTTTCCATGGAATTTTGTTCCGTCACTCAGGACTAAAGTTACGTTCCTCATTATTATTTAGTATTGTTGGGTTGTTTGTTCTTTCCAATCTTCAGCATGACAATATGTATATATCTTTGTGAGTATGAATACTTTCATTCAAGATAATATATATTTGTCATTACGACATGAATCTGCAGGCAAAGGAATTCCATTTCATCCCTTCTGAATGCGATGTACGCGCTCGTAATAGTCAATGAATGCTTGATTGACGAGCCGCATACCGCCGCGGGTTGGATAATTGCCGGTGAAGTACCAGTCGCCAGGATGATCGGGAATGGCATGGTGCAGTCCTTCCAGACTTTGATACACGAGTTCTACAGGTGTCGTCATTCCTTCCGGGCGCAGCATCTCTATGATTTTCTTGTTGAGTTCATCCACCGTAAACGGTTTGTACACGGCACGGACTGCATTCACGATAGGCTCGTTCTTAGGTTTGGCAAGTTCCTTCCTGCACGCCTCGTACACCTTGCCAAGCAGAGACACCATACCACGGTCACGTATCAGTTCAATGGCTGCACGGAACACGCAGAACTCATCAGGACAAGGCATATCGATGCCATAGTAGTCAGGAAAACGGATTTGCGGTGCGCTTGATACGACGACAATCTTCTTGGGATGCAGCCGGTCGAGTATGCGGAGGATGCTTTCACGCAGCGTTGTCCCACGTACGATGGAGTCGTCAATGATGACGAGGTTATCCTCATAAGGTTTGATGCACTCATAAGTAATATCGTAGACATGTGAGGCAAGGTCGTTACGGGTATTGCCCTCGGTAATGAAAGTACGCAGCTTGATGTCCTTCCATGCCACTTTTTCGGAACGGACATCCTGATGAATAATACGGTAGACATCCTCTGCTGACGGATTGGTGCCCAAGGCGGCAATCTGTTCCACCTTCTTCTTGTCAATCCACTCCTTGAAACCATGGACAAGACCATAGAATGCGACCTCTGCCGTATTCGGTATGAAGGAGAGCACGGTGTGGCTGGTATCGTAGCCGACCGCCTTCAGCACCGGTTCTGTCAGCTGCCGTCCCAGTTTTTCGCGTTCTTTGTAGATGTCACGGTCGGAGCCACGGGAGAAATAGATGCGCTCAAACGAGCAGGCGGAATAGTTCTGGGGTTCGAGTATCTGTTGCAGCGAACATTCACCACGCCTGTTGACAATCAGTGTCTGACCAGGCTTCAGTTCCTGTATGTCCTCACACTCAAGGTCGAATGTCGTCTGCAATACAGGGCGCTCACTTGCCAGCACGACAATCTCATCGTTTCTGTAATAGAACGCCGGTCGGATGGCCCATGGGTCTCGGATGGCGAACATCTCGCCCGACCCAGTCTGTCCGCAGATGACATATCCGCCGTCAAAGTCCTGCATGGTCGTTTTGAGGACATTGCTCACTTGTACGTGTTCTTCAATATAATCGGTGATGGCACGTTTCTCAAGTCCGAGTTTCTGCGCCTCCATGAAGTTGCGCTCCACTTCACGATCAAGCCTGTGCCCCATCAGTTCCAGCAGGATATAAGTGTCGCTGTAGATGCGGGGACACTGTCCCTGGTCAGTAAGTTTTTCAAAGATATCCCCGATGTTTGTCATATTGAAGTTGCCGCACATACAGAGGTTCTTTGCTTTCCAGTTGTTCCGTCGCAGGAACGGATGGACATAAGTAAGGCCACTCTTGCCGGTAGTGGAGTACCGGAGGTGGCCCATGTAAAGCTCTCCTGCAAAGGGAAGGTGTGCTTTTACAAAAGAAACATCAGACAACTGTTCCTGCGAGAGACCCTCATAATGCTTGTGTACGTTGGCGAAAATCTCGGTAACGGCATTCTTTCCCTCTGCACGTTCACGGAACATGTATTCATTACCAGGCTGTGAATCCAGCTTCACCGAAGCCAGGCCGGCCCCTTCCTGGCCACGGTTGTGTTGCTTCTCCATCATCAGATAGAGCTTGTTCAGCCCATACATCCAGGTGCCATACTTCTCCTGGTAATACTCCAGCGGCTTCAACAACCGGATCATTGCCACACCGCAATCTTCATGAATGTTCTTTTCCATCTATAAGGTATATCTATATGTCTTCATTATGGGGAGTCAAGGATGCAAGAAAGAGTCAGGAAAATCAGGTGGAACGCAAAGGAAGCCAAGGGACTAATGTGAATGCAGGAATAGCCGGTGCTTCCTACATAGCGGTCATCTTTACCCTCACAGGCTTCCTTGCCATCTTTATCCCCCTTTGCTTCATTTAATCCCTGTCCTACTCTACCGTCACCGACTTGGCGAGGTTGCGCGGCTGGTCGACATCTTTTCCCTTGCAGACAGCTATGTGATATGCCAGCAGTTGTAATGGAATCGTAGCCACCAGCGGTTCAAGACAGTCCATCGTGTCGGGGAGTTCAATGACGGCATCGGCTATCTTTGAGATAGTGGTGTCTCCCTTTGAGACCAAGGCGATTACACGTCCCTGACGTGCTTTTATCTCCTGAATGTTGCTGCGTACCTTCTCGTACATTCCGTTGTGGGTTGCGATGGCCACAACCGGCATATCCGAGTCAATCAGTGCAATCGGACCGTGTTTCATCTCGGCTGCCGGATAGCCTTCAGCATGGATGTAGGATATTTCTTTCAGCTTCAATGCGCCTTCCAATGCCACCGGATAGCTGTAGCCTCTGCCGAGGTAAAGGAAGTTACGCGCATATGTGAATGTACGTGCCATATCAGCTATCTTGTCGTTCACCTTCAGAACTTCTCTGATCATAGCCGGTATCTCGGACAGCCCATGTACGGTTTTCACGTATTCATCATGGCCGACAGTCCCCTTGGCGTTTGCCAGAGCGAGAGCGAACATTGTCAGTACGGTGACCTGACCTGTAAACGCTTTCGTGGATGCCACACCGATTTCCGGGCCGACGTGGATATAGGTACCCGTATCCGTCGCACGCGGAATACTAGAACCAATAGCATTGCAGATGCCATAGATGAACGCCCCTTTCGACTTGGCCAGCTCCACTGCAGCAAGCGTGTCAGCGGTCTCTCCGCTCTGGGAAATCGCTATCACCACATCACTGTCACCCACTACCGGGTTGCCGTAACGGAACTCGCTGGCATATTCCACTTCAACAGGGATGCGACAGAAAGATTCTATCAGCTGTTTGCCGATCAGTCCGGCGTGCCAGCTGGTACCGCAGGCGACAATGATGATACGCTTGGCGTTGAGCAGTCTGCTCCGGTAGTCAATCAGCGCACTCAGTGTCACCTGATTGTGGTCGACATTAATGCGCCCGCGCATACAGTTGGTCAGGCACTCCGGCTGCTCGAAGATTTCCTTGAGCATGAAGTGCGGGTAACCGCCTTTCTCTATCTGTCCGAGATTGATATCCACGGTACGCACTTCCGGCGACAGTTCTTCATTGAGGATATTCACCACCTTCAGCTCCTCGCCCAGCTTCATCACGGCAATGTTCCCGTCATCAAGATAAACAACCTTGTCGGTGTACTCGATGATCGGACTGGCATCCGAACCGAGGAAGAACTCGCCGTCACCAATGCCGACAACGAGCGGGCTTTGTTTCCTTGCAGCAATGATTGTATCCGGGTTGCGCTTGTCAAGCAGTGCAATGGCGTATGCACCGATTACCTGGTGCAATGCCAGCTGCACGGCCTCCAGCAGGCTGAGGTTCTTCTTTATTTGAATATAGTCTATCAACTGTACCAGTACTTCCGTATCAGTTTCCGACCGGAACTTTATCCCTTTCTCTATCAGATTATGCTTTATCTCGGCATAATTCTCGATGATTCCATTGTGGATGATGGCAAGATTCTTCGACTGCGAGTAATGCGGATGAGCATTGACGGAAGACGGCTCGCCATGTGTTGCCCATCGTGTATGCGCTATACCGATGGTGCCGGTTATGTTCTTGTCTGAGCAGTATTCTTCCAAATCGGCCACCTTGCCTTTTGTCTTATAGACATTCAGATCGCCGTCATGGTCAATCAACGCAACGCCTGCACTGTCGTACCCTCTGTACTCGAGCCGTTTCAGCCCTTTTATCAAGATGGGGTAAGCCTCGCGCTTAGTCCCGATATATCCAACTATTCCACACATATCCTTAACACAATCTTAATCTTCAAAAAAAGAGAATACCCTTACAC
>SKDY01001456.1_pt1 | contig 14729 bp, 12 predicted proteins | sample 4826591 | NCBI WGS metagenome assembly SKDY01 (sample SAMN11008823, study PRJNA524170) | human gut metagenome | biome: Human fecal sample; material: Feces; isolation source: fecal sample from pouch patient p10, p22 | host: Homo sapiens | place: Israel: Tel-Aviv | collected 2016-06-15 | reverse complement strand
TCGTGCCTGACGGCTCCATGGAGCCGTTGAGCCCGCAGGAGGCCGACAACACCGATTACGGCCTGATGGTGGGCGAACGCATCCAGAAGAAGGATCTGCAGCAGGAAATGCGCGATTCCTACCTGGCGTACGCCATGTCCGTGATCGTGGACCGTGCGCTCCCGGACGTGCGCGACGGCATGAAGCCGGTGCATCGCCGTGTGATCTACGCGATGTACGACGGCGGCTACCGCCCCGACCGCGGCTACTCCAAGTGCGCCCGCGTGGTCGGCGAAGTGATGGGTAAGTACCATCCGCACGGCGATTCCGCGATCTACGACACGTTGGTGCGTATGGCACAGTCGTGGTCTATGCGCTACACGCTGGTCGACGGCCAGGGCAACTTCGGCTCCCCCGGCGACGATCCGGCCGCGGCAATGCGTTACACCGAATGCCGTATGGCTCCGCTCGCCATGGAAATGGTTCGTGACATCGACAAAGACACTGTCGATTTCCTGCCGAACTACGATGGCAAGACACAGGAGCCGACCGTGCTTCCGGCACGATTCCCGAACCTGTTGTGCAACGGTTCGTCCGGTATCGCCGTCGGTATGGCCACCAACATTCCTCCGCACAACATGCGCGAGGTGGCCGAAGGCGTGCATTGGGCGCTCGACCACCCGGACGCAAGCCGCGAAGAGCTGCTCGAAAACCTGATCCGTATCATCAAGGGACCGGACTTCCCTACTGGCGCAACGATTCTCGGACATAAGGGCATCGAACAGGCCTACCGTACCGGCCGTGGTCTGATCACCATGCGCGCGGTGGTGAACACCGAAGAGATCAAGGGCCGCATGTGCCTCGTGATCACCGAGCTGCCGTACCAGGTGAACCCTGACCGACTGGTCGTCTCCATCCGCGAAGCGGTGCGCGACGGCAAGATCCAGGGCATCGCCGACATGCGCGACGAAACCTCCGGTCGTACCGGTCAGCGTCTCGTGCTCGTGCTCAAGCGCGACGCCGTGCCGAAGGTCGTGCTCAACAACCTGTACAAGCACTCCCAGCTGCAGCAGACCTTCGGCGCCAACATGCTGGCGCTGGTCGACGGTGTGCCGCGCACGCTGTCTTTGGATGCCTTCATCCGCCATTGGGTGGGCCACCAGCTGGAAGTCATCGCACGCCGTACCGCATACCTCAAGCGTGAGGCGGAGGAACGCGACCACATTCTGCAGGGCTATCTGAAGGCCCTCGACATGATCGACGAGGTCATCGCGCTCATTCGTGCTTCCGAATCCGCGGAAACCGCGCGCACGGGCCTTATGGACCTGCTGGACGTGGATGAAGTGCAGGCCGACGCCATTCTGGCCATGCAGCTGCGCCGACTGGCCGCATTGGAACGTCAGAAGATCCTCGACGAGCACAACGAACTGATGCGTCGCATCGCCGACTACAACGACATTCTCGCCAAGCCAGAGCGCCAGCGCAAGATCGTGGGCGACGAGCTTGACGAAATCGTGTCCAAGTATGGCGACGAACGTCGAACCAAGATCCTGCCGTACTCCGGCGAAATGAACGTCGAAGATCTGATCGCGGAAGAAAACGTGGTCGTAACCGTTACACACTCCGGTTTCATCAAGCGCACCAAGGCCGACGAATACCGTGCGCAGCATCGCGGCGGCAAGGGCATCAAGGGCGCCAAGCTGCGCGAGGACGACGTGGTGGACCACTTCTTCCTCACCAGCACGCACAACTGGCTGCTGTTCTTCACCAACAAAGGACGCGTGTACCGCCTGAAGGCGTACGAGCTGCCGGAGGGATCGCGCGATTCCAAGGGACAGCATGTGGCCAACCTGCTGCAGTTCGGGCCGGACGAGACGATCCAGACCGTGCTGTCGATTCCGAACTACGAAGTGGCCAAGTATCTGGTGCTCGCCACCCGTTCCGGCAAGGTCAAGAAGACCGCGCTCGCCGAATACGATTCCCCGCGTCAGGGCGGCCTGATCGCAGTGCGCCTTATGACCGGCGAGAACGGCGAGAACGCCGACGAGCTGATCGGTGCCGCACTGTGCAACGCCGAGGATGACATCATTCTTGTGTCGAAGCTGGGCATGAGCCTGAAGTTCCAGGCCAACGACGAGCAGCTGCGCCCGATGGGCCGTCAGACCGCAGGCGTGCAGGGCATGAAGTTCCGCGAAGGCGACGAGCTGCTGGCCATGGACGTGGTCTGGGGCGATTCCGACAAGGATCTGTTCGTGGTCACCAACGAGGGCTTCGCCAAGCGCACCGCCATCAGCGAATACCGTTTGCAAGGCCGTAACGGCTTTGGCGTCAAGGCCGTGCAGCTCGCCGAAGGCCGTGGCTCCCTCGTGGGCGCGGTGATCGTTGAGGAAGATGACCAGATCATGGCCATCATGAAGTCCGGCAAGGTCATCCGTTCCAACGTCGACGAGGTCAAGCGCACCGGCCGCACCACCCAAGGTGTGACGTTCGCCAAGCCGGACAAGAACGACGAGATCATCTCCATCGCACGCAACGAGGAGAAGGATGACGAATCCGCGGAATCTGGCGAATCTGCGGAAAAAACGGAATCCGCGGAATCTGGGACGAACGCAACCGTGAACGAGGGTGCTTCGGCATCGTCTGAAGCCGCTACTGAAGCCAACGCTGGCAACGGCGATGGCGAGAATGTAGAGGCATGAAGACAAGACAGGCAATCGTCTGCGAAAACTGGTAGCCTCAGCTAAGAACTGGGCACAATCTTGCAAGGAGCAACGATGAGCGAGAACATCGAAGGACAGCAAATGCCGGAGGTTGGGCAGGCACCGCGCGTGGCACGTTCCGCTTCCAGCCAGCCGCTGATTGGTGCGGATCAGGTTCAGGCGCACGAGGGTGCCTCCTCCGCTTCCGGCGGTGTGAAGGTCCGTGAGAAGCGTCGCGGCGGCGCTCCGCGTGCACGCCGTATGAGCCTGTCTCTGACGCGTATCGATGCATGGTCGGCCGCCAAGGTGGCGTTCATGCTTTCCATCGCGGGAGGCATCATTCAGATTGTCGCGGTGGCTTTGCTGTGGGGCATGCTGAACGTGGTCGGCGTGTTCGACCAAGTTACGCAGATTGTGTCTTCCACTGGCTTGGACGCTGGCGGATTCGACCTGACCAACGTGTTCTCGTTGGGCACTGTGCTGAGCGCCGTCACCATCTTCTCCATTGTGGAAGTGGTGCTGATCACCGTGCTCGTGGTGATTTTCACGCTGCTGTACAACGTGGTGAGCACCCTCGTCGGTGGCATCCACGTCACGCTTGGAGATGATTAATAGCGCAGTGCGCTATTAATGGCAGCGAGCGGCGATAGCGTCCGCGAGCGTCGCATGCAATGCTGAAATAGCGCAGTGCGCCGTCAGTAGCGGCGATAGCAAACTCAAACGCAACAAGACGGTCTGTGTCGTGATTCCCATCACGACACAGACCGTCTTCGTATTTTCTAGACCAGTCTGTCTCTTACCGTACGCCAAACCCTATCTGCCTCTCCCCTGCCTGCAATCTGCCCATATCTGCCCTATATATGGCAGATTTTGCCTTCCGACCTGTACCATCTCGCTTATATATGGCAGGTCAACTTGCGAAAAAGCCAGTTCGGGGGTATATTTTGGGTCATTTTTCCTACCAAGGCTGCCATATATAAGCGAGATATCACCGTACGAACTCTCAAATCTGCCATATATAAGCGAGATAGCGGAGCTGCGCGAGAGGAAGTTGCGGTTATAGCTGAAACTATTGCGATTTTTAGAGATAGTTTCAGTTATAACCGGAACTATCGTGATTTTGAGTGATTGTTTCAAATGTAACTGCACCTAGATTGGGTGCGCTGAAGTACGTGTTGAAATACGAAAAGAGGGCCTGTCTGGAATGAAACCAGACAGGCCCTCAATGTATTTCGATGAGCCAGCCGTATTGGCTAGATTGGCTAAAACGGCTAGATCAGAGCACGCCCTGGGCGACCATGGCGTTGGCGACCTTCACGAAGCCGGCAGCGTTGGCGCCGAGCATCAGATCACCCTCGTGGCCGTATTCCTTGGCGGCTTCCAGAGAGTTGGCGACGATGTTCTCCATGATGGACTTGAGCTTGCCGTCAACCTCTTCAAAAGTCCAGGAAAGGCGGTAGGAGTTCTGGCTCATCTCAAGGCCGGAAACCGCCACGCCACCCGCGTTCGCGGCCTTGGCGGGGCCATAGAGCACGTTGTTGGCCTGGTAGACGGCGATTGCCTCCGGAGTGGAAGGCATGTTGGCGCCTTCGCACACCACGGTGCAGCCGTTGGCGACGAGAGCCTTGGCGGATTCCTCGTCGATCTCGTTCTGGGTGGCGCACGGCAGGGCGATATCGCACGGAACGGTCCACACGCCCTTGCAGCCCTCGTGATATTCGGAGCCCGGCACACGCTCGGCGTATTCCTTGATGCGGCCGCGGTGGCCCAGCTTGATGTCCTTGACCACGTCGAGCTGAATGCCGTTCGGATCGTAGATGTAGCCGTTGGAATCGGAGGCGGTCACAACCTTCGCGCCGAGGGTCTGAGCCTTCTCGGTGGCGAAGATGGCCACGTTGCCGGAGCCGGAGATGACCACGGTCTTGCCTTCGAAGGAATCGTTGCGCAGCACGCGCATTGCCTCGGCGGTGTAATAGCACAGGCCGTAACCGGTGGCTTCGGTACGAGCCAGGGAGCCGCCGAATTCGAGGCCCTTGCCGGTCAGCACGCCGGAATACTCGTCGCGGATGCGCTTGTACTGGCCGAACAGGTAGCCGATCTCGCGGCCGCCCACGTTGATATCACCGGCCGGGACGTCGGTGAACTGGCCGATGTGACGGCACAGTTCCGTCATGAAGGCCTGGCAGAAACGCATGACTTCGGCGTCGGACTTGCCCTTCGGGTCGAAGTCGGATCCGCCCTTGCCGCCGCCCATCGGCAGGCTGGTCAGGGAGTTCTTCAGGATCTGCTCGAAGCCGAGGAACTTGATGACGCCTTCGTTCACGCTCGGGTGGAAGCGCAGACCGCCCTTGTACGGGCCGATCGCGGAGTTGAACTGGATGCGGTAACCGCGGTTGACCTGCACCTTGCCCTCATCGTCGGTCCATGCGACGCGGAACTTCACCACGCGCTCCGGCTCGACGATGCGCTCAAGCACGCCCGCCTTCTCATATTCCGGATGCTTCGCAACCACCGGCTCGAGGCTTTCGAAAACCTCGCGAACGGCCTGCAGGAACTCCGGCTGGTCGCCGTCGCGCTTCTCGACCTGCGCGTACACGCGCTTGACGTACTCGTCAGTGAGCATATTCTTCCCCTTCGGGATAGTTGGGTTACCAATAGACGGTCTCATTCTATGTGCACGAATATGGACGGCACAAGACCTTGTTCAGGATTTGGAGACGCTTTTTGCGAGTGCTGGTTCTGAACCTGCTTCTTTTTACGGGATTGCCGTGCCTTGTGTTGCCTATAGGATGGAAATGCGGAAAGCGTGGGAGAGAGTACGTCCGCAATAACATCTCACGATCTCACATAATGGGAGAATCATCATGATTGAAGGATTTAAGAAATTCATTGCACGCGGCAACATGATCGACATGGCGGTCGGTGTCGTCATGGGCGGTGCCGTCACCACAGTGGTTAACTCTATTGTCAATAATGTGATTAATCCGTTCATCGCCATGATTTTCGGCAAACCGAATATGGATGGTCTGCTGGCAATCACATTCAATAATGCGACGGTTTCGTTCGGCGCGGTACTTGGCGCGATATTGAATTTCCTGATTATCGCGGCTGCCGTGTATTTCTGCATTCTCGTGCCGATCAACAAATTCCGTGACGTGACCGAGGCGTTGCTCGCCAAAACCAAGCTTGCGGAAGAACGGAGCAAAGCCGAGGAGGAAGCTGCCAAAGAGCCGGAAATCTCCACCGAAGAGCAGACGATCCTGCTGTTGCAGCAAATCCGCGACGAACTTGCCAGGCAGAATGCACGGAATACACAGAACGTGCCGAACGATTCCGACACTGTTGCCGGTGCAGTCGCAGTGCGGTAGTCATCGCAAGCGATCGGAAGTATCGTCAGCAATTGTAATAATCAATAATCCGAGGCCGTTTCAAGCGGTGACTCAAGCCCCGCCTGAGACGGCCTTTTGCAATGGTCTTTCAGCGGGGTGATTCTTCCATGCGCTGGAATAATACGGACTCTGGAAGGTGCCTCAGCGGGTCATATGTTCCAGTGACTGGAGGGATCTGGACTGTGAGGTGCTTGGTTGCGTCTAGTTTTCTCCAGTGACTGGAGGTTTTGGGATGCTGGGAGGCTTGTTGGTGGGAGGATTCCTCCACTCGGTGGAGGTTTTTGGACTGTGAGGTGCCTGGCTGCGTCCGGTTTTCTCCAGTGACTGGAGGAATTGGGATGCTGGTTTGGATTTCGGATTTGGGTATGAAAAAAGGGTTTCCGGAAATCACCGGAAACCCTATCTGTGGAGCTAAGGGGATTCACGTAGTTTGTTGATATTCCAGCATTCTCACGGCGTGTCGGAATGTTGGGTACCTGTGTGGGTACCTGTTTTCTGGGCTTGATTGGATTCTCTTATGAAGAGGAGAGTTTTTGAATCACCACATATTCCCATGGGAATCTCCCCCTATGGTAATAGAACCATCTTGGTTGATGTTGTCCTTGGTGATAGGAGCGGTACCGCCTCCGGCGCTGTCGAAGTCTTTTCGGTAGTCGTATCCGTTGCATCCGTATTGTGTGCAGTTGTTGGAGTTCTGGGGTTGGGTGTATTGGCCTGAACCGCCGGAATAGGAGCCTCCGCCATTATTGGAGTAGGAGCCGCCCGAATTCGAATAGCCGGAGTTGGAATAGGTTTCGGACGAAGCCCCATTGGATTGGGCTTGCACCTGCGCCTGTTCCTGAGCTTGCTTCTGTGCGTCGGCCTGAGCCTTGGCGTTCTTGGAATCGTTCACGGCTTTTACAGCCTTGGAGAGCGTGTCATTGGAGGCGGTCAACGATTTCACGTCAGCCTTCTTGTCGCTACTGGTCTTCTTGGCGTTGTCGATGGCGGTTTTCAGGCTTTCACGCGTCTTGTCATCGGACACTTTGCCTTCGGAATCCTTGTACAGGCTTTCGGCCGACTTCACGGTCTTGTCTAGAGCGTCCTTCGCGTCCTTGACCTGCTTGGCCGTCTTGGACTTGTTCACCTTGCTCATGGCCTTGCCGATGGCGTCGATGGAATCATCGGCCTTGGCGATGTCGTCAACAACGCTGGCCTTGGCTTTGGACGTGCTCCACAGGTTCCACTTAGTGGCATGCGATGTGGCCGGAACGCCTTTCCGGGCTTCTCCCGTCTTGACGCTCTTAGTCAAGGAAGTCAACGTGGTCTTGTCAAGCACGTCAGTATCCTTCGTGGCCTTGACGAGCGTCCGTGCTTCCGCAAGTGTCTTCACCAGCTTCGAATCAACTTCCTTGGCTGACTCAAGCTGGGACTCATAGGAATCGTATGTTGTATTGGACGCATACGCGTAGCCACCGCCAACACCGACAAGAACAACAACTGCCGCGATGGCGCTGGCTGCGATGATTACGTTTTTATTGGAGTGCGCTTGTTTGTCCCTTGATTCCCTCATGTTTCTATATTGCCGCAAGGGGTGCCCCTCCCGTTTTAACGGTCTCCCGCTTCGGCTCCTGCCGACGGCCAGCCCGGCTCCAGCCTTGTCCTCCTTGCTTTTGACTGCGGGGTGAGGGGACCCCGCACTAGCCGGGTCTAGCCCGGTGAGCGGAGCGGGCGGCTGGCCCTTGGGCGAAGCCGTTGCCCGCTCCGCTTTTTCACGTCTTTTTTACATTCGTTTTTTATTTTTTTCGATTTTTTACATTTCGGTCACATTTCGTAATTTTTGCCATGATTACTCCTTGTTTGCGTGTTTTTCTCCTGCGACACGCCGATGGTGACTTTTCTTTTCAAACTTTTTTTGACGATTTTTTGTCACGTTGGCTCGGTTGCGACACTCCGGAGGATTGTCTATTTTCCAACGTTTTGCAGCTTTTCCTATTCTTGTGTGGACAATTCCAGTATAACATGATAAACTAACAAAAGGTAATTCTGTACTTGCCATGTTATTGCAATGTAGCTATCGTAGTTATCAGCTCCTCTCGAAGGGTGGTCAAACATCCTGAGAGATGGAATTGCCGCCTGAGGACTTTCCACGGCGGACTTGATAACTGAATAGTGGAAAGCGAAATTCCCCAAGGAGGGAACATGGCAAGGAAAAACGGCGGTTACGCCGATTTCTCACCGATTGCAGTTAACAGCGCTACTCTCGCCTCTCAGCTTCTTGCTGAGGATGTGACGGTGGTCGAGGTCTACGACGAGCAGACCAAAACCCGGTCTCCGAAGACTCGTGATGGGTTGACCCAATACGAAATCCAGACGCTGTTTATTCCATTCGAGGGTGACGAACGTCATACTGTCGCCATCGTCCCGGTCAAGGTCTGGGCGAAGACGAAGCCGAGCATCAAGGTCAACCAGCCGGTCGCCTTTGTCAACATGAAGGTCACCCCTTGGTCGATGGGTTCCAACAATGGACTCTCTTACTCCGCAGATGCGATTAAGCAGGACTGATGACCATGAAAAAGGAACCGATGGTTAGTCGGACGGTGTTGATGCCGATAGACCTCTACCGGCGTATTGATACGTACGCTAAAACCTACGATTTGTCGTGGTCTGCTGCTGTTCGCAAGTTGACGGAAGCCCAGCTTCCCGTGGAGGAAGCTTTTCCGTTCGAGGGTGTCCCGTTCGATGCCTGAAAAGTGGAAGCTGCTGTTTGCGGGGGTGTTGGCGTTGGGATTGTTGGCGACGGGTTTCTTCGTCGGGATTGGGGTCGGTTCTTCCGGTTCCACGGTCTACTCGACTGACCCGGCCCAATGTCCTACCGACGCGACTTTCTGCCAGTCGGTGAATATTTGGCGTCGTTCGGACGCGGCTGAATATCAGCCAAACGCTCTAAAAAATAGGTCAAGCGCCCTGCTGGACGCCTGACCGAGGTTTTGATTTTGTCACACCCGGAGGGGGTGGGGTTGCCGCCCTGCCTCCTCCTTTTTTTCTTTTGAAGAGGAAATGACATGGGTATTTTAACATTTGTTTTGAAAATTGCGTGTGTACTGGGATTGTTCACACTGCTCTTCTTGCCGTTGCGCGACGTTTCGGCTTGGGATGATTCCGCATGGTATGCGAGATTTGCCGTCTCGGCTCTCGCCACCACCGCATGGGCGGGGCTGCTCTTGTTCAAGCCCGGTGCAGTGTTTGCTTGCGCCATCGTTTGGGGGGTGCTGCTCTTGTGCTCGCTCTTCCACCCGAGTCTTCGGAATCTATTGCCGTTCTGGCGTTGGATGCTGGCACTGCCGCACCGGATTAAGGGTGGTTCGCCGGAATTCGTGGTGGAACGGGTTCTTGCACTTCGTCCCATCGAGGATTCTACGACGGATTTCAAGGGGGTACGCGATTACAAGGCTTCCTACTCCGATTATGTGGATGGCGAGGCCATCTTGGATTTCACATGCCAAATCACGGGCGTCACTGATGACTTCGTTGACAAAAAGGCCAAGGCTGGCCTCGGGGCCATGGGTGCCGAGCAGTACAAGGTTGACCATTTGGGGCCGGGACACTGGCTTCTCCACTTTTACGAGACGACACCCAAGAACCTGCTCGATGACTCCAAGACCATTAAGGCCAGTGACCTTGCCGACTGGAACGGGAAAACCGTCACCTACGGCCTGACGGAATCGGGCGAGTACGCCAAACTGTCCTACAACCAGACTTCCGGTATTGTGGTCGGCGGCGTTCCGGGTGCCGGTAAGTCTGCTGGTGCCACGTTGCTGACCTTGCCCTTGTTGGCGTCTCCGAAGGCTTCTGTAGCCATCTTTGACGGCAAAGGAGGAATGGACTGGGCTTGGGCGCAGCGTGCTGCGAGTTTGTACAACAACGACGTCGATTTGGATTTGGAGACTGCGACCGAGCAGTTGGAATCGCTCGCACAAAGATGCGTGGATGACTTGAAGAGTCACCCGTGGTCGGACGCAGACCCGGACTTTTGGCATTCGGGAGCCAGTGCCCTGCACCCCTTCCATTTGGTCGTAATCGATGAATGCCAAACTTTGTTTGACACTACCGGTAGGAGTAAGGAAGATAAGGCTCTGGTCGAACGCTGCAAGCGTGCCGTGGCTACCATCGTGCGCAAAGGTCGTTCGGCGGGCTGGTGTGTCATGTTGCTCACGCAGAAACCTACGGCGGATTCCATTCCTACCAACATCAGAGACAACTGCGTAGTCCGATTCGCCCTCCGTGTGACCACTCGTGAGGCTAGTGAGGCCGTGTTGGGAGCTATCCCGGACGGTGACCCCACACCTACGGAGATTCCTTCCACGCGGCGCGGTGGCGCGGTCGTGCAGGGAGAGGACGGCCACACCGTGGCTGTCCGGTTCTTCTACTTGCCCGTGCAGGATGCGGCCAAAGCGTTGGATAACTCGACGCTGAAGACCGTGACGGACGGGTTGACTGTCTGACATTTTGACACCCCGAAGGGAGGCGGAAACGCCTCCCTTTTTTCGTATTCAGACGATGTGGGGGTGTCGCTTAAAGGAGAAACAGAGCCGTGCAGCCTACACCGCAAGAGCAGGAGCAGACGGCGTGCGGCAGCACGCAGTGGGCACTTCGGAATTCGCCAGCCAAACGAGGGCGGAGCACGAAGCCGTAGGAGCCGCCGAACGCGTGTGAGCGGAGCCGGAGCGTAGCCCCTAAGCGGAGCGACGGCAGAGCGAACGCAAGCGGAAGGCGAGAGCGACGTAGGTGGAGTGCGGAAGCCCGAGGACGCTGGGGTTTCGACGTGACCACCTCAGTACCGAGAGAACCGTGTGGGTTCCTGTTCGAGGAGTACGCGAGCGGTGACTATAACTGCTTCTCCTTCTTTTAATAACTGGCCGCATATTTTCGTCAAATTTTAGAAATCGAACAAATGGGGAGAAATCCCCTACACCGAAGGAGGTGGAAAATGCCGACTATTTCAATCAGGGAACACGGCGTGAGTGCCGTGCGCAATCAAACGGTCGTAAACCCGGAGACGGGCGAGATAGTGACTCTGACGGCGTTCCAGCCGCCTGAAAGGACGGCTACCAAAGGTTGGACGCCGAACGTTGCTCGCAGGAACGAACAGCGACTTCAGCAGGTTGATTTCGACGCTATAGACGGCGTGCCCGCGTTCGTCACTCTGACGATGCCCTCCCAGCAGATGTCGGATGTGTCGGCGGCGATGTTCCACGGTTGGCTCAAGTCGTGGTTGCGTTACATGAAACGGCATGGCCTTGGACACTATTACTGGATATTGGAATTTCAGGCTAGTGGTAACCCCCACTTGCACGTCCTCGTCTGGCTTGACCATGAGCCGGATGCGTTGGAAACGTTCAAGGCATTGCGCTCGTGGGTCGGGATTTTGAACAAGTCGGGCGTGGGCGCTCGAATCCAAGGGCAAATCTGGGAGCCTATCGACGTGGGTGGCGAAATTACCGTGGACGGGGAGACGGTTCCCGCGCATCCGGAGCGTGTCCTGATGTACTTAGCGAAGCACGCGGCTCGCGGCGTCGCGCATTACCAGAGGCAGATTGAGAATATGCCGGACGATTGGCGTTACAGGTCTGGTCGGGTCTGGGGTCATGATAGGGGTCTTCCGCTCCGCGCCCAACAGGATTTTGAGACGGATTATTCCACGTTTTGGACGTTCCGGCGTTTGGTGCGTCGGTGGCGTATCACGGAGGCCCGGCAAATCAAGGATGCCGACCGGCGGCGTCAGTCCATTGTTCAGGCTCGCAGAAGCCTACGGTGTGGTCGGCGGGACGTGAGTCCCTACCGTGGCGTTTCGGCTTGGCTTCCGGCGTCTGTTGCGTCTCAGTTGTTGGACGCGGCGGAGGCGATGGGAGGTGAGAATGAGGAAGAGTGAACTACCGGCCCTCATGACTATCGCGGACACTATGGCCTACCTGCAATGCTCGCGGCAACATATATATGACCTGCTCGCGGCTGGACGTATCCGCACCTACAAGGTCGGGCGTCGCCGGTATATCGACGCGGACTCGTTGGCTCATTTGTTCTGGTAATTAAGGGCATCTAGCTGGGCTTCGAGCTTGGCTAGGTGCCTTTTTGTTTGCCTGATTTCTTCCTCTAGCTCTTCTCTCGTCGGCTCATGCCCCATTAGGTTATCTTCGATGCCGTTGGCGATTTCGCGCATTTTCTCGGTGCCGCTCGCCCGTTGATACCGTTCAATTGACGTTTGGGCGTCGGCGTGCCTTCCCCACGTCATGGTGTCTTTTAGGCTGGCTCCTGCGGCGACGGCGGCTGTGATGCTCGTGGCGCGGAGAGTGTGAAAATGCAGGTCGGGGCGTTCGGCTTTGATTTTGGCCTCGTTGAAGTGGTCGCGGAGTCGATTGGGAGTGATGTGACTGCCGTCGGCGCATGTGACGATGAAGTCCGTCGGCTTCTTGCCGTTGCACGCTTCTTCTAGGAGTTTTCCGAGCTGGGGTGGAACCGGTTGCGTCGTGTTGCTCGTCGCCGTTTTCGTGGCCTTGAGTTCGCCGTGCTCGTCGGCGGAATGACAGACACGCAAAGTTTGCGTCTTCGGATTCCAGTCCTGCACTTGGAGGCTGACTACCTCCCCTATTCGCAAATCTAGGATTGCGCCCAACCACACAGCAAGTCGCGTGGTGCTGGGCATGTTCGCGTAAATGATTTGAAGCTCTTCCGCCGTTGCCGGGGGTATTTGGGCTTGCCGGGATTTTGGAACTGCCGGGGCTTTCATCGTGACTGGGGATTTGTCTACGGCTCCTTCGGCCACAGCTTTGGAGTAGACGGATTTCAAGAGTTGGAACGTCTTCTTGCGGGGCGTCGCTCCCCCGAAATTATCTAAATCGGCTAGCCATCGGCTGACATCTTCCGTCGTGATGCCGGAGAGGGGATATTTCCAGAAGAACGCTTGGGAGAGGTGTTTCAGGTATTCTCTGTGCTTTCTCTTGCTTCCCGCCGCTAGTTCGCTTCCGTCGGAAGAATAGTTCAGCCACGTTGGCGCGAATTCTTCAGCCACGTAATCGCAGAACAGTACTCTATGCCGTTTTATAGCCTCTTCCTGCCGTTTACGCTCCGTGGGGCTACTCCACTTCGTTATGCCCGCTTTGTCGGCTTCTACACGGCTTCTTTCGCCGTTTAGCCATGCTTCGGCGGATAATCTATCTTTGAACGTCTTGGTGATGACCTCGCCGTTATATTTGTATTTTGCTCTGTACGATTTGCGGTCGGCACGGTATACGACGCTTCCGAATTTGTGCATGATTCCAGTATCAATCTTTGGGTGCCCAATTCGGGTACCTCTCCGGGTACCCATTTTGTTGACATTGGCGTACATTTCCGTACATTCTTTGTTTGCGCCGTATGCCTTGAAATCGTTGGAATTCCGCCGTTTTCACATGAAAAAAGGCTTCCGATTACTCGGAAGCCTTCAATTCTGTGGAGCTAAGGGGATTCGAACCCCTGACCCTCTCCATGCCATGGAGATGCGCTACCAGCTGCGCCATAGCCCCGTGGAGCTAGCCGGGTTCGAACCGGCGACCCTCTGCTTGCAAAGCAGATGCGCTACCAGCTGCGCTATAGCCCCATAGTTGAAAAAAAGCGGCCGCGCCGCTCTTAATCACCGTGGGCCCGGGAGGACTTGAACCTCCGACCTCATCCTTATCAGGGATGCGCTCTAACCACCTGAGCTACGGGCCCGTTCCTGCTGCACTGTTAAGCACAACGAATTGAAATAATACGCGAATTTCAGAGAAAGTCAATACAAGGTGTGTCTTCGGCGTGTCGTGACATAATGCAGACATGCCGAACAATCATCGTAGCCAGCGTAACAACAGTGGGAGAGCCAGCAGGGGAGTGCGCAACCGTAATCGCACGCTATCCGAAGAAACCACGCAAATCGCTGGAATGACGGTGACCATCGTGCGTAAAGCCATCAAAAACATGTACCTGCGCATCAAACCGCCGAACGCGCAAATCGTCATCTCCGCACCTTCTCGCATGTCGCAAGCGGCAATCGCACGATTTGTGACGGAACGCAAACCATGGATCGAACGTGCGCGACGCACCATGCTGCAAGCCAAGGATGAACAGATCCGTCAAAGCGATTTCAATGGTTTGGACCGTGTGAATGGTTCGCATGGTCCGGATAATCTGAATGGCCTGGAAAATTCGGGCGGCGTGGGCGATCGAAACAATCCAGGCGATCCCAATAGCTTGAATAATCCGCGCGTTTTCGTGTGGAACGACGCGGCGAAGGAACGGGCCGTACGGGCCATCAATGCGCAACTGCCGGTGCTGCTTGCGAAATGGTCGCCGATTATCGGGCGGAAGCCGACGCATGTCACGTTACGCATCATGACGTCGCGATGGGGGTCATGCACGCCGAAAACCGGCCGCATCCGACTCAACCTGCAACTTGGTCTTATGGATCCCAGATTCCTGGAATACGTGCTTGTGCACGAAATGACGCACCTGTGGGAAAACGGGCACGGAGAGGACTTTCAGCGGCGTATGAGCGCATATTTGCCGCAATGGAGGCAATTGCGGCGGGAGCTGAACCGTCATGTTGTGTTGTGATGCTCGCGATGCTGTTGCGTTCGCCGTCACGCTGCCATGCTGCGATGAGCTTGCG
>SKDY01001453.1_pt1 | contig 14771 bp, 14 predicted proteins | sample 4826591 | NCBI WGS metagenome assembly SKDY01 (sample SAMN11008823, study PRJNA524170) | human gut metagenome | biome: Human fecal sample; material: Feces; isolation source: fecal sample from pouch patient p10, p22 | host: Homo sapiens | place: Israel: Tel-Aviv | collected 2016-06-15 | reverse complement strand
CACTGTAAAAGCATAAAAATTGTATAAACACATTGTTTCTTCACACCTTGACAATGGGGGAGGGAAGTATAGTAGAGTGCGTCACAGCACACTGTCTGTCAACGGATAAGACAGCTGACCGGCAGTCGGTAATATTGGACGACAATGAATACCAATGCTGCGGATAGGACAGATGGAGCAAAGAAAGGTGTGCGGGAAATCCGTTCAGGCTGTTTCCCGAAGACATCGTCGGCGTGTGTCGGAAATTCCCGGCGGTTGGTACCTCTGTTCCCGATGCCTGGGATGCGTGTTCCCGAAAGCTGGAACTCCTGTTCCCGACCGGTAGGGACTCTCTTTCCTAATATGGCTTTTCCCTCATGACCTGCTAAGGGAGACATCTGCAAAAATCTGTTTGTCTCAAAACGGTATATTTGATTATCAATAAGTTACGCATTCCGAGAGTCTCATGTAACAGAGTTCTGCAGGGGTCTCTGAGGATAGATGGCGGAAGCAAGTGGGCAGTGCCATCCGCATTCCGTCAGACTTTCCCCCTTGGAGGAATCGGGAAGAGGGACTCATACAAAATTCTCCCCCCTCTTCATCTGTATCTCATTGACGTATTTCCTCACCAGTGCCGAGGAGTCTTCTTTCTTGCAGATAAACAGCACATTGTCTTTTTCGGCCACGATGTAGCCGTCCAGCCCGTTGATGACGGCCAGTCTGCCTTCGGGCATCTTCACGATGTTGTTGGTCGCATTTTCAAGGATGACGTCCGAGTTGATAATGACATTGTCGCCTTCACGTCTGCTCATGGCCTCGTAGAGACCGTGCCAGGTACCAAGGTCCGCCCATCCGAAATCACATTTCATCACATAGACGTTGTCCGACTTCTCCAGCACGGCATAGTCTAACGACATATTCGGATAGAGGGAGAAATTCTCCTGCATGAAGGCGTCTTCCGCTTCTATGGTGGCCATTTCTTCTGTGCGTTCTTCCGTGTGCAGGAGGGAAGGGAGAATCCTGGAAAGGGATTGCTGTAGATGGCGGGCGTTGGAGAGGAACAGCCCCGTGTTCCAGTACCACTCCTTGCTCTCCATAAACATCCGGGCAAAATCCCTGTCGGGCTTCTCGGTAAACGCCTGTACCTTGTAGATATCGTCCGTACCCGTATATGCACCCTTCTGTATGTAGCCGTAGCCGGGTTCGGGACGGGTCGGACTGATGCCCATCGTGAGGAGTGCGTCATTGGTCTCGACGAATTGCAGTCCTTCTGCAATATTCCGCCGAAAGTTCTCCTCATTGACAATGTGCTGGTCGGAGGGTGAAATGATGAGGTTGGCCTTGGGATTGGACATCATGATACGGTGTGCAGCCCATGCCACGCTGGGGGCGGTGTTCCGGTGTATCGGTTCGGCCATGATATGGGCCATGGGAATCTCCGGCAGTTGCTCGCGGACGATGTCAAGGTATCTGCGGCTGGTATTGATGTAGATGTTCTCCCTGGGAAGAATGCGGACAAAGCGGTCGAAGGTCTGCTGGAGCTGCGTCCTGCCCGAACCGAAAAAGTCGATGAACTGCTTTGGAAACCTGTCCCTGCTGCACGGCCAGAGCCTTCTGCCCTTGCCGCCTGCAAGAATCACGCAATAGTTGTTCTGTTTCGTAGTCATTATTTTATCTAAGCTAACCAGTTTCTGTCCCCCAAAGATACCTTATATATGTTATACCTCCAAATCTTTTCTGTTTAAATACCAAAAATCATGACGAATCATTCCGTGCCTGATATTTTGTCTGATAAAAATTTGCCGCATTCAGATTTTCTCCCTAACTTTGCACCTGTTGTTCTGACGACAAAATCATGCCCAGATGGCGGAATAGGTAGACGCGCTGGTCTCAAACACCAGTGGAGCAATCCATCCCGGTTCGAGCCCGGGTCTGGGTACTATAAATCCCTTGTAAATCGCTGATTTACAAGGGATTTTTCTTTTTTCAGTGTGTACTAAAAGTGTACTATATAACAATGTCATGAGAAAAGTGTACTTTTATAGTTTTTCGATACTCAGTTTTATATTTAATTAACGACAAGTTTTCCCTTTTATTCTGTTTGTTTCCTTTTCTTGTCTATTTCTTCAATGAATGCCTTATCTTTGCAAAAGATACCCACTTTAGAAATTACAAATGGAAAATGATAGTGTAAAGATACAGCTTGACAGTATTCAACGAATATTAAACTACTGCATTACCCAGACCTACAATGTGCTCATTGGAAATATTCTGAGGAAAAAGAGCTGTGTAAGCAATATGCAGTTTAAAGAGATTTTACAAAAAGAATATATCCGAATAACAGACGATCTTTCTTCCATTTATCTGAATTATCCTGCCCTTACATGTGTAGAGAAATACTATACAGATGATAACTTTTTGTGGGAAAGCACTTTCTTTGAATCACTGACCAAAGAACAAAAACAGAAATATACCTCCTTCTCTGTTTCTTCATTTGAATATGCGAAGTACATCGAGGGACACACTGTATATAATGATGTTCTACCGATGTTCTCGTACCTTGTTAATGCAATTCTGTATGAACGGTATGTAAAATATCTCACAGGAGAAATAGAACAAATTGAATTAACAGAGGCACAAACCACTCTGGCTTGCTCTTCAATCATAAGAAACGACAAACCATGTGAGCAGAAAAACAAACCAGTCATCGTAGGCAAAGAAACAAATCCATTTCAATCCAATTTTACAGAAGAGCAAATTGAACTTCTTACCACTTGTATCAACGAAATTCAATTATTCACGACTTGCATATCTCCCAAGATACTCAAAGACTTTTTCGCTTGTAAACTAAAAGGTGTCCTGAAATCAAACAACAACCGTCAGTTGGCATATCTCATGCAAAGTCTTAATCTTAAAGGGTTCATTACTGATGAATGGCAATCAACCATTGCCCGTAATGAACTTGTCTTGGGGAAAACAAAAGATACGCCGCTGACACGCACCGACCTTTCCACTGCAACAGACCAAATCAACATGAAGCAGCCGAAAGGATGGGAAACAATAGATAAATACATCAAACAACTGAAAAAAGGTTGAGCATAGGTTGATACCTCAAACATCGCTCAACGCCAATTACTTTTATCATTTCTAATTTTGCCATCGTTAACGAATAATTAGCGAAGGTGCACCTTCATATTGTTTAATTCAAAATGTTTACAATATGGAAAAAACATTAGAAACCCGAGTTGAAGAACTCGAACAAATGGTATTCATGAATAAGAATGTGCTGAGTTTTGAAGAAGCCAGCAAGTTCTTAAACCTCTCAAAGAGTTATCTCTACAAACTCACATCGGGTAATCTGATACCGCATTACAAGCCACAAGGCAAAATGCTTTACTTTGAGAAAGCAGAACTTGAAGCATGGCTACGCCAGAATCCCATTAAAACTTCTGCGCAGATAACGCAAAAAGCACAGCGGTATATCATGGGTAACAAACCTTTAATGCAGAAGTAGTTCATGGCACAAGAAGAATTTATCCGTGTTGGCACGACCTTATACAAGATCGTGAACCAACCACGCATCAATGGTGGTTTCGTCAAGAAGCGTATCGTATGGAACAACGAAACGCTACGGCAAGACTATGGCAAGGATTTCATTGCCACTGTCCCGAAGTACGATGGTTTCTGTACTGTACCCAATCATGTGGACTATCAACCAGTAGTTGATAAGTTCCTTAATCTCTATGAACCGATAGGACACCAGCCAAAAGAAGGAGAGTTTCCACACATTGAATCTCTGATAAGACACATCTTCGGGGATCAATACGAGTTGGGTATGGATTATTTGCAGTTGCTCTATCTCCAACCTGTGCAGAAGCTTCCCATCCTCCTGATGGTGTCAGAGGAACGCAATACAGGCAAGAGTACGTTCCTCAATTTCCTTAAAGCCGTTTTCCAGAACAATGTAACTTTCAACACTAACGAGGATTTTCGTAGCCAATTCAATGTAGATTGGGCTGGAAAACTGCTCATTGTTGTGGATGAAGTTCTGCTCAACCGCAGGGAAGACAGTGAACGATTGAAAAATCTTAGCACAACGCTCTCCTATAAGGTGGAAGCAAAAGGCAAAGACCGAGACGAGATCTCCTTCTTTGCCAAGTTCGTGCTGTGCTCCAATAACGAGTTACTCCCTGTCATCATAGACGTGGGAGAAACCCGATATTGGGTAAGGAAGATAGAGCGTCTTAAAAACGATGATACCGACTTTCTGCAAAAGCTGAAAGCAGAAATCCCAGCCTTTCTCTATTTCCTGCAGCACCGAACGCTGTCCACCCATAAGGAAAGCCGTATGTGGTTTGCGCCCAAGCTGACATTTACGCCAGCCTTGCAGCGCATTATCCGCAGTAACCGAAATAAGGTTGAGTTGGAAATGTCAGAACTCTGTTTAGAGGTAATGGAGCAGATGAATATAGCCGAGTTTTCATTTTGTATCAATGACATGGTGTGCCTGCTGAACAACACTGGATGCAAAGCTGATAAAAGTCAAGTCCGCAGGATAGTGCAGGACATATGGAAACTTATTCCTGCATCCAACACGTTGACATATCTAACCTATCAGATAGACTACAACAGTTTGCGGAACTACTTACCCATCAAACGGACTGGTAGGTATTATACCGTAACCAAAGAACAACTCACGAACATTTAATCATTATTTTTGATGAAATGATGAAAAGTACACATAACAAATTGACTGATAATGCCTATTCTATTCATCTTTCCACTCATCAATATAAAAGAATGATGAAAGGACTCTTTGATACTGTCCAAAAGAGAAACACATCAAGTTTCTCTTTTGAGAAGTCCTATGATGAAACTATGATGAACAGGTAACTTGTTTGTTATGAAACGATTATGCGCATTTTCATCAAATCATCAATTTTTCAAACCATCCAATTTCACTATAATATGAACATACAAGAAATAAAAACGATAAAGTTGCAGGATTTTCTTGCGAGTTTGGGATATTCTCCCACCAAGCAACAAGGTAACAACCTGTGGTATCTTTCTCCCTTTCGTCAGGAGGACCATGCTTCTTTCAAGGTAAACACCGAGCGTAACCAGTGGTATGATTTCGGTATTGTATTTATAACCATAGAACAACCAAAACTAATCAGAAATATCCGAGTGTAAATCTTTAATTACCAGCATATTCTAAAATTTAACACTTTTCGGTTGCCATTTGTCGCTTCCCAAATTTCCACATATTTTTGAGACGTATTTCTGACGTGGAGAATTTGCGGGGCTTGTTTTTTGTCACACCGTGCAGACAGTTGACAAGGGTTTACAACCGTTTACGACAAGCGACAATAACCGCCCCGATATGCGGAAACAGTCACACTGTGTAGAAAAGCGACAATGGTTGACTTCCGTTCACATCCGTTTACCATTTCAGAGATATAGGATTGAAGAAATGAACCATTAAACGATAAAACGGTATGAAAGCAACCAGAAAATGCAGTTTTTGCGGCAAGTCCTTTGTAACCCGAAGCGGTATGCAAAGATATTGCAGTGAGGCTTGTCAGGCAGAAGCCAAACGAGCCAGAGTGATGCAGAAGAACAACCTCTTCAAAGTCGCCCAACCCTTGATGGAGATACAGCATCAGGAGTATCTCACCTTTTCCAAAGCAGCCATCCTCATGGGCTGTTCCCGACAGTACATTTACAAACTTGTAGCCATCGGCAAGCTGAAAGCCTCACGCATCAGCAACCGCATGGCATTCATCCGCAGAGCCGACATCGAGCAGATGTTGGAGGGCAATCCCTATCACCGCATCCTGCCCGGCAACACCTCCACACCAAGGAAATCATCTTCATCTTCCTTACCTGCCAAAAGAGAAAAAAGGGAAAAGGAAAGCGAAGAAGTGTTGGACTTCTATTCGGGCGAGGAGGTGATGTCCCTTTTTAAGGTAAAGCAGTCATGGCTTTACACTTCCGCCAAGCGTAACCATATCCCCATCTGCCGTATCGCAGGAAAGAACTATTACAGCAAGAAGCATATTGACGAGTTTTTCGGTGTGGCAGTTGATATTAGCGAAATTACCGACTGGCTACTGACCGAGGAGGTGGAGGAACTGTTCGGCATGAAGCCGACCGCACTCCGTGCCTACACCTATCGCCATAAGATACCCACTAAAAGAGAGTACGGGCGTACCTATTACTCCAAATCACATTTGAACGAACTCCGCAGAACTGACCTTGTGAACGATGAACGCTACTATACCGTTGAGCAGGTGCAGCAAATCTATGGTCTTTCGTCAGCCAACATCTGCCATATCGTCAAGGTGAAGCACATCGAAAAGATAAAGGTGGGTGTGAAAAACCTGCTTTTGCGCTCAGATGTGGAGCGTGTCATGGCTGAAAGGAACAAATAACCGTGAAAAATCGGGATTATCGAAAATTATTTCAAAATGATGTATCGTGGAGGTATTCACGGATATTTCACGTTGTTCCTTTGCCATCGGAAACATGGATACAACTCCAAAATGTATACAACCAATTAAAACATAATTATTATGAGTAAATGCAAAACAGTTACCTTGCGTAAGCGCAAGATTAAGAACGGGACACAGTATTCACTATGCCTTGACTACTATCCCGGCTACCGTGACAATGTCACCATGAGAGTGATTACACGTGAAGCCTTAGGAATTTACATCTTCGCCAAACCTGCAAACCAGCAGGAACGGGACTTCAACGCACGCATGATGAAGAAAGCGGTCATCCTGCGCAACCAGCGCTACGAAGCCATTTTCAATGAAAACAACGGCTTTTTTGACAAGACCAAGATGAAGGGCGATTTCCTTGCCTATTTCAAAGGACTGGCTGACCGCAAGAATATCAAGTGGCAGCACGTATACAAGCATTTCCAGCGGTTCGTGAACGGCAAATGCACCTTTGAGGAGGTGGATGTGGATTTGTGCCGCAAGTTCATGGAATACCTGCTTGATGCACCCCAATCCATCCACACCAACCAAAAGCTGCACATCAACTCCGCAGCAGGCTATTGGTCAACTTTCCGTGCCGTGCTGCACACCGCTTACCGTGACAGGAAGATAAAGGAGAACCCAAACGGCTTCTTAGACCGCATCGAGTGCATTCCCACCATCAGGGAGCATTTGAGCCAAGAGGAACTGATACGGCTTGCCGAAACACCCTGTGAGGAGGAGGTCTTGAAAAAAGCTTTTCTTTTCGCCTGTCTTACGGGACTGAGAAAGAGCGACATCAGACAGCTCACGTGGCAGCAGATACAACCATACACCAACGGCAGGATGTTCGTTACCACCCGTATGCAGAAAACCAAAGAAATAGTGCATAACCCCATCAGTGATGAAGCCTATGGACTGCTGGGAGAACGGGGCGAGGGACTTATCTTTGAGGATTTCAAGGACAAGATGCTGCAAGGACCACTCCAACGGTGGCTCACGGCAGCAGGGATAACCAAGAAAATCACCTTTCACTGTACCCGCCACAGCTTCGGAAGCCTGCACGTGGAAATGGGAACGGACATGGCTGTCATCCAAGCCTATCTCGGACATAAGAACATTACCACCACACAAATCTATTCCAAGATAGCAGCGCAGCAGATGTGTCAGGTGGTGGACAAGATAACCTTGAAGCGCAAGGAGGCATAAATGTCTCACATTGACAGGTATTCAGAGGGGCGGTTATGGCTACAAGGCTATAATCGCCCCTCTATGTTTTTGGCTTGATGCCACCATTTATAAGCCCCTCAGAGTATGAAACAGAGTATGATATGATGACATTTCGTGAAATACATTGAAAAAGACCGTTCTAACCGCAAATAACGGGCAGTAATTGGGAAAAATAGCATTAACTTTGCACAAAATAATACAGGAACATTCAATCTCTCAACGAAATATGGAATCATCAATCAAGGACAAATACATCATCTTGGGCTTTGTCGGCTTCGCCATCGTCCTAATATCTTCCATTGCCACGCTGGTAATAGCGGACAGCTTCAACCAAGACAACTTTGTCAGGTGGATAGTATTCGTATGCTGTAACCTGTTGGGATGGTTGCTCTATCTCTCCTTTCAGACACTTATCTTTGATACATACGAAATCTACAAAATCAAGTTCGGCAAGAAAGAAACGATTGCCGAAGCCATAGAGGTGCAGGAAGAACTGTCACAAAATACACTTGAAGAAGCCACATCTGTGCCTGGACCTACATCAGTCCCTGAGCCTGTACCCGAATCATCCCCGACAAAAGAAGAGACACTTATCCAAACACAACCGATAGAGCTTACTATCGCCCCGGATCTTCACGAAAAGAACCGTGCCAATTACGCAAGCAGAGAGCAACGGGAAAAGGAAGAGCGCATCCGCATGGTCATGGAGTATTGCCATTATTACCTGCCTCGCATTGCCGACCAAGAAACCGTGAACCACATCTGTACTGAGGTGGACAAATGGATGAATCTTAACACTTATACCCCGAAGCCCATACAAAGACCGTTTACCAAAGACATCAACAACATTCCACTCCGTCACTTCGTATGGAATATCTCTGAGCGTTTCCTGTACAAGAGATACTACAATGGGGATAACCGTGCCAAGTTCATCAAAGCCCTTTTCCCGAAATCGTTTGCTGATACAGACTTATCAACCATCAAGAATTTCAAGGTAGAGCCGTTAAAGACGGAAATTCCCATTGATGAACCCGAAAACGGCAAACTTGATTTCCACTATCCCGAGGATTATGTGCGGAATTAGGATAATCACGACACCAACGACAACCATCCGGTAACTCATAACCGCCTGTTTTACATCGTTTCCCGAGTAATTTTACCCGTCATTTATGGCTGGGCTTAATTATTCGGGAATTATTTTGCAATGACGTGTCGTGGAGATATTCACGGATATATCATTTCAGTCCTTTGCGCCAAGTCTTACAAAAGAGACGAGTACGCGAATGGAAAAATCAATTCTTACCTTCAACGACCTCCCCGAGGTTGTCGCTCAGCTTCGAGACGAAGTGATGAGCCTGAAAAGCCTGCTCGCCGAGCAGCGCAGTGTGAACAATGCCAAAACGGTGGACACCCACGTGCCCATGTCTGTGGACGAGGCAGCAGAGTATTTAGGTATCCCTAAGGGTACGCTCTACATGAAACTGTCAGAAGGGACAATCCCTGCCACCAAGCCCGGCAAACGCTATTGCCTTTACCGTGACGAACTGGACAAGTGGCTGGAAACCGCCCGAAAGAATCCCATACCGTTGTCAGACGAGGAACTGAACAAGTCCTTATCCTCTTCCCACCGTCGCAAGCCCAACCCACGTAACTGGTGAATGATATGGAAGAGGATAAGAACTATATCAACCTGATACGTGGCGACCTCACAAAAGCATCCCAAGCGCATAACGGTATGCCCGACAGTGTAGGCATGATGAATATCAAGACGGCAAACCAAACCATTCTTGAAGCATCGTTATTGCCTACGCCCCGTGCGCTGTGGGACAGCTTTTGGTACGAGGGGGAACTCTCCTGCTTGTTTGCCGATTCCAACGTGGGCAAGTCCATCCTTGCCGTGCAGATAGCCGACCGCATCGCCCGAACCGACAATGTGCTGTATCTGGACTTTGAACTGTCCGAAAAGCAGTTCCAGCTCCGCTATACCAACGAGCATGGAGAGCTCTACACCTTTCCCGACAAACTCTATCGGGTGTCTATTGACTGCAACCAGCTTTTGGATGCCAACTTTGAGGAAGCTATCATAGGCGGCATTGAACAGATGGCTGTGCAGACCGACTGCAAGATTTTCATCATTGACAATCTTACCTACCTGTGTTGCGCCATGGAGAAAGGCGATGCCGCAGGACGGCTGATGATTCAGCTGAACAATCTCAAAAAGAGATATGCGCTCTCTATCCTTGTCCTAGCACATACGCCCAAACGCTCTTTGGATTGTCCCATCACATCCAACGACCTTGCCGGAAGCAAACGGCTCTACAATTTCTTTGACAGCGTGTTCACCATTGGAAAAAGTGCCCAAGACGGAGGGCTTCGCTATGTGAAGCAGCTTAAAGTGCGCTATGGCACGTTCTCTCATGATGCGGATAATGTAATCGTTTACGAGATTGACAAGGTGGATGCTTTCTTGCAGTTCGTGTTCAGGGGCTATTCCACGGAAAAGGAACACTTGAAAAAATTGGGCGACAATGAATCAAGCCAAAGGGATTGCCAAATTCTGCAACTCTCCCAATCGGGCAAGTCCGTCAGGGAGATAGCCTCACAGGTGAATTGTGGCAAGTCCACCGTAAACCGTATCATCCAGCGCAGCAAAGAGAGTAAAAACGCAGGTGTCCCAAGTGTCCCACTGTCCCAACCCTTAGAGTGTGGGACAATGGGACAGGATGGGACAGCCGACAATCAACCATCAAAAACGGACTAAGCTATGGGCAATTATTCATTACAGAAGTATAAAGGAACGGCAACACGGCATACCTGCCCCAAATGCGGAGACAGGCATTCTTTCGTCTATTACGTGGACGAAAATAATGTGCCGTTGCATCCATCGGTCGGCAGATGTAACCACGAAAGCGGTTGTGGGTATCACTACACTCCGAAAGAGTATTTTCAAGAGCATCCTGAACACAGAACTACCAATGATTTCTCTTTTGACAGGCAAAGAGCAGAGCAGAAGAAAGTGAAGCAGCAAAGTAAGCCGACAGCCATCGGCTATATTCCCCCTCACTATGTGGAGAAGTCGCAAAGCGAGCGTAGCAATTTCTTCCGTTTCCTCTTCACACTCCTTACTTCCTACTATGGCGACAAGGCGAAAGAGGTGTTGAAGCGGTTGTTGGAGGAATACCGTTTGGGGGCTACCCGTGACGGCTCTGTTATCTTTTGGCAGATAGACAGGACGGGCAAGGTACGCACGGGAAAGGTGATGCAGTACAATCCCGAAGACGGACACCGTATCAAGGGAGGACAGACATCGGCAGTGAACTGGATACACAGCATATTGAAAAAGCAGCGTGTGTTGGCAGAGGATTGGCAACTATCCCAATGCCTTTTCGGGGAACACTTGTTGAAAACGCATCCCGACAAGGTGGTGGTCTTGGTGGAATCCGAGAAGAGTGCCGTTATCGGTTCTGCTATCTTCCCCGATTATGTATGGCTGGCTACGGGTGGTAAGAGTCAGATGAGAGAAGAGAAACTCCGTGTACTGTCAGGGCGAACCGTGCTTCTCTTTCCCGATGCCGATGCTTATGCCGAGTGGAAACAGCGAGCCGAGAGCATGTACTTTTGTAAGGTGGTGGTTTCGGACATCATCGAAAGGAATGCCACCCCGAAACAAAAAGAAGCCCATATCGACATAGCCGATTGGATTATCTTTCAGATACGGGAGGGCAAGGTGATGAGTACAGCCAACCACTTGGTCGAGGCTGAGAGAATCCTCCAGCGGATGATAGAGAAGAATCCCGTCCTGCAAAAACTGATAGACGATTTAGACCTTGTGCTGGTCGGTGCATCTCCAATCGGCAACGATGATGAAAAACCTCCCTGACGGAGGAGAGCGGAAGCCGTAGGCTGGAGTTTGCAGACAATGGCTTGCCATTGATATAGCCCACTATAACTACACGCTCCGCTTACGTAGTTGTGGGCTCTCCCGAGGGGATTAGGGTTTTACCCTAATGACCCACTCAGGGCGTTTCTCCCCTGAGAACCCAGAGCAAAGAGTGACCCTCTCTTTGCAATCTCCGCTTATGGGTTGCACCCCTAAGAACCCCATGCGTTTACGGACAGCGGAAAAGCAAACAATAAAGTACAAACCAAAAAACAAGTATCTATGGCAACAAAATCAAGCATACATATCAAGCCCTGCAACATCGCATCGAGCGAGGCTCACAACAGGAGGACTGCCGAATACATGCGCCACATCGGAGAGTCCAGAATCTATGTCGTTCCTGAACTATCCACCGATAACGAACAGTGGATAAATCCCGACTTCGGCAGTCCGGATTTGCGGATGCATTATGACAATATCAGACAGATGGTAAAGGAAAAGACCGGACGTGCCATGCAGGAAAAGGAGCGTGAACGCAAAGGCAAGAACGGTAAAATAGTCAAGATTGCGGGATGCTCCCCCATACGTGAAGGAGTGCTGCTTGTCAGGTCGGACACCACACTGGCAGACGTGCGTAAATTCGGTGAGGAGTGTCAAAGACGCTGGGGAATCACACCGCTGCAAATCTTCCTGCACAAGGATGAAGGGCATTGGCTGAACGGTCAGCCGGAAGCGGAAGACAGGGAAAGCTTCAAAGTCGGGGACAGATGGTTCAAGCCGAACTATCATGCCCATATCGTTTTCGACTGGATGAACCACGAAACAGGAAAGAGCCGAAAGCTCAATGACGATGACATGATGCAGATGCAGACCCTTGCATCCGACATCCTGCTGATGGAACGCGGGCAGTCAAAGGCTGTCACTGGTAAGGAGCATCTGGAACGGAACGACTTTATCATTGAGAAGCAGAAAGCTGAACTGCAACGCATGGATGCAGCCAAACGGCACAAAGAAGAACAGATAAATCTTGCCGAGCAGGAACTGAAACAGGTGAAATCAGAAATACGCACTGACAAGTTAAAGAAGACAGCCACCACGGCAGCGACAGCCATAACTAGTGGAGTTGCTTCTCTTTTCGGGAGTGGAAAACTGAAAGAACTGGAACGTGCCAACGAAAAACTGCAAGACGAGGTTTCAAAACGGAACACCAATATTGAAAAATTGCAGAGCCAAGTACAGCAGATGCAGAAACAGCATGATACGCAAATCCACAATCTCAGAGAAATGCACAGGCAGGAACTTGACATGAAAGAAAAAGAACTGTCACGGCTCGCCAGAATCATAGACAAGGCTTTCAGGTGGTTTCCGATGTTCAGGGAAATGCTGCGCATGGAAAAGTTTTGTGCCATGCTGGGATTCTCTAAAGAAATGACTGAAAGTCTTATAGTCAAAAAAGAAGCCCTGAAATGTAGCGGTAAAATCTATTCCGAGCAACACAGGCGGAACTTTGATATAAAGGATGATATTTTAAGGGTGGAAAATGACCCTGACGATGAAAGCAGGCTGAACCTGACAATAAACAGGAAGCCGATTGCCGACTGGTTCAGGGAGCAATGGCACAGGCTTAGATATGGAGCAAGAGTGCCGCAACAGGAAGAAAGAAAAAGTAGAGGATTCAAATTATAATAGAAGCAATTTGATTAGTAATCTAAAAGCACTCCGATAACGATTAGAGTGCTTTTAGATTGTTTATCATTAATTATCAAAGCAAGTGCAGTTTAAGATTTTACTGAAGTTTGCATTAATAAAGAATATACTACAGCTGATATATGCGCAACATATTGTGACGCTTGTGATTCATTTCCCTTGAAATCCTTAACAAATACCGCTAAGGTATAACTGATATTATTAGGCAGACATATATAGGCAACATCATTGTGAGCTGCAAGAACACCATTTTCATTAACATAACCTGAACCTGTCTTATGCGCTATAACAACCCCTTCTTTATCAAGAAGTGGAGCTGCTATCCTATCTACACCTGTTTTGCATTCTTTTAACGTATTCTTAATGAAACTTTGTTTCTCATCATCGATAAGACCTTCAGTAAACAAACGATTCATCAACATTGCAGCACCAAGAGGAGATGTATAGTTAGAGTAAGCCTTGTTATGGTCAGCCGACATTTCCTCTTCCGTATAAGCTATCTGAAAACTTGAACGAGGAATGAGTGTGGCTATAAAACTATCTGTTTGAGCGACATTAACCATATCCTTAAACATAAGGTTGCTTGCATTGTTGTCACTCTGAGTAAGAGTATAACGCAGCAAATCTCTCACTGTCAATGATATGACTGGCCCTGAATAATCTTTCAGCATAGGACTCCAAGTCTTTGGGTCAAGTTTATCCCTATTTATATTTACTAAGGTATCAAGTGAAATTCCTTTATTGTCAAAGTCATTACAAAGAGCTAATGCCTGATGAACCTTAAACACACTCATCATAGGATAAACACTCTTATTATTGACCTTAACCGTATCTCTGTTATTAACAATAACCGCCACACCAATTTCGCCAGGACAAGCTGAGACAATTTGAGAAATGCTATCAGTCAAAACATTTGTTAAAGGAGGATTTGCGCTATCTTTTGTCGCTGATTTATGGAACAATGAAAATACCAAGATGAAAATGCAAACTAAAGCTATACTCAAAACTACGATTTGTTTTTTTCTGTTTTTTTCCATGTTTATATTATTTATATTTGTTTGACGAGAATATCTTTATTTGCCGACAAAGGTACATAATTTTACGGAAAAATATGTTTCTAAAATATATAAATCAGGGCAACCGCATCAAAATGTCAATAACCTGATAATCAATACTTGTCGATTTTGTATTAATAGGGATAAGTGGGGTGGATACAAGGATGAGAAGTTTCAACAATTTACAATATCCCCCCTTAAAAATGCATAATTTTGTATTTGTCTGAATAATAGCCTGTTGTCAAAAATCATGTTTCTTAAAAAATATTACCCGCAAGGGAAATTTGAATTATATGGGGCAAAAAATCAATTTTTTTTGGGTAGTAGTTTCGATTTGGTCCAATGGTTTTTTTAGGAAAATGGACAATAAGGGAGAGGAGGAGGTTGAAAACTACGTTTGTTTCCTAAGCTAACGTTATTTTGATGCGGTTGCCC
>SKDY01001448.1_pt1 | contig 14826 bp, 20 predicted proteins | sample 4826591 | NCBI WGS metagenome assembly SKDY01 (sample SAMN11008823, study PRJNA524170) | human gut metagenome | biome: Human fecal sample; material: Feces; isolation source: fecal sample from pouch patient p10, p22 | host: Homo sapiens | place: Israel: Tel-Aviv | collected 2016-06-15 | reverse complement strand
TACGCATCTTACCTCTTTTTTAGAGATAACCATTATGACAATAGAAAAACACGAAAGAAGCACTAAGGATTTGGTGAAAGCAGCAGTATCGGGATGGCTGGGCACTGCGCTTGAATTTATGGATTTCAAGAGTCATACGTGTCAACTATTTGATAAATATTAAATTAATTTTTCATTGCTTCGTTATGGGGCATGGTTGGGGCAAACTCGCTTAACTGTGTATTTAACAAAGCTACCTGTGCATTATTGTTTTCAGACATCCATTTTCCGTATACCTGAAATACCATTTGCGCATCTGCATGGCCCATCTGGTTTGCTATAAATGCCGGGTTAGCACCAGCTGTCAGCGACCAGCAGGCATAAGTATGTCTCGACTGATATGATTTTCGATGGCGGAGTCCGGCACGTTTTATCGCTGCGTCCCACATCTGCCTTATTGAGTCAACGGTAAAATGGTCACCATAATTTTTTACTCTCGCTGACACTTCAGGTTGAAAAACAAAGGTGCATTTTTGTTTTTCTGTTCTGCCATACTCTCTGAGGTGAACATCAATGATATGCTCTTTGCTCAGTCTCGTTAATGTCATCTGACTCCGGAGAGCGTCGATTGCTGGCTTAATAAGATGAATGACCCGATTGGTTCCCGCCTGTGTTTTTGGTACCGTGAAACGGTCTTTTGCTAAATTTCTCCTGATCATCATTGTTCCATTTTTCAGATCTATGTCCTCCCATCCAAGTGCACACAGCTCACCAGGGCGAACGCCAGTATAAACAGAAACACACCATAAATTTTTTGCTTGCTGATTTCTGCACGCATCGATAAGACGGATAAATTCCTCCCGCGAAAGAGGATCCGGAATGGTTCTTGATTCCTTTAATGGCGAGATCCCCTTAAACGGATTATCTGGCAGGTAACCGTTATCAACACCAAACTGGAACACGGCGTTAAGATTTGTCATGTAATTATTTACAGTTACAGCCGATCTCCCTGGTTGTGTAACAATATAGTTACTTTTGGGGATCTGGTATCCAGTCAGTAGCTCTTTACGAACCTCCAGTAATTTTTCTTTATTAATCGATGAGGCAAGATTTTTTTCACCGATTATGCTCAGGATATTTTTGATGACGGCACGGTATGTGTTGAGTGATGTTTTGGCGACTTCAGTTTCTTTCAGTGCCAGAAATTTTTCAGCCAGTTCTTTTATGGTTAAATCTTGTCGGGCCTCACCAAATTTTTCCAGATTGCGTGAGGAGGGAAACTGTTTTGCATAGTCGAAAACACCAGTTTTTATTGCGTAACAAACAGAGGCGCGTAGTTCACCTGCAACGCGCCTGTTTTTTGCTGTGTCAGGAACCCCCAGATTTTCCCTGACTCTTACGCCTTTATAAACAAACCAGATACGTAATTTCCCTCCATGGTTTTCCACGCCTGTCGGATATTTCATTTCAACCTCTCTCATTAGTTAGTGTGGCTTTTAGTCAAGTAAGATGACGTCTTGGTCTCGCTGATGCCTGGCGCTCAATCCAGCGATCAATTTCTTCCAGGTTGTAAAAGCATGGACTGTTATCCCATGGCATACCGTCATGAGCGACATGCTTATATTCCCTTCCTTCCATAAACGATTTTTCCCGGGCCTTTTTTAACGTACCTTTTTTTATTCCTTTCAGCGCAATTAACTGCTCTTCGGATACCCATTTGCCGGGAGAGACAATCATGATTACTTCGCTCATCGATTTCTTTATCTCTTACATCAGACGAGCGCCGGTTGCAGAATACCAGTCACAACCGGCGACAGTTGAACATTAAGAATCAGCCTGACTCGGGATCAGTTTTTGCCAGATAACTGAAACGTATTTTGCCTGGTAACGGGCGTCATCAAGTGCATTATGCCGCTCACCTTCGAATGGAATAGCCGTTCTGGCATCGAAGTCTATGGCTTTCCCCAGCTCAACGATTGTGCGTACATCGCGATCGTTGTAGTAACGCCACGGGCAGGGGATCCCCTGCCGTTCGTATGAACGGCGCAAAATCGTGTTGTCGAAGTTGGCTCCATTTCCCCAGACCTGAACAAAAAATTCACCGGAGTTTTCGTCGATAAATTCCCGCAATTGTAACAGTGCATCATCTAACGGGATTTCATCGGTCATAATGGCAGACTGCGCTTCACGTGATTGCTTCAGCCACCATTTAATGACGTCACGATCAATGACTCCGCCAGCAGTATTCAGATCTATGGTCTTGCTAAATTCCGGTCCCATATCTCCGGTTTGTGGATCGAAAAATATTGCGCCTATTGAGATAATCGGGGCATCAGGATTTTTTCCCATGGTTTCAAGGTCGATCATTAGATGGTCACACGTCCTGCTGGTGGATGTGATAACGTGATGACCGTTCACCGTAATTAAGGGATCTGCCGTCTCGCCAGTTTCACTATCGCTGGCGTGGTCCTGAGCGCTGCCAGCATTCTCCTTGTGTGGATGTTCAGCGCCTTCCATTTTCTCCGAATCGTCTTCCTGAACTTCAACCTGGTTCTTGTCATCGAATGTTTCCTGGTATGTTGCGTCGCCCATCACCGCACCACATTCAGGGCAGTTGCCGCCGCCGGTCTGACCGTAGGCGGTGCAGATTTTTTCCGCTTCCTGTTGCGCTACTGGCTCAGGTTGTTTCGTTTCTGGCTCGTTTTGTAACGCATTTGGGCTGTTTTGTTCCGCTTTCTGGTCGTTCTGTTCCGTTTCTTGCTGGTTCTGGTTCACTGAATCGCGGGTTTCAATCCCCTTCACCCATTTCGGATCATTCGGATCGCTAATCCCTGCAACAAATTCACCACGTGATACAGCAAGCAACTGATTGGCGTCAGGCTGGCTGATATTGGCTGCCTGCATAATTTTGTTTACTTCGTCAGCGGTAATTTTTACCGGCTCTGGTTGTGCGGTCGTGTCAGATGCACCAGTATTTTGTTGTGAACCTGAGTATGTACCGTTTTTGCGGGCGAAATATTCTTCTTTCGTGATTTCAGTAGCCCCGGCAGCCAGCGCCTTATCCAGACCAGAAAGTTTGTTTGCGCGACCGTATTTTTCGCCATCCTTGTCGGTAAAGAGGAAGTAGAACGGCCCCTCACGCTCTACAGATGGTTCGACTTCCACTTTGCATTCAGTTTTTTCGTTGCCCGGAATTGCCGTTTCCACTGCATCAGTTTCTGGTACTGGCGACGAGAGAGTATCAGTTGCGCTCTGATTTGTTCCTTCATCTTCAAACACGCCCTTTGTAGTCAGGTATTTAGTAATGTATTTGTTCAGTGCCACAGGGTCTTTGTGAATGTCGATCGGACGTTCACGGACAAGGCCAAAAATAGTCTGGCGGTCGTAGCGAAGGGCATCAGGCTGTTTGCGCATTGATGCCGAGATACGCTTCCAGTCTTCGCGGTCGTTGTCGATAACTTCATTTTTTGCCCAGCGATGGATGCTGCCGTCAATGTTTCCGGCATCCACATCACCAGGCCAGAGAGCGTAGGCCAGTTCGTCATCCAGTGTTTTCCATGTCTGCTTGTATTCGCGATGAGTGGCAGCAATGACCGGGTTGATTTTTCCTGTTGAATTTTCAGTGTGCTGTTGATTGGCTCTGGCGCGGGCGAGATCAACAACAGACGTGTATTTTCCGGTTTCCTTGCGTTCATTTTCGCGACGTTTTTTCCAGATGCGCATCTCTGCCTGAATTTCGGGCCATTTAGCTCCAGGATTACATTTATGTTTAACCCACCCGATGGCATGCAGCTTAAGCTCCGGATACATGGCGTTAACTTCTGGCATTTTCATCAACGCTTCAACGATATGTCCGTCGAATGTTGCCATGTCTTCCTGCAACAATTCCTGCGCGCTAATCACCATATCAACGGTGATGTTTTCACATGTGTCGAACTTAACCATGACAGCGTTCTGTACTTCAGGGGCCAGCTTGTCAAAAGTGACGTTCATCGGATCTGATTCAGTCTCAACCGGGACAAAGGAAGCAGACTCCTCATCCCAGCGGTTTTCCTGCATATATTCAGCATCCCAGGAATCGAGGGCAGGGCGGGGTATACCGGGTTTATCCTCGCAAACAAGAAATTTATAAGCGCAGTCCTGAGCAACCGGATAATGTTCCAGGAATTGCCAGTGAAATTTTGCGCGGGCGCGACGTTCATCACCGGCTTCAATGGCAGTGGCTACAGCGATTGCACCTTCTTCCTTTATTGCCTGTTCGTCCGGAATGGCGGCGCAAATAAAGACTTTACTCATTTTGTTTTAACCTCATGACAGATTTAAGGGTGAACAAATCCCTGCCATTGCTGGCATATAAGAATGAAATCGGATGTTTATTACGGAACTGTTTTAAAGACCTGCCGGGATTTCGTTATTATCCTGGTGAATAACTTTATCGACAGGGTAACAGTTACCGGGAATTTTCTGTTCGGTTGCTGCAGTCACACACTCCTGCATTGTCCTGTGAACACTGACTGCAATATCAACTGGTTCTCCGGAAACAAGAAAAACTGTCAGAACAAGTGCAAATGCTGTATTCATTGCCAGCATCCTTTTTGTATCGGACGTAAACGGGCCAGCATTGAAAGAATGCATACTTTATTTAATAGCTCCCGTTCTTGTTTTCTCTTGTTAATGGCATCTTCAGTAAATACTGGGTTACTGATAGTGACACCAATTTCAAAACAACCTTCAGACGTATTAACGTTTGGTAATAACGTTTTCATTATCGCGTCCTCAACAATGAATTTTGTGATGCAGTGCCTGGTGCCTCCAGGTGACGTTAACCAGTTAACAATTAACGTCGGATACAGAGAATCCACCCATAACACTGTTTTTGGTTTTAACTGTTCCGCGTGCGCTCAGCCGCATTCACCGCATCACAAAATTCACTTTAAAAACGGCGGCAGAGCAGTCACGGAGTAAAACTGATACCGCTAAACGTCACCAGAAAATTGATAACAGAGGGCGTTGCAGCGGGGTTGTCACTTAAGCGTATGGTCAACCTGACAACCCGGTGTCCTCAACGGGGAAGGAATAACCCCGCCATACTTACCGCCGCGCCATTTCGCGGGTTGCCACAACCGGAAGCGCACGGTCGAATTAAATTTAACGACACCGTACAGTGAGACGAACTTCGCCGTGCGCTTTCGTGTTGTGTGCCTGCTTTTAACCACGTCAGGCGAGGTGGTATCCTTAAAATCACCACAGTTTTAAGGATTCATTAAGCAATGTCGCAACCACCAATAAATCCGCTTAAGAACATGAAAATTGATTACTGGTATAAAGCGCTTACAGTTGTTGGCGCTGCGTTGTTTGTCTTTAATGGAACGTCTTTTTTTGACAGATATCCCGTTGTTCCATTGGGTTTTTTGTCCTCCGGCATCTTTTTTATTGGTTTGGGGGAGTGGATTAATCACCCTCTCAAAGTGAGATTTATTGGTCCTGGAGTTTGGACTCGTGGATATAATCGTTCTTCGTGCGCACTCGGTATCATCTTCGACATACTTGGTTGTTTCCTGATTGTTACAGGAGTCGTCAAGTTCTTCTGATGTAAAACCGCAAATGGGGCACGTAACGGGAATTTTGAAAAGCGTTTCTCCGGGTTCCAGAACAAAATTTTCTGCGGTCTGATTTTGCTTCTCATATTTGTGCTCCGCGTCATTGTGAGAGCACATTCTTATTCTGAGTGCCTGTTTAAACTCACTGAAGCTGAGAGCTTCTTCGCCTTCGGCAAGACCTTCGAAGTATTCTTCGTAAGCCTTTTCCATGATTGTGTCGAAATCCATATCACTCACCTGAGTTTCTTTCCAGCCAGCGACGGGCACCATTTTCGGTTTTAAACGTTTTGCTTTTGGTATATGTCATCGCGGTGAACGTACCGTCCTGGTTGGGGAACACGCCACATACCAGAGATTCGCTGTTGCCAAGATCGATAGTATCCATGCTGACCTCATTTCCCCTTAACGCCGGGGTCGCGGAACTGTTTGCTGAGAACACCGTGCGGTGTCTTGATGGAAAGTAATTTAGAATAACCTAACACGAGAGGCAAGTGTTTTTTGTTAGATTGATCTAACAAAAAGAGTGGGCGCAACTAATCACTTGAAAAGAATGTTATTTTATTGATTTATTTTTACGCGCTTTAAGCATTTCTTCGAAGAGTTTGTTGAAGTTTTCTACTCTTGCGCGCATTTCAGACAGCAAGGCTTCCTGCTCGGAAGATGGAAGAGCATCGAATAATTCGATCAATTCTTTGTGGTTGGGAGTTAGCTCTGTTTCCACATGAAGTTCTTGTGCAGGCACTGGTGCCTTGTCTTCGTCACCAAACATTAGCCATGTAGGTGAGCACTTCAGAGCATCCGCTAAAGCAAACAATCGTTTTCCGACTGGCTGGGTTTCGTCTCTTTCCCATTGTGAAATTGTGACGTGAGCAACTCCAGCGAGGCGCGCAGCTTCTCGTTGTGTTAAGCGTAATTCTTTTCGTCGCGCCAGAACTCGCTGGCCTAGGGTTCTTGTATCCATAGTTAGGTAATTCTAATTTTTCTTGACTTAGGTATCCCGCGCACAATAATGTTAGAAAAGTCTAACAAGAGGGGGCTTTGATGCTTAAAGTTGACGCAATTACTTTTTTTGGCAGCAAAACAAAGCTTGCCAATGCCGCAGGAGTGAGACTGGCAAGTGTTGCTGCTTGGGGGATACTGGTTCCTGAAGGTCGCGCGATGCGTCTACAGGAGGCATCTGGCGGGGAGCTTCAGTATGATCCCAAAGTTTATGACGAATATCGTAAGACGAAGCGGGCGGGGCGGTTGAACAATGAAAATCACTCCTGAACAGGCTCGTGAGGCTCTGGATGCCTGGATATGTCGACCAGGAATGACACAGGAGCAGGCGACGATATTAATCACTGAAGCATTCTGGGCTTTGAAAGAGCGCCCGAACATCGATGTTCAGCGTGTCACATATGAAGGTGGCGCGGTTGATCAGCGAGCGCTTAGCGTTAATCGAGTGAAGATATTCGAACGCTGGAAGGCTATCGACACCAGGGATAAGTGTGAAAAGTTCACAGCGCTAGTGCCTGCAATTATGGAGGCTATCCGGATTAGTGATTTCAGGTTGTATCGTGAGATCAGTGATGGAAAAAGTATTACGTACATGATCGCCGGGTTAAATAAAGAATATGGCGATGTGGTGGAATCCGGACTGCTTTTTGCAGATCCTGCCGTTGTAGATCGTGAAACTGACGAACTTATAGAAAAAGCAATTGCTTTCAAGCTTGCGTATCGACAGCAATACCAACAAAAAGCTGGATGGAATTATGAGTCTTCTTTTTGCTGAACGCCCACTGGTTATAAACACGCAGCTGGCAATGAAAATCGGCTTAAACGAAGCCATTGTTTTGCAACAACTGCACTACTGGTTGAGAGATACCAACTCCGGTATGGAATGTGATGGTGTTCGCTGGATTTATAACACAACGGAACAATGGCTGGAACAGTTCCCATTCTGGTCAGAGTCAACGTTAAAGCGCGCGTTTGCAAGTCTGAAAACGCTGGGGCTTTTGCGTTGTGAAAAGCTCAATAAATCAAAGCGCGATATGACCAATTTCTACACGATCAACTATGGGAGCGAGCTTTTAGATGGTGGCAAATTGAACGAATCCATCGGTTCAAAATGCGCCGCTCCATCAGGTCAAAATGACACGATGGAAGAGGTCAAAATGAAACGCTCCATTGGTTCAAAACGATCCAATGTCATCGGGTCAAAATGGCCTGATGATCTTACAGAGAATACAACAGAGATTACTACAGAGAATAAAAACACTTTTCGTCCGGAAGCTTCGCAACCGGACCCGCAGACGACTGAACAGGATTTTTTAACCCGGAACTCCGACGCGGTTGTGTTTAGTGCGAAAAAACGCCAGTGGGGTAGCAGGGAGGATTTGGCGTGTGCGCAGTGGATCTGGGGGCGGATCGTGGGTCTCTACGAACAGGCAGCCAGTGATGATGGCGAGATCATGCGACCAAAAGAGCCTAACTGGACTGCCTGGGCCAATGACGTGCGCACAATGCGGATGCTGGATGGCAGAAGCCACAGACAAATTTGCGAAATGTTTGGTCGGGTTCAGCGAGATCCATTCTGGGTAAAAAACATCATGAGCCCGTCAAAGCTCCGCGAAAAATGGGACGAACTGGTCATCCGCCTGGGACGTTCACCTGTACAGCGTTGTGTTAATCATATTTCTGAACCGGATACAGAAATTCCGCCTGGTTTCAGAGGATAAGTGTTGATTTCAGGTCATGAGGTAATTTTAAGGGGGACTTGTGGCAAAAGTTTTTACACAAGAAGAGCGGGAAAAAATTAAAGGGCAGGTGGTGGAACTCGTGCGCCAGAGCGGTCGTGAGACGTTACGGCAACTGGAAGCTAAAACAGGTGCGACTAGATATCTGATGAGCGTTCTTGCCAGAGAGCTGGTAGCCAGTGGCGATGTATACAACTCCGGCTACGGGTTATTCCCGTCTGAACAGGCGCGTAAGGACTGGCAACACGCCCGCAAAAAACTCTCGAGGGCAAAGGTGAAGAAACCTGCTGTGGTTGATCCGGACCTTATCTGGTCATTACCTGACGGAGAAATACGCCGCTACGACAGTCGCCTAAACATAATCTGTCGCGAGTGCCGGAAGACTGAAGTTATGCAGCGTATACTCGCATTCTATCAGGGAAATGTTCGATATCTATTGAAGCGACGAGATTAAAGAGCATTAGTTCAGATGTGAATTGACATTTTCGTGGCACAAGATTAGCGCTAGCGTGGTCGTTTGGTTTGTGCCAAGAGCGGATAATGCTGACATTCCTATGCACTAATTAACGCAGAGCAAGCCAGTTAGTTGGTTATGGAAGTAAGTTGTAGCCAGCAACTATCACCATCGGAGATATTTAGGGGGATGCACTCTAAGTTGTAGTTACTTTATAATGTCACTTTCAAAGCGGAAGCTTGTACAAAAGATGGATAAGCTTTTGTATAGTATGGGATTCAAGAATCACTAAAAGATGACAACAGTACTTACAGGATGTGGCTATGATCCGAATTATGATTAGAATATTTTCTTTGACATTCGTTGCTTGCGCTGGCTTTGCTGCATATCACTTCAATAGTGTGCCATTGATGTTCACTTCTGGTAGCTTTCTTGTAACATTTTTAGGTACATTTATTGTTAATAAAAAAAGTTCAGGGCATACAATAATTCAAAAAAGCGGTAGCCATTCAAAAAATAATCAGACGGTCGTTTTTGGAAATAATGAAAACAAGCGAGGCTGATCATGGTTGGTGTTACTCAAAGGTCAGGGAATTACTCACGTAATGTGCAGGTGGTTGTCGATTCTAACTCTGTTGATATTATAAAGTCTCCATCGATTTTTATGGATCTTGTTGGTATTTTAGTTGATTCGAATGTTATTGATCCTCGTACAAACAATGACTACGAGCCATATGATATTGAGAATAAAATAGACTTCAATGATGTTATAAAACATAGAGAACGTATTGAAGGGTTCTATCTATATTCTTCGATGATAGATAAAGCGTATGAAACATTAAATGAAAGTATGCCTACTGCTAAGGAAACGGCACTGAAAAGCATCAATTCACGATATCTTGATTGTCAAGGAGATTTATTGCTTAAACATAGAGAAGCGTATAAGAGCTGCAAGGATGCTCAGGAACGGAATAATTTAAAGATTCAATTGGTAAGAGAGTTTGCAGATTGGATAATAGACAGTGTAATAGAGCACATCATTAAGAAATGCTTAAATTCTCTTATGGCAATGAATTACACAAGCGAAGAAATCGAATGCCATGCTTCTTTTATCGTTTATCATGCATTCGTAGAGTGTAAGATTCTGGAAAAACCAATATGATTATCTCTGATGTAACAAAACCAAGCCAAACCTTGTATTACCTGGGAGCTCGGTTATTAGAATGCATGAGTTCAAATGCTTATTCGTATGTTGATATTATAGACTTGTATAATGAATTCAAATCTAAAAATAACAACTCTTCATTCACGCAATATATTTACACTTTAAATTGGCTATATTTATTAGGCCTGGTTGATGCTAACGAAAATGGAGATTTGATATTATGTTTTTGAAACGGCTAATAGTCAGTTCTTTCAGGCTTGGAGTGATTCGTGATATCGAATTTCACATTGGCGTTAATTTGATTATTGACCGAAACACCTCCAGCAAAGAGCAAACTGGAAATGGTGTGGGAAAAACTACTGTATTAAGAGCTTTAGATTTTTGTTTTGGAGCAGAACAACTGAATTTTTATACCGATCCTGAATTCAAGAAAGAAAATTCGGTTATAAAAAATTATTTGATAGAGAACGAGATTGAGTTTTGTTTAATTCTCACAAAAGATTTGAATAATAAAACTGCACCAGTAATAAAAATTAAGCGTAAAATTACATCTGAGACTAATAAAACGAAGGTTATAGCCTCAATAAATGAAGAGTCCTATACGAAGGCTAAAGATTTCAACGAGGCTTTAAAAAGAACATTATATCTTGATTCCGCGATAAAACCGACCATACGAGAGATTATGGGACGTGTTATTCGAAATACGCATGACAAGATGTCGAACGCATTAAAAACGATAAAAATGGGTTCTAATACACAATATGAAACGTTAAATCTGTTTATGTTTGGGTTCGGTAACTCACAGATTCTGGATGAAAAACAGTCAGTGACTAAAGCCTATAAACTGGCGAAATCCGATTATGAAGTAATTACTCGCCATCGCTCAAAGAATGCTTTGGAACAAGCTATTGCAATTATAAATAGAGATATTATAGCACAAGAAGAGTTAATTTCTAATTTTCAAGTGGCAGACTCTTATAATGATATGCTTGCTGAGTTAAATGAGTTAAAAATTAAAATTAGTGAAGTTTCTATCACACTATCATCTTTGGAGTTTAAGCAAAAATTAAACGATAAGGCTATACTAGATCTGGAAAAAAGTCATGAAAATATAAATACACTAGATCTACAGAAGTTGTACTTAGAAGCAACTGATCGGTTAGGTAACTTAAACAAAGAGTTTACTGAGCTACTTTCGTTTCATAATAAAATGCTTGTAAAAAAAGCTGAGTTTATTAGAAAACAAATGCAGCCAGTGCTGCAAGAAATTTCCAAATATAAAGATGAACTAAATAACTTATTGACTCAAGAATCAGAGCTTTTAAAGAGTTTGTCTTCGCATGGGACATTGGCAGACCTGCAAATAATGCAAAAAAAATTAAATTCATTATTTGAAGAAAAAGGTGGGCTTGAAGCTGGACTACTTCAAATCCAAGAGATGGAGAACAACTTTAATATACTGAAAGCAAAGTTTAATGATGTGTCAGATAGATTAAAATCTAAACTTGACGATTTTAACAAACGTCTTGCGCTATTCAATTCCTATTTTTCTTTATATACTAAAAAATTATATCAGGATGAATATATTCTTTCCTATAAAGATTCCTCCGGTTCTTTCGTTTTTACCATTGAACCTTTAGGAACTTTGCTCACATCAGGTAATCAGGGAGAAGGAAAAAAGAAAGCCCAGGTTGCCTCTTTAGATTTTGCCTATTTATCTGTCCAGGAGTCTTTAGAAGCCAGAACACCACGTTTTATAGCTCATGATGGAATTGAGGCAATTCATGTAAATCAAATAAATAAGTTATTCGAGATAGCTTCGGGGATTAATGGTCAATATATATTGGCTATTCTTAAAGACAAGTTGGAGAATATTGATCAAGACTTCATCAATAATAGTGTTGTGCTTGAGCTTGGGGAGGACGATAAGTTTTTTAGGCTTTAAGATTTGTAATTTGATAGATATGTAGATATCATTTTTCTCGCTCAAAACTGACAGTCAGATTTGAGCGAATTGCTTATGTAAGTATTTCGCAGAATCATGCCATTTATATTTATTAGAACATACGTACTTTAAATGTGGGAGGCTGTCATGTTGGTTCTTAAATGTTCGCTGACTATTGCGGTGGTGCGGGTAATTTATTGTTCTGTTATTCTTATGGATCGCCTTTCTGACTGATTTCATATTGGCGAGATAACGGGAGTTAAGTAGAATGCCTGCGGGTGCTTGAGGCTATCTGCCTCGGGCATGAACACCAACGGCAGATAGAGAAAAGCCCCAGTTAACATTACGCGTCCTGCAAGACGCTTAACATTAATCTGAGGCCAATTTCATGCTAGACACATGTAGGTTAGCCTCTTACGTGCCGAAAGGCAAGGAGAAGCAGGCTATGAAGCAGCAAAAGGCGATGTTAATCGCCCTGATCGTCATCTGTTTAACCGTCATAGTGACGGCACTGGTAACGAGGAAAGACCTCTGCGAGGTACGAATCCGAACCGGCCAGACGGAGGTCGCTGTCTTCACAGCTTACGAACCTGAGGAGTAAGAGACCCGGCGAGGGAGAAATCCCTCGCCACCTCTGATGTGGCAGGCATCCTCAACGCACCCGCACTTAACCCGCTTCGGCGGGTTTTTGTTTTTATTTTCAACGCGTTTGAAGTTCTGGACGGTGCCGGAATAGAATCAAAAATACTTAAGTAGCGCGCAGGGATAAGAGGGATGGTCCCTTAAAGGGGAGAGCTAATTATCCGGAAGGATTCTGATGATGAACATCGAAGAACTGCGTAAAATTTTTTGTGAAGATGGCCTCTATGCTGTGTGCGTTGAAAATGGAAATCTTGTTAGTCATTACCGCATTATGTGTTTGCGAAAGAATGGGGCTGCGTTAATTAATTTTGTGGATGGTCGAGTGACAGACGGATTTATCTTGCGCGAAGGTGAGTTTGTCACTTCATTACAGGCACTGAAAGAGATCGGAATAAAAGCAGGCTTTTCAGCTTTTGCAGAAGAATAAACTCATCTACAATCTTGCGCGGGGCTGAACTCCCGCTGAGTAACACCGTGCCACCGGAGAAAACCGATGGCACGCAACGTAAAATATTACAATTCTGATAATTCGCCCGTTCTTGCCTGCACGCACGAGCGGTATTCTCACGCATTCAAGTCTGAATGGTTCCAGCACCCTCCATGCACTGAAGAGCAGGCTGAATGGATAATTCAGTGTTACCGCAGGCGCGGATACGAGGTTAAGAAAGCCCTTAGTCTCGACTACCGTCACTGGATAATCTCAGTCAGATTGCCTTACTCCGAACGCCCACCGCGTCCGTCCCGTACATTCCAGCAACGCATCTGGAGGTAACGTGCGGGTATTACTTCGACCTGTTCTGGTACCGGAACTCGGGCTGGTGGTCGTTAAGCCGGGCCGTGAATCCATGCCGGTATTCCACAATACCCGGGTACTGGTGGAGCCGGAACCGAAAAGCATGCGTAATCTGCCGTCCGGGGTCGTTCCTGCCGTTCGCCAGCCGCTGGTGGAAGACAAAACATTGCTGCCGTTTTTCAGTAACGCACGGGTAATTCGTGCTGCTGGTGGTGCTGGTGCATTGTCTGACTGGCTGTTGCGCCATATTAAATCCTGCCAGTGGCCACACGGCGATTATCATCACAGCGAAACCGTTATTCACCGATATGGTACCGGCGCAATGGTGTTGTGCTGGCACTGCGACAACCAACTGCGTGACCAGACATCCGAATCACTCGAGCAACTTGCTCATCAAAACCTGGCAGCATGGATGATTGACGTCATCGGTCACGCAATAAGCGGTACGAAGGAGCGTGAATTATCTCTGGCTGAATTATCCTGGTGGGCGGTCCGCAATCAGCTGGCGGACGCGCTACCGGAAGCGGTATTACGTCGCTCGCTGGGATTACCAGCGGAAAAAATCTGCTCGGTGTACCGCGAAAGCGACATCGTACCGGGAGAGCAGACCGCCACCAGCATATTGAAACAGCGCACAAAAAATCTTGCACCGTTGCCTCACGCCCACCAGCAACAAAACCCATCACAGGAAAAGACGGTGGTAAGCATCACCGTTGATCCAGAGTCTCCGGAATCTTTCATGAAGCTGCCTAAACGTCACCGTTGGGTTAAGGAGAAATACACACGCTGGGTTAAGACACAGCCGTGTGCTTGCTGCGGGATGCCAGCCGACGATCCGCATCATCTGATTGGTCACGGGCAGGGCGGAATGGGAACCAAAGCACATGATCTCTTTGTGTTGCCTTTGTGCAGAAAGCATCACGACGAGTTGCATACGGATACCGTGGCATTTGAAGAGAAGTATGGCTCCCAACTGGAGCTGATTTTTCGATTTATCGATCGCGCGCTGGCAATTGGTGTGCTGGCCTAATTTTGTGGAGTAAGTTGATGCGTGATATTCAGATGGTTCTTGAGCGTTGGGGGGCATGGGCGGCTAATAATCATGAAGATGTGACCTGGTCGTCCATTGCCGCTGGTTTTAAGGGATTAATTCCTTCAAAAGTAAGATCTCGTCCGCAATGCTGTGACGATGACGCGATGATCATTTGTGAATGTATGGCTCGCCTGAGAAAAAACAACAGCGATTTACATGGTTTATTGGTGGACTATTATGTCGGCGGCATGACTTTTATGGCGCTTGCACGTAAGCATGGGCGATCTGATTGTTGGGTTGGCAGGATGCTCCAGAAAGCTGAGGGCGTAGTGGAGGGCATGCTGATGGTATTGGATCTCCGATTGGAGATGGATGCTGATTGTTCGAAATAATTAAAGGAAAAGTTGCTGTCTGATTGTCATTAGTCTAACATTTTAAATGTTGGAATCGCAACGTAGTTATTATCATATAACAGCT
>SKDY01001447.1_pt1 | contig 14827 bp, 17 predicted proteins | sample 4826591 | NCBI WGS metagenome assembly SKDY01 (sample SAMN11008823, study PRJNA524170) | human gut metagenome | biome: Human fecal sample; material: Feces; isolation source: fecal sample from pouch patient p10, p22 | host: Homo sapiens | place: Israel: Tel-Aviv | collected 2016-06-15 | reverse complement strand
TATCAAGGGCATGAGTTTCATGTTCACTGCTGCCGAAGATACGGGGGATTTCAGTAATGAACCTGGTCAACCTGATATCCGACACGTAACGAAGATTGACCAAGTTTTCGAAATTACAATCACACCCTTGCCGGCGTATGATGATACCTCAATCGCAATCGCCAGTCGTGATGCACAACGTGCTAAAGGATATTCACTTCGCCAACGCTTGCAGGACACTGTAACGCTGGCACAAATTCAGAAAAGGAACGGTAGATTCTAATGGCAACACTAGATGAGAGTGTTCAAGCAAAGAACACGGCGTTGCAAGATGCAATCGATGCAGCCCAAAAGCTAATCGACGACCCGAATGCAACGGCAGATGATGCGCAAGCTGCAATGGATGCAGTAAAGCAAATCGAAAATGATATTAAGGACTTGCAAGCATTGCAAGATGCACAACCAGAAGAAGCTAAGGAACCCGCACCGGACGACAGCGCAAGCTCAACCCCTGATGCGGGTTCTTCTGTATCCGAGGACAACGCGGAAGATGATGCGCCGGCTGATGACAAGTCAGAAAAAGACAACAAAGATGAAAACGAAGCACCGGCCAATGGTGCCAGTGATGATGAAAAGAAAGACGAGGAACGATCAATGCCAATTGAAGTAACTAAGACTTCACAAGACAAGCAAGCTGAGCAACGTTCAGCATTTAACGCATTCATGCGCTCAAAGGGTGAGAAGCGTGAAGGTTTGAAGTCAACTGACGCCGGTTCACTTATCCCAGAAGAAATCATTTACGACCCAACTTTGAAGTTGGAAACGGTTGTTGATTTGGCTTCTCTGGTTCAAAAGACAAAGGTTTCAACTGCGTCTGGTAAGTACCCAATCTTGAAGCGTGCTTCAACTACCATTCCATCAGTTGCCGAATTGGAAGCCAACCCTGATTTGGCTAAGCCACAATTCTTGCAAGTTGCATGGGAAATTGTTACCTACCGTGGTGCTTTGCCAATCTCACAAGAGTCTTTGGACGATGCACAAGTTGATTTGGGTCAATTGGTCGCTGAACACATTCAAACTATCAAGACGAACACGACGAACGCTGCAATTGCTACGAAGTTGGCTTCATTTACAGCTAAGTCAGTTCCTGCTAAGGCCATTGTTGATGGGTTGAAGGATATCGTTAACGTTTCATTGGACCCCGCTTACAACAAGTCGTTTGTTATGACGCAATCAATGTACAACGAGTTGGACAAGACGAAGGACAACGAAGGCCGTTACTTGTTGCAAGACCAAATCTCTTCACCAGCCGGTAAGTCATTGTTTGGGTTGCCAGTTAACGTGATTGCTGACAACCAATTCGTATCAACTGACACCGTTGGTACTAAGAAGCTATGGGTTGGTGATTTGCGCCGAGCAATTTTGTTTGCTGACCGTTTGGACGTCGCTATCGAATGGGTAGACAACGATGTATACGGACGCATTCCACGCGTTGTTATCCGATTTGACGTTGAAGCTGCCGATACCGACGCTGGTTACATGGTATCAATCGCTGCAGAAGCATAAGAAAGGACTGATGTAACATGGACAAGTTTATTGTAAAGTCTGATTTTATCGACAAACACACGAAGATTTCATATGTAGCGGGTGATGAATATCCAAAGTTTCCGACTGACCAGCGAATCGCTGAATTGAAGGCGGGTGATTTCATCGGAGTAGTTAATGAAAAGCCTGCCGAAGACGAAACCGTTGAAGATGAGCAAGCAGGCGTTAACGAAACTGTGGAAGAGACTGTCGAAAAGCCAACCGATAAGAATACGGTAGCTGACATCAAGGCTTACTTGGACGCAAACAAGATTGAATATGCTGATGATGCTAAGAAGGCAGATTTGCTTGCGTTGATTTAAAAGGTGGCGCTTATGGAACGAGATGAATTATTCGATACCATCATGGTTGCGTTGCGCTCAACCACAACTGACGAGGGTTTGCAAAACGAAGTGAACGATCTTATCTTAGCAGCGCGTGCCGACCTCAATATTGATGGTTTGGTGTCGGACGAGTTCGCTAGTTCTAAGGCGGTCATTATTCGGCAAGCTATCACGCTCTATGTTAAGGCGCATTGGGGCTATGACAATCCTGATTCAGAGAAGTTTCTAGACCGATACGAGAAGTTGAAAACTAGTTTGTCGTTTCATTCTCAATATGGGGGTGGAACTGATGAAGTATGACCAAGTTTTAACGCTGTTAAGCGCAGCGTATACGCAAGATGAGTTATTGCAACCCGTTGAAACTTTTACGGCGCGCAAGGTATATGCTAATGCCTTCACTGTTGGTCGTGATGAGTTTAGTTTGGCTGGGCAAGCTGGCCTGAGAGCCGACTTGGCATTTCAAATCAACTCAATTGACTATTCAGGAGAAGAATCGGTGGAGTTCAACGGACAACGGTATAAGGTTTACCGAACTGCCGTGTCTGGTGATCGCACTACTTTGTATTTGCAAAAGGATTTGACTGATGGCAAGCATTGATGACTTAGGCGCTGAAATCGCGCGTGCATTGGCACAATATACAGATGAAGTCGAGGACAAATTGGAAGATGCGCAAAAGGAAGTCGCTAAAGAAGCGGCGACCAAGTTGCGGTCGGCTGGGGGGTTCAAAGACCAAACTGGAAAGTATCGTAAAGGCTGGAAATCGAAGAAGAACGGTAAGGGTTACGTTGTCTTCAACGCAACTGACGGTCAACTAACTCACTTGCTGGAGAAGGGTCACGCCAAGCGTAATGGTGGGCGTACAAAAGCGTTTCCACACATTGCTGACGTTGATGAGTGGGTAGCAAGCGAGTATGAAGACCGTGTTCGTTCTGCATTGGGGGATTAGATGCAATTCAATGAGTTTGGGGCAGCACTTAAAACTGCACTAGGCATTCCGGTTGCCTATTATCAATTTCCGGAAGGTGACGCACCCGGTACACCGTTCGCTGTGTATTACGCAGAAGACAACGAGGATGCGTTTGCAGATAATGAAAACTATCAAGAAGTCATTAACGTGACTATTGAGCTATACACAGACAAAAAGGACTTACAACTTGAACGAGCTGTTAAGTCCTTTTTGCGTTCACAAGAAATCGTTTATGCAAAGTCTGACCAACCGATCGAGTCAGAAGACATGCACGAGACGATTTTCTTAATTCAATTGATTGGAGAAGATTTAGATGACAACATCGAATGATACCAACAAGGTGAAGTACGGTTTGCGCAATGTGCATTTGTTTGAAATTACAGACAGTGGCACTAAATTGACGTACGGAACACCTGTTCATTGGCGTGGAGCAACTGAATTGACATTGGATCCAAACGGAGACGCTTTGGAAGTCCATGCTGACGATATTCTTTACGACAAGGAAGAAAACAACCAAGGGTACACGGGAAAGCTAACGATGCTTTACTTGCAACCCGAAATTGAAGCGTTGCTGTTTGGTAACGTTGAGAACGCCGATGGTGTAGTGGTTGAAAATGCTGATAACCATGGTTCAAAGGTCGCAATGGCCTTTGAGTTTTCAGGAGATAAGAAGCACGTTCGACACGTCTTGTATAACGTGTCATTCTCACGCGCTGGTGATGGTTCAGCAACCAAGAGTGACAAGATTGACGCACAAACTGCTGAGTTCGAATTTTCAGCAATGGCAGACCCTTATGACTACAAGATTAAGGGTAAGGCTGCACAAGGCTCTGCTAAGTACGACGACTGGTTTACTGCTGTTTACGTACCTGGCGCAAGCGCACCAACGGTTTAATGACTGGCCGGGGAAACCCGGCATACATATCGAAAATAGAAATGGAGCAATGACATGCAAAAGGCAATCACTATTGGAAATAAGGAAATAACGTTAGTTTCATCCGGTGCTACACCAATCTTTTATCGCAATGAATTTGGACGTGATTTCTTTGATGATTTTGGAAAGTTCTTGGAGCTTGCTCAACAGGCGGCCAGTGCTGAAACGGACGCAGAAAAGGCTGGCGTTTTGTTCAACAAGGACATCACATTAGTACAAGATATGGCCTACATTTACGCCAAGAATGCAGATGTTAACATTGCGCCATATGGCAAGTGGTTTGAAGGATTTGAAGTCTTCCCAATTTTCGACATTTTGGAAGATATTGTCGAGATTGCTATGACCTCAATTTCGACAAAAAAAGCCTAAAGGACGAGTACGAAACCGACGATGTATTTGATGATGAAAGCTACTTATACATTGCAAAAAAATCGGGCTTGTCCTGGGAAGAGTTACGCATGATGGACTTAGGTCAGGTAATGGACTACATCGTTGAATACGCAAACTCCGAAACAAAAGCTAATGAACGCGCTAAGTCTAATGAATCACCTGTCAAAAAGGCGAACCAAGCTGATTTCGATACGTTCTAGAAAGGAGATATAGATGGCGGGAAGTCGAATTAAAGGTATCACGATTGACATTGACGGTAATACTACCGGATTGCAGTCGAGTTTAAAGGACGTCAACTCACAAACCAGTAAGACAAGCGCAGAATTGCGTGACGTAAATAAGTTGTTGAAGCTAGACCCTGGTAATGTTGAATTAGTTGCACAAAAACAAAAGCTATTGAGCAATGCAGTTCAAACTACGTCTCAAAAGCTTGATCAATTGAAGTCGGCACAATCACAAGTGGAGGCACAATTCAAAGCTGGTGATATTGGTGAAGAACAATATCGTGGTTTTCAACGTGAAGTACAAGCTACTGAAGCACAATTGGGTCGCTTGAAGAGTGGTTTGCAAGCCACCACAAACTACCTACAAGGTAGCGGTGATGCTGCAGCGCAAGCAGAAGCTGGTTTCAAGCAAGCCAAATCAGGTATGGATGAGCTTAATGACACGGCTGAAAACATCAAAAATATGGGCTTGGCAGATGCCTTGGGACAAGTTGGTGATAAGGCGGCTGCAATTGGTGGCGACATCCTTAATACTGGTATGGATTTTGCTAACGCGCAAAGCTTGATGCAGAATTCAATGGGATTGACTAAGTCTCAAGCCGACCAGGCAACCCAATCAGTTCACGGGGTATTCAACAGCGGACTAGTTGAAGATGTAAATGAAGCTAGTGAAGCCGTCATGACGGTTAAGAACTCATTTCAAGACTTAAACGGTCAAGATTTGACGAATCTAACTAACCAGTTAGTAGCTATTGCAAAGCACGGTGGTGTTGACATTAAGGACGCCACCAACGCTGCTTCACAAGCAATGAAGGGATTTGAAATTAGTGGTCAAGAGGCCACTGATGTTGTGGCTAAAGGTCTGCAAGACGGACTGAACAAGAATGATGACTTCTTGGACACGGTCAATGAGTATGCACCAACATTCCAAGACGCTGGGATGAGCGCTGGAAACATGCTTAATGTGTTGAACGCAGGTATGCAAAACGGAGCCTTTAATACTGACAAGGTCGCTGATGCGGTTAAGGAATTCCAACTTCGTTTGACGTCAGGACAGCTTGACGAACCAATGAAACAGTTTGGGCAAGCTACGCAGGACGTTTTCCAAAAGTTTAAGGACGGACAAGCGACATCAGCTGAAGTCATGGCTGCCGTTGGTAAAGACTTGAAGGGAATGCCGGCCGACCAAGCTAAAGCAGCTGTTCAAGGTTTGGGAACACAATTCGAAGATTTGGGTCAAGGTGCTTCGGCCGCATTGCTTGAAGCCGCAACCGGAACCGAAAAGGTGAACGGTGCTGCTGATAAAATGGCCAAAAAAACACCTGGTGAAAAAATGCAAGCGTCAATCAATCAATTGAAAGATGCACTTGCGAACTTGGTTTCTCAGTTAGCACCAGTAATTGATTTTATTTCACAACTAGTAACGTCAATTGCTAATGCACCAGGGCCTATTCAAGCAATTATTGGTGTTATCGGGGCTGTGTTAGCGGTGCTAGCTATTTTGATGCCAGTAATTACTACAATCGCAACAGTTGTCGGTGCGTTTGGTGCCGGTATATTGCTGCCAATTGTCGGTATTATCGCTGGTGTTATTGCAGCTATTTCGGCGATTGTGATTGCCATCCAGAATTGGGGCGCGATTGTTGAGTGGCTGGATACAGTTTGGGCAAAAATCAAGGTTGCTATTAATTATGCAATTTTTGAAATTCAAAATACGATTACGACTGTGTTTACAGCAATTGGGTCGTTCTTTTCTGGGTTGTGGGCTGGCATTCAAAATGTATTTTCTACTGTCTGGAACGCAATCAGTTCAACGGTGTCCAGCGTCGCCAATGCAATTAGTTCAACGATATCGAACGTATTCAACGCCATTTCATCAACGATTAGAAATATCGTCAATGGTATTCGTTCGACTATTTCTAGTGTATGGAATGGCATTTCATCAACGACTAGTTCAATTTGGAATGGTATTCGTTCTGCGATTAGCAATATTGTTAATGGCATTAGAAGCACTATATCAAACGTTCTGAATAGTCTTGGCGGTATTGCGTCGGGGGCTTTTAATGGCGTTAGGAACGCAGCTTCAAACGTATTGAATGGAGCATTGAACGTGGTTAGTGGCATTGTTAATCGTATTAAGGGGTTATTCAATTTCAGTCTAAGGTTCCCGTCAATCTCAATTCCGCACATTCCACTGCCGCACTTTAGTTTGTCTGGATCATTTAACCCATTGAAAGGACAAATTCCAAAAATTGGCGTTAACTGGTATGCCAAGGGTGGTATTTTTACTAAGCCAACTTTGTTCGCTGCCAATGGTGGCTATAACGGTGTTGGTGAAGCTGGCCCTGAAGCAGCATTGCCTTTGAACGACAAAACACTTGGTGGCATTGGTAAAGGTATTGTTGATGCGCTTGGTGGTGAGATGGGTGGTACTCAAATTGTCATCCAAGTTAACGCAGACACAACGCCAGCAACAATAAACAAGATTAGGGACGCAGTAATGGACGGTATTACACGTTCACAAGCTGCAAAGGCCCGTGTAACAGGAGCATAAGATGAACAAGGGAAGTTTTACAATTGGACAGTTGAATAGTGAGGACATCCAAGCGGTTATTACCAGCTTCCCAGAAATCACTATTCCTGAACGCAAACACACATTGAACACTAGTCCGGTCGGTATTGATCGGGCTATTTTGTTTGACGATAACGCTTATGAAAACCGCACAATTAAGTTCACAGTAGGGTTCAAGCCTAGTGAGATCGTCGGACAGCATATCGTAAAATTCTTGGCAGCGCTAGATACTGGCAAGTATGTTGATTTGCGATTGTATTCAGATGAGAACTACACGTATCAGGTCGTTCGCACTGGTGAAGCTGAGCTGACACGTAAAGGTATCAACTCAACATATCGTGAAGTAGCTGTGACGTTGAGTGCGGCGCCATATAAGTACGTCTATCCTGCACCAACTGGCACGATTGGAACAACGCAGACAACATTGACCAACCCGACGCTTTCACCCGATAAGCCATACATCAAGATTACCGGTAGCGGTGCTATCAATCTGACGATTAACGGCACAGTTTATAAGTTCACTGGTGTAAGTGGCTCAATCGAGCTAGACAGCGCTATGCAGAACGTGTGGCGTGTAGACAGTGGTGTAATGGTCAACGAAAACGCGAAAATGGCAATTGGGCCATTCCCAATGTTGAAACCAGGGCCTAATACGGTGAAGTTGAGTGCAGGTACAGCAACTATTGAGATGAGATGGAGGACGCTATGACACCGATTCTATATTCAAGTGATGAAATTGATTTTTTGAATAACGGCTTGGGTCAACTGGGGGACTTGTACGACGTCGATATTCATGAACAGCGAAACGGATTGCTTAACTTAACGGCATATTATCCAGTGAACGGTCAACATTACGCCGATATCAGTGAAGGTAATATTATCCTTGCTAAGCCGTCACCATTGGACGATAATCACGCGTTTCGCATTGTTTCGGTAGCGTTGGATATCACTGGCTATGCGGTGATGATTGAAGCTGATTCAATCACATATGATTTAACGAATAATCTATCGAAGACAATTCACATGTTAGGCGATGGTCAGGCAGCAATGACAGCCATTCAAAAATCAACGTTGCATCCGCACATTTTCACTTTCTACTCAGACATCACACACACAAGCGAGTCTCAACTTCGATACGTTAACCCGATGGAGGCAATAGCTGGAACTCAAGGTTCATTCTTGCAAATTTGGGGCGGTGAATTAAAGCGTGAAAATCGTCGTGTTGCGATGTTCAATCGACGCGGACGTGACAATGTTGCGACGTTCCGTTTGGGTAAAAATATTGCCGGATTGAAGTACACGGTTGATGTGTCCAACTTGACGACTGAAATCATTCCGACGGTAACCGTTAACTCAACTGATGTTTCACGAACAATCGAGGGCGCAACAGTTCAAAGTTCACGAATGGGTAACTATCCACTCGTTTATTCGAAGATGGTTGATGTATCACAAGACGTTAAAGTTGACGAAGGCGACACTGACGACCAAATCAAGGCGAGGATTAATGCGTTTGCTGCGGACTGGTTTGTTAAGTCGGCTAATACTGGAAAAGATTTGCCAGAAGTCACGGTTGAGGTTGAAGTAGAAAGCCTACAAGATAGTGCAGATTATGCCGACAAGTTCGCAAAGTTAGAAACAATAGGCCTTACTGATACCGTGACAGTTTATGTGCCTGAATTTGGTGTTAACGTAACAGCGATTGTTAACGAACTGCACTATGATCCGGTGGCAGAACGTGTCACCAAGCTATCAATTGGAACAGCAAAGGTAAGCTGGGCAGATAGTAACAAGAACGCGTTGAACGACTTGCAAGATAAAGTGACGGAGGTCAAGGAGCAAGTCACACAGGCAGTTATCAGCGCCAATGGTAAGAACTCAATATACTCTGGTCGTAACGAACCAGAACACCCTCAAGAAGGTGATACATGGTTCTGGGACGATGGAACTGATTCTGGTATTCGTGTCTTTACCAATGGTAAGTGGGTGGATTCCACTGATACAAAAACATTGGAACGGATTAACAATGCTGTCGATAGTGCAGTAAACGAAGCAACATCACATGCCAATTCATTGAATTCGGCGCAAGCTTCAATTGCTAATTCAATATCTGCAAGCGCTGCAGCTGCATTGGCTAGCGCTTCAACTGCACGCTCAATCTTGGCGTCTAACGCGTCAAGCATGGCGAACAGTGCAGCGGCTAAGGGTTCATCTGCGGCTAATAGTGCTTACACAGCCGCTATGTCCGGTGCCGCTGCTGCAGTGAATGCATTGAGCTCGAACGTTGGCGTCAAGATTACGTCAACTGCTGACTCGTTTAACGGCAAGCTTGCTACTGCAATTACATCAGCTGACGTGACTGCAAGTAGTTATGCGACGGTAGCCCGAAATGAAGCCGTTGCAACGGCCTCGCAAAACGCAACGGCTATTACTAGCGTTGCAATTTCTAATTTTGGCTCACAGGTTGCATCCGCGTACGTGAAGAACACGACGTTCAACCAGACGGTGAGTACTATTCAACTGGCGGCTACGCAATTGCAGACACAAGTCAATGCAATGGGACAAGTTAACCAGCTATTCAACACTGAGTTTAGCCCTGATTTAGCTGGTTGGTCGCAAACTGGAAGCACGCAGTGGAAACCGTCAACTACATACCCAACGTATAACGGCAGTCCGGTATTAGAAGTTATTGATACTTCAGATAGCAGTTCATCTTATAAGTTGTTCACGTCAGACAAGTATCCCATTGCTGCTGGGACTAAAATGGTGTTCAGTTTGTTTGCAGCCATAACCATGAACAAGGCTTCAACATCTGCTCAAAACTACTTCAATTTTTCTATCGAATTCTTCGACGCAAACGGAAAAGGAACTTCTGTAACGGCGCACGCTTATGATTCTACAGCTGATTGGAATCGTTATTCGGTAACAACAACTGCACCGGCTGGAACAGTAAGCTACCATTTCAACGTTTATCTACGTGGGCAAGGTACTGTTTACTTTGCAAAACCAATGGTTGTTTTTGATACAACCCTTGGGAATTATGTCCCTGGAAATTACAATAACAACGCACGAGTATCGTCACTGGAGTTAGACGTTGACGGTATCACCGGAGTTGTTAACGATCAAAGTAAAGGTCTGAGTGCGACGTGGAACTTGGCTAACAGCGGACAAACGTTGGCTGTACAAGCAAGCAACGCCGCAACTACTGCATTGACCACGGCACAAGGCGTTCAAACAACAGTTAACAATTGGAAAACGGCAACGCGGAATTACATTGCAAATTCTAACAACGTCTGGATTACAGAAAGCGATAACTCACACCAGTTGTACTCATTCACAGTTCCAGCCGCGGAGTTTTCTGGAAAAACAATTACTGTTTCAGTGCAGGTTGATGCAGACGGTGCAATAGGTAAACGTGTTGGTATAGAGCCGGTATTCACAACAAATGGTACTAATAGTGGATTATACGCGGGCAAATGGCTGACAATTTCTACTGCAACAACGACTAATAAGCGTATATATGGTATTTGGACGCTGCCTGACAATATAACTGGATTCGGACAAATGCAGTTATACATTCAGGGAGTTACGTCAGGTACAGTTAAATTGTCAAAGCCAATGTTAACGATGGGAAACGTGTTAACTGATTGGCAGCCAGCGCCTGAAGACACTGATAATGCCATTCAATCAGTTCGAACACAATTAGCTGGGCAAATTAATGATGAAGTTGCAAATCGAACAAGTGGTGATAATTCAGTCCGTACACAAATGACGGATCTAGTAAATCAGCAGGTTACATCTGTAACTAATGGTTATCAATCTGCTATCACGCAAGCCTCGAATGCAATTATGGCATCAGTGAGCGGGGTCAACTTATTCACGTTCAGTCGATTCGAAGACAGCGGCAATAACAAGTGGCCGGGTGCTAGAAAAGTTAACGGAACAATCACTAAGTTTGGGTATTTTGATTCGGGTAATAACGGTATTTCAGTGACGTCAACTGCCGCGTGGCAAGGATTCTGGCATTCAAATATCCCGGTATCGCCCGGTCAGGTTCTGTCGGCATCTGTGATGATGAACAATAATGGACGAAATGATGACGCTGGCAGATTTGATATTTGGTTTGTCGACAAGTCTGGCAACAGAGTGTCGCAAGGCGTTAGTGTGGGCATCGGTAGTGCTAGTGGCTGGGTACTGGCTAAGATTGAGAACATGGCAGTCCCTAGCGGTGCTGCTTACATGCAAGTATCATTGATTAACCGAATTGTAGCTGGTCCGACTAGCTTCGCGTTGCCAATGGTTAATGTAGGATCAAAGGCATTACCATACACACCTGATGTTGCGGGTCAAACGGCACTGCAATTATTCTCAGATAGCTTCGCACTCTCACTCAAAGACAACATTGGCAACATTATCAGCGGTATCAATGGCGATACGTCTGGTTTAATGCTCACAGGTAAGCACATCTTTTTAGATGGTGAAGTGACTGCCGTTGGTAAGTCTTGGCTGGACGGTGCGGTAATAAAGGACGCGACCATTGGGCGTGCGCAAATTGCAGAGTTGTCAGTAGATTCATCTAAAATCATTAACTTAGATGTAAATAAACTTTCAGGTAACGTTGCGAACTTTATACGAACCTATTGGGATGGACGTTATGGATCGACTTCAATTGACTCTGAAGGCATGACCGTTAGCGCGGGACTGACAACAACGGTGTTTGACAAAGATGGAATGAAGCTTAGTAAATCAGGCCGTTCGGTTGGGCGGATTGGTGTTAATGACTTATATCAAGACTTCTCAAAAAAGGGGCTTTATTTTGGGCTTGAATCAACTGGTGACTTCATGGCATGGGGGGCGCAGAATTATGCAGGAAATCCGTACACAACCAAATTGAGTTGGTTCAGAGCTGGAGCAGTTCCGTCTAATCTTCCGGGACTAATTGAAGGATTTAATTTCGAAGACAATGTTGCGTTCATTAACCCAGTAGAAATGAGGGGCGGAATTAAATTGCAAGGAGCAAACGACAGATTGCTTGTAAGGGCATCGAATTTAAACGGAGGAAGTTATCCAACTTTCGGTGGTCCTTCTGCTTATTTTGTTTATGCAGGTTCCGACATTTATTTGTCGTCAAACGGAACAGCTATCAACCTTACAAAGATTGCTAAAGCTTTTGGTGGTATCAGAACAGCAGCTATACCAACCGGATTCAATAGCAACGGAACGGCTACTGGTTGGTATAACGTTGATATGGGTTAGAATTTAGGAGGAAAAGAAATGGATCAAAATCAACAAATTATTCAAACATTGGGTTTGGAAGTCGCGACACGCACGATTGAGAATGCCGAATTGAAAGCACAGGTAGCCCTGTTGCAAGTTGAAGTGCAAAATTTACATGAACAATTAGCGGAACACACGGAGGATCAACAAGATGAAGATTAACGTACGAACTACATTTGATGCAGAGCTTTCTGCTGAAAAGGTTGACGATGATGGGAACAAGCAAAAGGTGGTATATGCAACGTTTAACGGCAATATCAATTCTGATGGAATGCCACAAGTGAGTTACTATATCCCTGACAATTATGTTGCTGTATATAAGGAAAATATCGCAGAATTTCGTAAGCAATGGACGGAGTTCCAAGATATTGTATTTAAAAAGGCTGATGAGGTAACGTCTTCATTGAATGCAGCTACAACGGAAGCATAACGGGGTTGAACTATGCAATTTCCACACGAAGTAACTGGATGGATGGCTTTATTACTTGGCTTGTTTTCAGTTATTGGTGCGTTTTTGGGTATGTTAAATGCCATCATTAAAGCAACTTTTGTTCGTTCGTTTGATGAATTGACGGACAGCATTAACAAGTTGACCGCCAAACTTGATAAGCAAGACGACCGATTAGACAAAGTTGAGCTACATCTCGTTAAGCACGACGAACAAATCAAAACATTGTTCGAAAAGGAGAGATACCATGAATAACTTAATCGAATGGCTGAAAGCGCTGTGGGAAGTTGGAATCCTACCAGCGCTTTTAATTTTGGCCATCGAGTACCTATCAAAGCGCTTTGCCAACAATAAGAGGCTAACGAAATTGCTCGGCATTGCAGAAGGTGTCGTGAGATGGGCTGAGGTGACATTTGATGGTGGCCAGACACAGAAGGCTCAGGCAATCAAGCAAATTAATGATGCTTTGCTAAGGCAAGGTATCGGTCAACTGTTCACAGCCAAGCAGATCGATGACGCTATCGAAACTGCAGTAAAGAATATGAAAGGAGAAGTAAATGAATAAATTGCTCAAGGGCGCTTTGGTTTCGACTGGAGCGCTTTTAATTATGGGCTCAGTACCATCAGTATATGCTGCCAAAGGCGACCAGGGTGTTGATTGGTCAATCTACCAAGGTTCGCAAGGTAAGTTTGGATATGGTCACGATAAGTTTGCCATCGCTCAAATTGGTGGGTACTACGCTGGACATGGCTATGTTGATCAATACACGTATCCAACGCAAGTTCAGTATGCAATCGCCCAAGGAAAACGCGCGCATGACTATATTTTCGTAGACGGTGTTACTGACCGTGCGACCATGAAAACCGTAATTGATCACTATCTAGCAAAAAGCCAAACGCCACAGGGAGCTATCTTTGCTTTGGACATTGAGCAAGGTGCAACGAATACAGACGTAGTTATGTACGGACTTGATTATATTCAATCAAAGGGAAAGACAGCTGTGCTATACGGGTACAAGAATTTCTTGATGTCAAACCTTGACCTGCAAGCGATTGCTAATAAGTACCCGCTTTGGTTGGCTCAGTATCCTAATTACGAGGTTACGCCAGAGCCAAACTATAATTACTTTCCTTCATTTGATAATGTACAATTGTTACAATTTACAGCATCATACATTGCTGGTGGATTGGATGGTAATGTTGACCTGACCGGTATCACGGACAATGGTTACAAGCACGGAAACCCTGAAAAGCCTAACACTGACACACCCGCAATTATTGCCGGTAAGGAAGCTGATAATACACCAAAGGCAGACATCGCGCCTGGTATGACGGTTAAGGTTAACTTCAGTGCTACTCATTACGCAGCTGGTGAAGCTATTCCTAACTATGTTAAGGGTGAGCCACACAAGGTGCTAGAAGTTGATGGCGACCGCGTGTTGCTTGATGACATCTATTCTTGGGTAAACAAGAAGGATGTCGAAATCTTGAATGCCAGCACGCAAGATGACTCGGCAGAGTTTAACGGTGTATTCGTACTAGATAGCTGGCAATACGAGTTGGGTGGAGTGTACGTTCGTAACAATGATATGGCTATTCCTGTAGCAGATTATCACAACGACATGCCGGCTGTATCAGTAACGTTGACCGACCGTCATGGTAACCCATTGACGGACCAAAACGGCCTTGGTAACAACGGCGTTCCCGAATACTTCACTTTGAATGGACGATACAAGGTATTGCAACGTGTTGGATCATCAATTGAAGTAGAGATGAATGGCGAGTCGGTCTGGTTGAAGTCTGCATTCGCCAACTAGTTTTAAATTGGACCAACCTGTGACATTGAAACAGATACGCAAGTTGGCCCATATATAAATTAAGCCCGCTGGATTTGGATGAACTTCCTTGTCTGGCGGGATTTTCTGTATTGAAATTGACATTCAATATGGTGCCGCATATAATAAAGTCATATCAAGTCCCCGGGCAATTATGTTCGGGCTTTTTTTATAGCAAAGTTGGAATTAAAAATGAATATACAAGATGAAGATCAAAAACTTGTAAATGTTTTTAGTGATCGAAAGATGACAATCGATTCTGAAAATGCAAGTAT
>SKDY01001429.1_pt1 | contig 14963 bp, 15 predicted proteins | sample 4826591 | NCBI WGS metagenome assembly SKDY01 (sample SAMN11008823, study PRJNA524170) | human gut metagenome | biome: Human fecal sample; material: Feces; isolation source: fecal sample from pouch patient p10, p22 | host: Homo sapiens | place: Israel: Tel-Aviv | collected 2016-06-15 | reverse complement strand
TTTCTGGCGGAGATACAAGCACCATCCAGTTAAGACCATTCCGTGGTCGGCATGCTCTGCCTAAACCCGAAAAATCATCGTGACTAAACCCGCAACAACTAATTGAACACAAACACAGCGCAAGCGTGATTGGAGGGAGCCGGGCGACGGATTCATGGGACTGGAGTGGGAGCCCGGCGTCATGCAGGTCGATTTCGGCCGGGTCCTGGCCGTGATCGGGGGCGAGCGGACGGGCGTGCACTGCCTGGTCGTCACGTTCCCGTATTCGAACATGCGCTATGTGGTCGCGCTGCCCGGGGAGAACGCCGAATGCGTGTGCGAGGGGTTGGAGACGGTGTTCTCCCATGTGGGCTGGCCCCGCGGGTGATGGTGTTCGACAACGCCGCCGGCGCCGCGCACCGGGTCGCGTGGGACAGAATCACCATCGTCGACGTGTTCCAACGGTTTGTTGAGCGCTACCGCGTCGAGGTCAGGTTCTGCAATCCCGGGAGCGGCTGGGAGAAGGGCGGTGTGGAGAACGCGGTCGGCTTCGCGGGGCGCAATCTGATGGTGCCGATGCCGTCGGCCGAGAGCTTCCGGGCGTCGGCCCGCGTGTGGCTGGACGCGTGCGAACGCATCGCCGGGTCGGACCACTGCCGGCATGGCGTTCCGGTGCGGGAACTGTTCGAAGCGGGGAAGGACCACATGCCGCCCCTTGCCCGGCGTCGGGTTCGACCCGTGTGGCTGGAGGGGCGTGAAGGCCGATAAGACCGGCTCCGTCGTCATCGACGCGAACCGGTATCCGGCCGGCCCGAGATGGCGTTCGATGCGTTTGCAGGCCGGGTGCGCGTCTTCGAGATCGAGCTTCGCGATCCCGATGGCGGGCACATCGTCACGTTGGAACGCGTGTGGGGGGAATCGGCGAGGACCCAGATGGACCCGGCGAGCCTGCTCGCGATCATCGTGCGCAAGCCGCGCATGTGGGGCGAAAGCCCGATCAGGAACGATTTCCCCGATACCGTGCGCTCCCTGCTCGACCGCATGGACGGACGCGCGCGGGCCGACCTGCTCGACGACATCCGCGCCGTGGCCGCCGAATGCGGGTTCGTCGCCACCGTCAAAGCGGTGGAGACCGTCATCGACGCCGGACGGACCATCGACCGGGCCGCAATCGCCACATGCGCCCGACGCGTCCTCGAGGGCAAGGGCTCCTCGGGCGGCCAGGATCCGGAACACCATGACAAATACATGGAGGGACGGGCATGAGCACACATGACGGCCAGCCGCGCAAGCGCGGCGGCAGAGTGGTCGCCAGGGCCACACCCGGACAGGTCACGGCCTTGGCGCGCAACCTGCCGTTGACGCACAGCGTGCCCGGGAAGGCCATCGAGAACGCGGCCCCGGGCCAGCTCGGCTTCCTCGCCAACCTGTTCGAGAAGGAGAACGCGAGCCGGGCCGAATCCAAACGGCGGCGGCTGCCCGGACAGGCCGGCTTCCCCCGGAACAAGACCCTGGACGGCTGCGACCGGGGGCATGGCCTCGTTCCCCGCCGACCGGGGACGCGGGCAGCTGGAAAGCCTGGAGTTCGTCGAACGGGCCGAGGACCTCGTGCTTTACGGCGACGTCGGCCGCGGCAAGACCCACCTGGCCATCGCGATCGGCATGCTCGCTTGCCAGCGCATGATCCCCGTCAGGTTCCTCGCCGCCTCGAGCCTGGTCATGCGGCTGAGGAAGGCCAAGGACGAGAACCGTCTCGACCAAGAGCCTAAGACAATCGGCAGGGCCGGGCTGGTCATCATCGACGAGCTCGGCCATCTGCCCATTGACATCGACGGGGCCGGGCTTCTGTTCCAGGCCGGCGCGGACAGCTACGAGACCCGCAGCGTCATCTCCGCCTCGAACCTCGAGTCCGGCAGATGGGGCGACGTGTCCGGCGACGGGGACATGGCCGCCGCGGTCATCGACCGCATCGTCCACCACGGCAGGATCCTCCGCTTCCACGGCGAATCCTACCGGAACAGACACTCCCTCATGAAATAAACCAAACAAACAACAAAACAAGGAACCAACCGCCGACGGTGTTCAAGCTGAACGCCGACGGTGTTCAGATTAAGTGCCGAACACGTCCACCTCAATTTGACGAAATACAGGGAGCCACGTGTCGCGTCTGATCTCCCGGCCGGCCGTGGACGCATGCCGTCCCGGCATCATGGCCATGCGGCGCACGCTCGCCCCGTTGCCCATCCCAATCCGGACGACCTGCCGTTCCTCTTCCGACAGGCGCGAATACACCTGGCCCAAGGCGCAACACCCCTCCGTTTGGCTATCCGGACAATCTCCAATCTAACGGGTGTTGCACTTTCAATTAGACAACGGGCTTCTCACCATGCTGTTATAATGCTGTTATAATGCTAACGTTTACACAAAAAGATCGGGGAGTGGTACGAGCCCCGTTCGTTCGGAGCCATGCATGAGCGAGAAGAACAAGAAGATTTGTATTGCCGTGGCGGCGCATAAGCCATACCGTATGCCTGCGGATTCAATGTATATGCCGATGCATGTGGGAAAGGCGTTGCATCCAGATATCGATTTGGGGGCACAATTCACTCCGGACAACACGGGGGACAACATCTCTGCTCTGAATGCCTTGTATTCTGAGCTTACGGGACTGTATTGGATGTGGAAGAATTGTAACGCCGAATACAAGGGACTGGTTCATTACCGGCGTCACTTCGCTACGCGCAATGTTGCCAAGCGGTTATTCTCTCGTGATAGGTTCAATCGTATAGCTACCGTTGCTGACGTATTGCCAGTATTGGAAGGCGCAAACGGCCAGCCTGGTATGGATGTAATTGTTCCGAGAAAACGCAACTACTTCATTGAAACCATCTATTCTCATTATGCCCATACGTTGCCCGTGGAGCAGCTGGACGAAACTCGCAAGATCATAGCTTCCAATCAGCCTGACTATTTACCGGCTTTTGACCAAGTAATGCGATCGAAGACCGCCCACATGTTCAACATGTTCATCATGCGAGCAGGATGCTTCGATGAATACTGTGCATGGCTGTTCCCGATACTTGAAGAACTGGTGCGGCGTATTGATTCCGCCCAGTACGACGCTTTCAACGCTCGATATCCTGGACGCATTAGTGAAATGTTGCTAGATGTGTGGCTGCAAACAAATAAAGTGTCATACGCGGAATTGACAACCATGAGTCCAGAACCGGTGGATTGGTGGTCCAAAGGAATTGGGTTTTTGAGAGCGAAATTTGGTGGCAAGAAATACACGAAAAGCTTCTAGAAAATCCATAATAATTTTATTGGTCGCTATATAGGAGGTAAGTGATTATGCCTAAAGCTGAGTATCCCGATCTGGTGGTCGTGGGCGCGGGCCTGTTCGGCTTGACCGTGGCGCAGCAGGCCGTCGAGCGGTTGGGCGTCAGGGTGGAGATCATCGACGTGCGCGACCATATCGGCGGCAACGCGTACAGCTACATGGACGAGGAGACCGGCGCGGAGATCCACAAGTACGGCGCGCACCTGTTCCACACGTCCAACAGGCGCGTGTGGGAGTACGTGAACAGGTTCACCTCGTTCACCGGCTACGTGCACCGCGTGTACGCCACGCACGACGGCGAGGTCTATCCCCTGCCGATCAACCTGGGCACGATCAACCAGTTCTTCCACGCGCGTTACACGCCGGCCGAGGCGAAGGCCCTGATCGACGGGCAGGCCGGCGAATTGGCGGGCACGGACCCCCGGAACCTCAACGACAAGGGCATCTCGCTGATCGGCCGTCCCCTGTACGAGGCGTTCATCAAGAACTACACGGGCAAGCAGTGGCAGACCGATCCGAAGGACCTGCCCGCGGGCATCATCAGCCGCCTGCCGGTGCGCTTCAACTACGACAACCGCTATTTCAGGGACACGTGGGAGGGCCTGCCTGCGGACGGCTACACCGCGTGGATGGAGCGCATGATCGACGATCCGCGCATCCACGTGACCTTGAAGGCCGACTTCTTCGACGCCTCGCAGCCGTTCAACAGGAAGGCCCTGGCCGCGGCGGGCGTGCCGGTGGTGTACACGGGTCCGGTGGACCGCTACTTCGACTATTCGCTGGGCGAGCTCAAGTGGCGCACGGTCGACTTCAGGGAGGTGCGCTACGACGAGGGCGACCATTTCGGATGCCCGGTGATGAACTTCTCCGACGCGGACGTGCCGTACACGCGCGCGATCGAGTTCAAGAACTTCAACCCGGAGCGCAGGGACTCGCAGAACCCGGACAAAACGGTGGTGTGGGAGGAGTACAGCCGTTTCGCGGAGCGTGGCGACGAACCGTACTATCCGATCAACACGGCCGCGGACAAGGAGCTGTACTCGAGGTACGAGGCTTTGGCGAAGGCCGAGCCGGGGACCGTTTTCGGTGGACGCCTGGGCACGTACAAGTACTACGACATGCACCAGGTGATCGACACCGCGTTGACCGCTTACGAGGAACAGGTCGAACCACTCCTCAAGAAGTAAGATAAGCGACAAGATTTTGAAAATGAGGAAGACGAGATGAAAACAGCAGCAGTCGTAGTTACCTATAACCGAAAAACTTTACTTTTGGAGAATCTTAAATGTCTACTTAGTCAAAAAACTATATGTGATTTAGACATTATAGTGATTGATAATAATAGCTCTGATGGAACTTTAACTGCGTTAAAAGAGCATGATTTTCTTAAGAAAATTATATATATAAATACAGAAAAAAATCTTGGAGGTGCAGGCGGATTCCAATTTGGTATCAAATATGTGGCCGAAAGAGAGTATGACTACATCTGGCTTATGGATGATGACTGCATGCCGCAAGAAAATTCTCTCCAGAAGCTTTTAGATGTCGCAAATGAAAAGCATGACGATTTTGGATTTCTTGCTTCGAAGGTTCTCTGGAAAGATGGCAAAATTTGTACAATGAATATTCCCCGAAAAACTGTGTTCAAGTCCGTAGAAGATTTTGATACTCGCATTATTCCTATTGAAATGGCAAGTTTTGTATCATTACTTATTCCTGTGCGGATTGTTAAAAAACTTGGCTTACCTATCAAGGAATTTTTCATTTGGACAGATGATTGGGAATACACGCGGAGAATTTCACGGCAAATCTTGGGCTATATGGTGAATGACAGTGTCGTCATCCATAAATCTAAGAACAATTATGGTGCGAATATCGCATATGAAGCTTCTGATAGATTGGACCGCTACAAATATCTATACCGTAATGATGTGTATCTATATAGAAGAGAGGGAATTACAGGTTTTTTGTATGAGGTCGTGAGACTCCTAAATCATACAGCGAGAGTTCTAGTTAAGGCCAAGGACCATAGGACTATGCGGTTGGGGTATATTTGGAAGAGTACTCTTGACGGTCTTTCATTCAATCCAGCGATTGAGTTCCCCGGGGAAGGTATTTCGAAATGAAAAAAGTTCTTGAAGTTTTCGGTGAACCTATTGCGACAGGCGGTCAAGAAGCTTTTGTTTTCAACAATTTACAATCAATGGACTCCAATAAGTTCAAATTCGATTTTCTGACTCCTTATTCATGTGATAATGACGGTCGTCGTGAAGATATCAAGCATCTTGGTGGCACTCTCTATGAGTTGAACTGTCTTTTTTTACCTGGGAAAAGCAGGGAACTAATCAGGGAACCAATCAAGGGTTTTTTCAAAAAAAATAAATATGATGTGGTCCACATTCATTCCGGAAGCACGTCTGTTCTTGCGATTATTAGCGAAATCGCAAAAAAAGCAGGAACACCAAAGGTTATCGTCCACTCTCATTGTGCGTTAGAGAAAATCACTCTGTTTAACAAAATTAATCGACGTTTATGCGGTATGCGTATGAAGAAGAGCGTTGATGTTTATTGTGCATGTTCTGAAGAAGCAGCATTGGCTAAGTTTTGTCCTGAAATTCTTTCAAAAGTGCAAGTTATACGCAATGGAATTGACCTCAATAAATATAAGCGGAATATTACAACCCGTAAGGCGCTGAGGGAGCGTCTCAATGCTAAAGATACGGATTTAGTAATTGGTCATGTCGGGCGAATGACTTATCAAAAGAATCAAGAATATGCGTTATCGGTGTTTAGAACGATACACTCGATAAGACCGGATAGTCAGCTTTGGCTGATTGGTGACGGACCTGATTTTGAAACAATCAAAAGCAAAGTAGGTGAATTAGGTCTCGAGAATTCTGTGAAATTGCTTGGTCTTATTCAGGATACGAGTTGTTACTATCAGGCGTTCGATGCTTTTATCTTTCCTTCACGCTTTGAGGGATTGCCTATATCTTTAATTGAAGCAGAAGCGGCGGGTCTGCCATGCGCTGTATCTGATTTTGTCTCAAAGGAAAGCGATATTGTGGGGGATTTTGTGCGCTATATTCCGTTAGACAATAAAAGAGCATGGGTTGATTTTTTTGTATATGAAGCTGCTAGATTCAATGAAAAGGCCACTAATCAACTAACTAAAGCAGGATTTAGCGTTAGAGACTCTGCAAAAGTGTTGGAACAGATATATTTAAGCTAGGTTGGAAGAGAGATGCTATGAAATTAATAAATAATTCGGAGTGTAGGGAGAAAAGACACAATACGATTCCTTTATGGGGAAAATTTTTGTTGGTATGTTTTTCGATCCTTTTAATTCTCTCTAATGGGACTTTATATGGAAGATATGGTTATGCTCAAGTTGTTTTACCGATTTTAATTTTAGTTATATGTCTTCTCTTTATTTTTGCGACTCTATTTCATAGAGGAATTCTTTTTTTTGATTACAGGAAAAATTTGATTTGGATTATTTCCTGCGGCCTTGTTTGTGCCTTTGTCTCTATTGGATCGCATACAGTCCCAACGATGGGACATTTTACTTTTCTTTTATTATATTCACTTTTCCCGTTGTTCATAATATTATGCCAACGAGATGGTCTTTTAGATATAATATTCAATTATCTATCTTTGCTGATTGCTTTTCTAGCGCTATTTTCCTCTATTCTGTGGTTTTTAGGACCATTTTTAGGTGTATTAAAACCGAACTGTAGTTTTTTATATACATGGGATGCTAGAGGTGAGTCATATGAGACAGTGTTTGGATATTTTGGACTTTTATATGAGGCTCAGTGGTCGAAGTTTGGCTCTTTTCTAGGATATCGGAATATTTCTATTTTTGGGGAAGGGCCTGTTTTTGCTTTTTATCTGCTTATTGCACTGCTGCTTGAGCTTTTTTATTTTAAAAGCCCAAAAAAATGGCGAGTCTTTTCCTATTTAATTGCTCTTTTTTCTTCGTTTTCAACAACCGGCTGGATTCTTGCTTTGGGTATCCTCTTATATAATCTTTATTTGAATTCTAATTCTTCAAAAAAGATTAGAATTCTAATTATTTTCATTTGTATATGTTTATGTATTGTTTTTTTGGGTGTAGCTTTGTCGCTTTTTTTAGGTAAATCTAGCACATCATCAGGTGGTATTCATATCGATGATTTTAAGGCTGGTTTTGATGCTTGGCTTTCAAGTCCTCTTTGGGGAAATGGAATAGGGAATAATGATGCAATTGTTCCTTTCATGAGTACTTTCAGATTAAACAACACTGGTTTTTCAAATTCGATTATGTTTGTTCTTGCTACAGGTGGTCTATTATATTTCTCGCTTTGGATGGTCTCTTTTTTGGGTTTTTATCATGCGGGAAGAAGGATGAAGATTTTTGGTTTATTCTTGTTTTTAGTCGTGCTTTTTAGTAATGTTTCGTATTTTGCTTCTGCTGCCTTTTTCTTGGCATATGGAGTTAGTCTTTTGATTGAATATCAGAGAGGACAGAGCAGATGAAAAAGAAACCTGGAGAAATTGTATTGTCCATTATCGTTCCTGTATATAACACTGAATTAAGGTTTTTAGAAGTTTTTTCTGACTCTTTTTGCAATAATTATGATTCTCGAATAGAGCTTATTTTTGTAGATGATGGGTCTGATGATAAAACCAAAGAGGATCTTGGTGCTGTTTCTTCTAAAATCATTAATAAATGCTCTATTTATTTTCAAAAAAATGGTGGACAAAACTCTGCAAGAATGAATGGTGCTTCTCATGCTAATGGTAGCTATCTTCTTTTTGCGGATAGTGATGATTTTATTGATTGGTCATCTCTCTGTAAACTATTGGATTTTCTTGAATGTTCAAATGCTGATTTAGTTCCTTTTAATTGTCATGTTGTTGACGATAATCGAAAAAGTGCGAATGATCTTTTCCTTGCTGATAAAGAAGAGAAAAATGACGAAGAATATAGACGGTATTGTCTGACTCATTGCTCATCCTTATGGCAACAATGCATTAGAAGAGTCTTCTATGAGAGAACTGGTTTGGGGCTTTTTTCTGGTTCAAAAATTGGTGAAGACCTTGCAAGCATTTTTCCGATGTATGTGCTTGCCTTAAGTATTCAACCGATAAATGTATTCCTTTACTCATATGTTCAACGGGATTCAAGTATAATGCATTCCGCTGCGATTGATCAACACTTAGGAATGCTAGATGTTTTTAATTATATTTCTTTTGTTCTTGGCGATAATCTCGAGAAATATAAAGCTGAATTTGAGTGGCTCGCAATTTGGCATTTACTGTATCTTGAACCTCGTTTCATTATTACACATTCAAAAAAAGGTGTTCGTGTGTGTTTTGTAATGAGAAAATGGTTAGAAGACAACTTTAGCGATTGGAAGAAGAACATCTATTATACTAAGGAAAAACGTTTTGGTGTTCTTTTACTATTTCATGGCCATTATCATATTTATGCTGCACTTCATTCATTTAAAGATTGGTTGTCATTTTGAATGAATGAACAAATCGGCAAATGAATGCAAAGATGTTTTAGGATAGCACCTTTTAGGTGTCGTCTAAAATACGGTGTTTGATTATCGTGACATGAATTGAAATACAGGAGGGGTCTGTAACAATGTCTAATGTAGCTCTGATTAACGACCGAGGAACCATTGAAACACCTGTTATGCGAGAGTTATCGGGAAAGAACTAGTCGCTTTGTCTGAAAGGTTTGGTATGAAAAATAAGAAACAAAAAGTAGGAATTGTGACACTTCCCGGCAACTTCAATTACGGGAACAGGTTACAGAATTACGCTGTTGCGCAAGCTTATGAGTTGCGAGGTTTTAAAGCGGAGTCGCTGGTTCTGACAGATAGACCTAATGCATTACGGGACTTGAAGCAGCTGGTGCGTAAGCTTCTTAGGAAGCCTGTTAGTCATCCCGAGGACAATATGTCTGAAGAACGACTGGAGGCATTCCAGAGGTTCAACAAGAACATGTGTATAGGAGTGGTTAACTTTGATGAGTTTAACCCGAAAGAATACGCTTTCTTTTCGGTCGGCAGCGACCAAGTCTGGAATCTAGGTTACATCAAATATAACGAGGACTGGTTTTTCCTTGATTTCGCCAAGAAAGAGCAGCGCATTGCGTTGGCTCCGAGCATCGGCCTGGACGCGTTGGATGAACGCCAGAGCAGACGCTTGGCAAAGGGTGTTCGGAATTTCCCTCTATTGTCTGTCAGGGAAGAACGAGGTGCCGAACTCATATATGAGGCGTCCGGTATGCGGGCGGAGGTTATTTGTGACCCCACGCTTGTCCTCACTCCAGAGGAGTGGGATGCTGTTTCGAGTGATTCTTTGACCCCGAAAGAACCTTATATTTTCACTTACTTGCTTGGTGGGGTCGGGTCCGAGGCGTCTGATGTTTTAAAGCAGCTTCATTCGCTTAACGGATATCCAGTGATTTCATTGACTGATCGTGACGATGGCAGCGAGCTTCCTGCTGGTCCGGCGGAATTCATTTCCCTCATTAAGAACGCGACCTTTGTCGTTACTGATTCGTTCCATGCCGCAGTGTTCTCGTCGATTTTCGAAACCCCTCTGTCCATAGTGCATAGAGATGGGGTGAGTATGTTCTCGAGGCTGCAGACCTTGTCCGAGAAATTGGGCACGAAGAACAAGATCTACAATGGTGGAACCCTATCGTTGGAAACGGCATCTGATTATGCAGGCGTCGCCGAACGAATTGCCGGAGAGCGGAAGAGATTTAATGCATACCTGTCTTTGGCCCTCAACCAAAAATCGTCGAATGCCTCACGACATGAGGCGGTGAACGGTTGAACGGCCAGCGCAAGACGGGTGCTTTGCTTGGGTATGCGAACATCATCGCGAAGAATCTGGTAAACATCATTTACGTGCCGCTGCTGCTGCACTTTATTGGTCAGGCTGATTATGGCGTGTTCCAGATGACCAACTCCGTGGTATTCGTTCTTACATTGCTGAGCGCCGGATTCTATGGATCGTACGTGCGCTTCTACATGCGCGAGAAGGCGCACGGCAACGAGCTGGGTGTTCGCCGTCTCAATGGCATGTTCCTGCTAGTCTATGTCGTAGTGGCGTTGCTGTGCCTGATTGGCGGTACGGCGTTGACTATTAATGTGCGAAGCTTCTTTTCGGGCGGCCTGACTGCCAGTGAGCTTGTGCTGGCACGTGAACTTATGGGAATCATGACAGTCAATGTGGCGGTCCAGTTGCTGTCCACGCCGTTCGACTCCTATATCGTGTCGCATGAGAAGTTCGTGTTCCAACAGTCCAGACAGCTGCTCACATCCATTGCGCAGCCATTCCTGGCGGTGCTTCTGCTTTGGCTGGGCACGGGTGCAGTCGGTGTTGCCTGCGCGCAGCTGACCATCACAAGCGTGCTGTTGCTGATGAACATTTGGTATTCCACACACACGCTTGGCATGCGTTTCGCTTTCAAGGGTTTGGAATGGTCGATGTTCAAGGCCATCGCGGTGTTCAGCTTCTGGATCTTTCTCAACCAGATCTTCGACTTGGTGAACAACAACGTGCCGAATTTCCTGTTGGGAGCCATGGCCAGCGCGACCGCGGTGGCGGTGTTCGCCATCGCGTTGCAGATCAGGAACCTGTTCATGTCGTTGAGCACCACCATGTCCGGCGTGTTCACACCCCTGATCAACCGGATCGTGGCTGAATCCGACGACAACACCGTACTCACACGATTGATGACGCGTGTGGGCCGATACCAGATGGTACTGTTCTGGTACGTATACGGTGGTTTTGTTGTCTTGGGTCAGTACTTCATTCATATTTGGGCTGGTGACGCCAATGCTGATGCATACTGGCTGGTGCTGATTATGACATTGCCCGTTATGATTCCGCTTACGCAGAACACTGGCATTGAGATTCAGCGCGCGAAGAACAGACATAAGGTGCGTAGCCTAATCTACGTTCTGACTGCGGCCATAGACATCGTGATATGTCTTATTTTCATTCCGACCATGGGTTACTGGGCTACAGCCATTGGATATGTGGCAAGTGTTGTGCTCGGTACGGGTTTGTTCATGAACTGGTACTACCACACCCGCATCGGTCTCGACATGATTTACTTCTGGAAAAACATGCTGCCCACCATCGGTCTGGCTCTCATTGTGACGGCGGTCTGCCTGCTGGGGACGCATTTCCTCCCGGTGAATTCCATCCTCATGTTCCTTGTATGGGGTGTCATATATTCCATCCTGTTCCTTTCCGGTGCGATGAAGGTGTCGCTGACCAGTAAGGAACGCAAGAAAGTTATCAGTCGAATTAAAAGAAAGGCAATCCGATGAATTGCCAATAAACCAATTATTGTCGAACAATTTATTCGAGGGTAGTTTCAAATAAGCGATTTAATAAATAGTTTTAATGCATCAATAGAAAGAAGAGAAACTTATGGCAGAAGTAGCTGGAACCGGATACACCGATGAACTTAATGTCGGGATTTTAGTTGCTTTGATGAAACATCACGGAGTGCGGAAAATTATCGCAAGCCCCGGAACAACGAATATTACGTTGGTGGCTTGTTTGCAACGTGATCCGTTCTTTCAAGTCTTTTCAGCCGCAGATGAACGCTCTGCGGCATACATGGCCTGTGGTATGGCCGCTGAATCGAGCGAACCAGTGGCATTGTCTTGCACCGGCGCGACTGCATCTCGCAACTATATCCCAGGGCTAACTGAAGCTTATTACCGCAAGCTTCCGGTGCTGGCGATTACCAGTACCCAGCATCTGGGACGTATCGGCAATATGGCGCCACAAGTCATCGATAGGACGAACGAGCTCAATGATATTTGCAAGCTGAGTGTGCAATGTCCAGCTGTTAACAGTGAGGATGACCGATGGGCATGTGAAACATCCTTAAACAAAGCACTGCTTGAACTGACCCATAATGGAAACGGTCCAGTACATATCAATTTGGTAACCACATATAGTAATAATTTCGATGAGAAAAGCTTACCTGTTGTGCGTTATATCGACCGAATTGATCTTGGTGACGAGCTTCCTTCTCTGAAGAGTAAGAAGATAGCAGTATATGTCGGATCCCACGTAGCTTGGAGCGAAGCGCTAGTTAAGGCCGTTGATGCTTTTTGTGAAAAGTATGGTGCGGTAGTACTCGGAGACCGCACGTCAAACTATCCGGGTGAATTCTGGGCGGAATCCACCCTTGTGACCAAGCAAACGAATTATGTTGCCAATTGCCGAATGGTGGACGTCATGATCCACATAGGAGAGATTTCCGGAGCGTACGCAAATCCCAATGCTAAAGAGGTGTGGCGTGTGAGCCCGGACGGAGAGCCTCGGGATGCATTCAGCAGACTGCGTTACATCTTCAATATGGAAGAACAAACATTCTTTGAAACCTATGGAGCTCGGGAAGCAGGATTTGAAAGTGCATCAAAAAAAGCACTTGACGAATGGCATGCTGAGGACTCAAAGCTCCGTGCGAAAATCAGAGATCTACCTTTCTCAAATATCTGGTGCGCAGAGCAGATGGCGCCTAAACTTCCGAAGGGTTCCGTACTGCATCTTGCCATTCTGAATTCGCTTCGAAGCTGGAACTTCTTTCCCGTCGATCAGTCCATCCGATGCTACTCGAACACTGGCGGCTTTGGTATTGACGGATGCATGTCATCGTTGATCGGAGCCTCGCTCGCTTCTCCGGATAAGCTTTTCTTTGGGGTGATTGGCGATCTTGCTTGTTTCTACGACCTTAACTCCTTGGGCAACCGACATGTTGGTTCAAATGTGCGCATTATAGTGGTCAATAATGGCGTCGGCACTGAATTCAAAAACTACAACCATAAAGCAGCCAAATTCGGACAAGAGGCCGACGCGTACATGGCAGCAAGAGGTCATTACGGCAACCGTTCCCATGATTTGCTGCGACACTATGCGGAAGATCTTGGATACGAGTACATGTCAGCTTCCAGCAAAGAAGAATTCTTTGCCAATGTCGACCGTTTTACCAGCGGAGAACAGCTCGACAAGCCGGTGCTGTTTGAGGTGTTCACCGATAGCCAAGATGAAAGTGATGCACTGCGCATTATGTCTACATTGGAAACCAGCGCCACTGGTGCAGCAAAGGAGGTGGTGCGGAACCTCTTAGGAGATAAGGGCGTAAATACCATCAAAAAAATGCTTGGAAGATGATTCACTGAAGAGGTTTCTTTATGAAAATCCTGATTCTTGGCGGAACGGGCGCCATGGGTGTCCACGTCAGCGATTTGCTCTCGCAGAAGGGACATGACGTTGTTGTGACCAGCCGGCGAGAATGCAAATCTTCAGTGCCGAACCTGCAGTACAGGAAGGGCGACGCCAAAGATCCCGCTTTTCTTCGCGAACTACTGAGCGAGCGGTGGGATGCGATTGTCGACTTCATGGTCTGGTCCACTGTCGAATTCGCTGATCGCGTGGAACAATACCTGAACGCCACAGGGCAATACGTATTCGTGTCGTCTTACCGTGTGTACGCGGATTCTCCGGTCATTGCCGAGGATTCGCCTCGCCTGTTGGATGTGGTCGATGATTCGGATTATCTGAAAACTGACGAATACGCATTGGCAAAAGCCCGTTGTGAGAACATGCTGTTCGAAAGCGGCAAGAAGAACTGGACCATCGTTCGCCCCGCGGTCACCTATGATGGCACCGGGCGATTCCAGCTCGCCGTGCACGAGTCCGAGGTTTGGCTACGCAGAGCATTGAACGGTATTCCCGTACCGCTGCCCAACGCAATATGTGGCAAGCAGGGAACCATGACCTGGGGTGGGGACGTCGCGCGGATGATCGCACTGCTGATCGGCAACCCACAGGCATTGGGTGAGGCGTTCACCGTGTCAACAAGTGAACATCAGACTTGGCGAGAAATATCTGAAATCTACAAGTCTGTTGTGTCGACCCTCAAGGTTGTGGATTGCGATATGGCGAAATTTGAGCGGGCGCATGGTGCCGTGTACCAGATTCGCTACGACCGCATGTACGACCGTATTATCGACAATAGCAAGGTGCTTGCCGTGACAGGGTTGAATCAGAGCGACTTGTCGGGATTACATGATGGCATCACCAGAGAACTCAACGGTTATCTTGCGAGAAATCGTGAGAAGGCCATGCATATAGGCTCTGATTTCGGTCGGAATGCGCGCTTCGACAAACTCGTGGGAGGCATACCGTCGTTCTCCTCGGTTGCGAAGAACGGTATGGTGCCGATCTGCAAATACCTGATACGCAGATTCCTGTAGCTTTGTTGCCCACCACGTAATATGATTGGAGGGGTCGGTTTCCTTTGTGGACCGACCCCTCCAATCATATTTCCAAGTGATTCTGAAATCCATGGTAGGGGGCTGCGGACGTTTTCTTGGAGACCGAACGGAAGGATTTTCGTATGTTCAGTCCCGAAGAACGGGAGCGTGCGGTGGAGTTGTATTTCACCACGCCGATGATGACGGCCCAGGTGGTGGAGCATCTGGGTTATCCGACCAGGCAGTGTCTGGAGCGTTGGCTGGCGATGGATTCCCGGTATGCTGGCCATATGGCCAAACCCATCATCCCACTGGAGACCAGGCGAAGGGCAGTCGAGCTGGTGCTG
>SKDY01001421.1_pt1 | contig 15008 bp, 17 predicted proteins | sample 4826591 | NCBI WGS metagenome assembly SKDY01 (sample SAMN11008823, study PRJNA524170) | human gut metagenome | biome: Human fecal sample; material: Feces; isolation source: fecal sample from pouch patient p10, p22 | host: Homo sapiens | place: Israel: Tel-Aviv | collected 2016-06-15 | reverse complement strand
GAAGTAGATCGCTTTTTTATCAATTTCTGTGACCCTTGGCCGAAAAAACGACACGCCAAACGCCGCTTGACATACAGGGGCTTTTTGGATCGCTATGCACGTTTGTTGGCTACCGGCGGAGAAATTCACTTTAAGTCCGATAATGCGGGACTTTTCGACTTTACGTTGGAAGAGTTCAATGCTCGTCACTGGCCTTTGTCAGAGGTGACCTACAATTTACACGGCAGTGACATTTTAAATGAGGCTATGACCGAGTATGAAGCTAAGTTCAGCGGCCTCGGACAACCGATTTTTCATTGTGTAGCCGCCAAGCCGGCAAAGGATGCTGATGATGAACAACAAGAAGGCTAAACAGATGTATCGGGCCATGCTGTTGCTCTTAGGAGCCTTTGCACTCCTCTGGGTTATCGGTACGGTCAATGTTTTCAGTGCTACTTTTGCGGAGGACCGTCTTTCAGGCAGTGCTTACGGACACTTATTGCGACAATTGGTTTTTTCCGCAGTCGGTTTGATTCCTGCAGTTATGGTTTTTCGTAGTGACTATCACCGGTTGTCGAAATATTCTAAACTCATGTACTTTGTAACCCTTTTGCTTTTGTTGGCCGTACCCTTAATCGGCATAGAAGCAAACGGTGCCAGACGTTGGCTCGGCATCGGTAAGCTTACCTTTCAGCCCTCGGAACTGGCAAAATTGACGGCCATCTTATGTACGGCTTCTTTGCTGACTCCTATATTGAAGGCCGGTAAGGAGGTTACGTTTTTGGCGCCTCTTTCGCATAATAAGAAAGCACCGGTTTGGCAACGCTTTCCCTGGTGGCCGCAAAAAGCACTGATTTTGACGCTGGTCTTGGCGGTTCCCGTTTTTAAGCAACCCGATGCGGGTACGGCTATTATTATCTTGACTTTGCCTGTTTTGATGGTTTGGATCAGCGGGGCTAAGCTTATGGAAGTAAAGTGGCCCGCTTTGCTTGTTGCCGTAGGCGCCGTTTTTTTCGTTCTCTACGAACCGTATCGAAGGGATCGCATTATAGCGTGGATCGATCCGTGGGAGTATGAGAAGACCTTGGGTTACCAGACCGTCCAGGGGTTAATTGCTATCGGGTCGGGTGGTATTTTCGGTCAAGGCTTGGCGGAGGGGATCAGTAAATTCAGTTACTTGCCGGAAGCTCATACAGACTTTGCCTTTGCCGTCTTAGCCCAAGAATTGGGGTTAAGAGCCTCTCTGGGCATGATTGTGCTTTTCGGCATTATTTTAGTATACGGATGTAAGTGTGCCGTTATGTGTCAAGACCCGTTCGGAAGATTGTTGGCTTTCGGGACGACCATGTATTTCGGCGTTCAGGGATTTATCAACATCGGCATGGTTAGCGGGTTGCTTCCCGTTGTCGGAGTGCCTTTGCCGTTTATCAGCTACGGTGGGACATCCTTGATAGTTAATATGATTGCAGCGGCTATTTTATTAAATATTTGTAAGTCAAACAGGCGGGAAGCGGAACGGCAAACGCGACTTGCCGAAGAACGCGAGCTCACCTCTATGAGAGATGAAACTCGCAGTGTATTCAGACCGGGCCGTCACTAATTGTTAGGAGAGTAGTCATGAGACAACACAGAATCATTCAAGTTGACGAACGTCTGCCTTTATTGCAGACTATTCCTTTAAGTTTACAGCATTTATTTGCCATGTTCGGGTCTACCGTTTTGGTGCCGTTTTTACTACATGTTGATCCGGCTACGGCTCTTTTTATGAACGGCATAGGTACGATTTTGTATCTTCTCATTTGCAAAGGGCGCTTGCCGGCTTACTTGGGGTCGAGTTTTGCCTTTATATCCCCGGTTTTGGCCGTGTGTGCGACATCGGGGATGGATTACGGCGATGCCCAAGGAGGCTTCATTGTTTTCGGTTTATCCTTTATCGTCTTGGCCGGTATTGTAAATAAGGTGGGGACTCGCTGGATAGATGTCCTTTTCCCGCCGGCAGCTATGGGAGCGGTCGTTGCCATTATCGGTTTGGAACTGGCTCCTTTGGCTATGACTATGTCCGGTTATCTCGGCGAGGCGTCGGGCATGACAAATGAAACGGCCATGATTATATCCACGTTTACGCTCATTATAACCTTGTTGGCGACGGTACTCGGTCGCGGTTTTATCGGCATTATTCCGATTCTTATCGGTGTCATTTCCGGATATATCCTTTCCTGGTTTATGGGCGTTGTAGACTTTTCGGTAGTAGAAACTACACCGTGGATTTCCGTACCGACTTTTTATGAACCGAAGTTCAATCTCAGTGCCATTATGATGATTATGCCTGCTTTGTTCGTCGTTTTTGCCGAACACTTGGGGCATCTTTTTGTCACAAGTGATATTGTGGGGCGCAACCTTATTGAAGATCCGGGTCTTCATCGCTCTCTGTTTGCCGACGGCTTGTCCAATGTTCTTTCCGGCTTAGTCGGATCCACACCGAATACGACGTATGGCGAAAATATGGGGGTCTTGGCGATTACAGGTGTGTACAGCACCTGGGTTATCGGCGGGGCGGCTTTGCTGGCGGTTATTTTCTCCTTTGTCGGTAAGGTTGCCGCTTTGATTCACGGCATTCCCGTCCCCGTTATGGGCGGCGTATGCATACTCTTGTTCGGTTTTATTGCCGCATCGGGGATTCGAATGCTTGTTGAAAAACACGTGGACTATACACGTTCGAAAAATCTTATTCTTACAGCTGTTACTATGATTTGCGGCCTGTCGGGGGCTACGGTTGTCGTCGGCCCCGTACAGTTAAAAGGGATGGGTTTGGCGACTGTTGTAGCCATGATTTTGAGCTTAGCCTTTTTACTGTTTGAAAGGCTTCATATTGATAACTACCATTAGGGATTCGGCAGAACGAGGGGATATGAATGGAGTCGTTGCATAATATAGTCCGCCGCGGAGAAGCTATGAATCGTGACGACTTAGTCAGCTTACTTTCCCTGACGGAAGCGGAGGATTTGGAAATCTTATACAGAGCCGCTTATGAAACGAAGGTGCGTCACGTAGGAAATATCGTGTATTATCGCGGCTTAATGGAGTTCTCCAATCAATGTATGAAAAACTGTCTATATTGCGGAATTCGTCGAGAAAATGCGGAAGTGAAGCGATTTCGGACGGATCTCAAAGATATAGAAAGCATGGCACAATGGGCTTATGAAAACGGTTACGGATCCGTTACGTTGCAATCGGGAGAACGACAAGACGAAGCGTTTATTCATGATGTAGAGGTCATGATTCGTACTGTAAAGGCCATCGGCGGCGGCGCCTTGGGTATCACTCTCTGTGTGGGGGAGCAATCGGAAGAAACCTATCGTCGTTGGTTCGAAGCAGGTGCCCATCGCTATTTATTGCGCATTGAGACATCAAACCGTAAGCTTTATGAGACCTTGCATCCTCATGACGGGCTGCACAGCTGGCAGAAGCGGTACGATTGTTTAAAGGCGTTGGATCGCGTAGGGTATCAAGTAGGAACCGGCGTTATGATCGGCTTGCCGGGACAAACGGTGGAAGATCTGGCTGATGACATCCTCTTTTATAAAAAAGAAAATATTGACATGATCGGCATGGGGCCGTATGTCATTCATGGCGAGACTCCTTTGGGACGATATGCTGTGAACGAAGATCTTGATATAAAGTCTGAACGAAATCGGAGATTGCGGCTGGGATTGATTATGATTGCCGTAACCCGGCTTTTCTTACCTGACTGCAATATTGCGGCGACAACAGCCTTACAAGCTTTGCATCCTTTGGGGAGAGAAATGGGGTTGAAGGCGGGGGCCAATGTGCTTATGCCCATTATTACCCTGCCGAAGTTTCGCAAAGACTATTTACTTTATGATAACAAGCCGTGTGTGGACGACACGCCGTCGCAGTGTCGCCAATGTATTGCCGCCCGTGTTGCCTCGGTGGGGGATAGGGTAGGTTTCGGGAAGTGGGGAGATGCTCCGCATTTTCAGAAAAAACATGAAAGAACATAAGACGGGACTGCATCCCGTCTTTTTTGGGTGTATACTGTTATACGGATATGAGAAATGACGGGATTGGATTCGGAGGAAGAGACTGTGAACGACATAAAATTGTCTAAGTCCGAACGAACGGCCGCTTTTTATTGGGACCTGTTTCGTTCCACATTTATTATCAGTGCCGTAACTGTAGGCGGCGGATTTGTTATCATTCCCCTTTTACGAGGAAAGTATGTTGATGATTTAGGTTGGTTGACAGAGAAAGAGACTTTGGACCTTGTAGCTATCGCACAATCTATGCCGGGTGTTGTAGCCGTTAATTCCGCAATCATTCTCGGTTATCGTATGGCCGGTCTTATGGGATCTGCCGGTCTTATGGGATCTTTAGTAGCTGCAACGGCTACGGTATTACCGCCTTTATTGATTTTGTCGATTATTTCCGTTTTTTATGAATATTTTATTCAGAATTATTATATTAAATTGGTCTTACGGGGTATGCAGTGCGGGGCGACGGCACTTATCGTTAATGTGGGTATTGATTTATTTTTAAAACAGTGTAAGCGTAAGCTAATCTTGCCTATTCTTATTGTTCTGACCACATTTATAGCCAATGTGGTCTTTGAAATTAATATAATGTACCTTATTTTAACGGACGGTCTCATAGGCCTCTTGTTTATGCGTTCGGCTAAGTATGACTAGGGAGCGGACAGATGATATATCTCTTATTATTCTGGGAATTTTGTAAGGTCAGTGTTTTTTGTGTCGGCGGCGGATATGCGTCTATGCCGCTCATCCAGGCCGGTGTCGTGGACGGGTATCATTGGCTTACTATGAGTGAATTCGTTGATGTTTTTACGATTTCGCAAATGACGCCGGGCCCCATAGGCATCAACGCGGCAACCTTTGCAGGTATGAAGACGGCAGGTCTTTTCGGCGGTGTGGCGGCAACTGTCGGCTTTGTCGTACCCTCTCTTTGTCTCGGCATTACCTTGGCTAAAATTTTCTTGAAGTACGGTAACATCGGCCCTGTACGAGGGGCTCTAAACGGCTTGAGACCTGCTGTAGTGGGGCTTATTTGTGCCGCATCCATCGATTTTATTCTTCTGGCGCTATGGAATACGGAGGAATTACCCGTACACTGGAACGATCTCAGTTCGGGGGGGCTGGTGCTGCTTATTGTGACGCTGGTAGCCGTGCGGCGCCATATAGGTGTCATTACAATTCTTGTCGCTTCGGGGGTCTTGGGACTTGTATTGGGGATGGCCGGGTTACTTACCGTGTAGGGATTCTTGACTGTCGTCTTTTGAATTTGCTATACTTATTCCGTTACGGAAGGGTGTCCGAGTGGTTTAAGGAGCTAGTCTTGAAAACTAGTGATACCGCAAGGTACCGTGGGTTCGAATCCCACCCCTTCCGCCAGTAAAGAAAAAAAGAGGAATCGTATGACTCGATTCCTCTTTTTTCAGATATATGAAGGAGGGCTGTGATATGTCTTTAGTATCATCAGAGACTGTCTTGGCAGCATCGACCGCCGTATTCATCATTATTTGTCTTGCTTTTTATGCAGTCGGTCGGAAAAATCATACGGATCAATCACCCTTTGCACTGGGGTTTGTAAAAGCGGAAGACGGATCGTTACGTATAGAAGTCAGCGGTTTTTCCGATAGCGAGCCGCACCGCAAAGCACGGTTTAAGCGAGAATACGGAGAAGGCCGCATCGTATCTTATGAAGGCATAGCCTATGCGGTCGACGCCTTGGAAGAGAAACGGATAGGAACGGATACGGTTATGGTATGTCGCTTGAAAAAATTGGGATAACAAACACGGTTGCTGACAGGTGACCGTGTTTTTCTTTGTCGTCAAGATAAACAGACGTACAGATATAAGATAAAGACAGAATTGCCATGATATTGTTTAGAAAGAGATACTATAAAAGTAAACCTCGACTTAGCCGGCTTTCGTTAAAAATAAAATGATTGACGGATAGCCTTGTCAAGCGGCTCATTCTTGATATTTCACGGTATTTATGTTATATATTTAACTGTACGTTTATATCTTAAAACAGGTTTTAGAGAAAAGGGGCAGTGATATGTATCACATAAGCGTTCTGACAGGACACCAAGACGAAGATGATTTTGGAGAGCGGTTGAGCGATATTGCCGAAGTGGAATATTGCTCAGCTGAAGATGAAGATGAATTGATAGATCAACTGGACGGCACGGACATACTCATTTGTGACGATGAGCCTGTATCGGGCCGGGTTCTGGAAGAAACAGATGATTTAAAACTTATTGTCGTAATGGGGGAAGAAACCTCTCATATCGACTTGCAGACGGCACAAGATCGCAATATCAAGGTCGTGTGTCTTCATGATTATTTTGATGAAGATGTGGCAGATCACGCATGTGCCATGATTTTAGCATTGTTGCGCCAAATTCCCGAATATGCCTATGATGTACGCGATAACAACCGTTGGCAGTTCGGGTCCGTGCCCTGGCCGTTACATCGTGTGTCGGCAAACCTTATAGGGATTGTCGGCTTTGGGCGGATCGGACAGCTGGTGGCGGAACGTCTGCGCCCCTTCGGGTGCGGTATACAGGCATACGACCCCTTTGTGAGCGAGAAGACTATGCTTGACAACGGTGTAACGCCTGTGGATTTTGACAAATTATTAAAGACCAGTGACTTGATTACCTTGCACTTGCCGGTTGAAGAGGCAACGCAGAACATGTTTCAAGAAGAACAGCTGGAACGTATGAAAAAGGGCTCCATGCTGGTTAATTGCGGCAGTGGCGGGCTTGTTGACGAGGCGGCTCTGTATCATGCCGTTGATGACGGGCATATTCGCAGTGTCGCTTTGGATACCTTGACAACGGAGCACCCGAGCACCATGTTTTTGGAAATGCTGGAGCGTCCCGAGTTTTTACTGACGCCTGATGTTCGGGCTCATTCGGTAGAGGCGGAGAAAGCGAAATACGATGATGCGGAACGGTATATTCGCCTCTTTCTGGACGATAAGATGGAAGATATTCCCTTTGTGAGCGTATCCTCTGAAGAAGAATAGGCGCTTGAAACGTTATAAGACGGTAAAACCGGGAGGAGGCTGTCATGCGTAGTTGGAAAGTGATTTTTTGCTTACTGTTAGCAGTAGTCGTCTTAGCCGGGTGCGGTAAGACCAAAGAGGAGAACCCGATGACCTCGGACGGAGCGGCAAAGGTTGAAACGAAGATGGTCGTTCCGGAAAAGGGGATTCCGGTCCTTATGTATCACATGATCGGCGATATAGAGGACAACGATGCAGTATTAAAAGAATCGCACCTGAGAGAGCAAATGAAGTTTCTCAAGGATAACGGATTCCACCCGTTGACACTGGATCAGCTTTATGAATATGTGATGTTTAATAAGCCTGTGCCGGAAAAGCCCGTGGTCATTACTTTTGATGACGGCTATGCCGATACATACTCTATCGTCATGCCGCTTATGAAAGAATACGGCTTTGCTTGTACCGTCTTTATACCCACCTATGATGCCGATCAGGGAACTCGTTTATCGTGGAAGCAGATTAAGGAGATGCAAGAGTCGGGCATGACCATTGCCGGGCACGGATATCATCACGAACGTCTGGCACAAATGAATGAAGCCGTGCTGAATAGAGAAGTGGCTATGTGTCAGAAAGAACTGAAGGAACAATTGGGGATCACGAATGAATATTATTGCTATCCTTACGGCTCTAACGACGAAGCATCGCAGAAAGCCATGAAGAAGAACGGTATCAGATTGGCGTTTACCATGAATCCCGGTTGGGTGAAATACGGGGATAATCCGTATGCACTTAAGCGTATTTGGATCGGAAATGCTGTAGATATAGAAAACTTTAAGCAACGGGTTACTACCGAAGCATACGAAGACCGATAAAGGTGCAAGCTTTACGGGATTGAGGTATATATGAAGATAGCAAAAGAAATCGGTAAATTTTTGTTGGTGACATTGCTCTTTTTTGCAGTGTCGTCACCCTTTGTCGTCCTTTTCGGACCGTTTGACAACATTAAACGCACTGTTGTGGGGGCAATTTTGAAAAGTCGCCATCCGCAATATATTACTTGGTTGTTCTCGCAGGAAGAAATAGACCGTATCTTAGGCGGAATCAGTACGGCACCGAAACAGGAGCTGTTCAAATTTACAGCTCGTACCGATTCCTCCTTAAAATTGAAAAATATCGATTCCAGTCGCTTTAAGGGGTTCTTATTGGAAATCCCCGACCCGAAACGTGTGCAGATTGCGACGGCGGAAAATCTTGATGAAAAAGGTGAAACGACGAGCAGTATTGCTAAGCGCAACGGTGCCGTAGCGGCCATTAATGCAGGCGGCTTTTATGATGCGAACGGGACCGGTACGGGGCGTAGCCCGTACGGATTTATTATTCACGACGGGAAATTTATTTTAGGACAAAATGTGGCAGATAGCGAAGTTAATGAATTTGTCGGATTGACAGACGACGGGAACCTCATAGCCGGTAACTACAGCAAAGGGGAGCTGATTTCCATGGACGTGAAAGAAGGCATCTCCTTCGGTCCGGCCTTAATCGTTAACGGTGAACGCATGATTACCAGCGGTGACGGCGGTTGGGGCGTCGGCCCGCGTACGGCTATCGGACAAAAGAAAGACGGTACTGTTTTATTCCTCGTCATTGACGGGCGCCAGCCGTCTTACTCCATCGGAGCCACGTTGCGAGATGTACAAAATATTTTGTATGAAGAAGGCGCCTATATTGCGGCTAACTTGGACGGCGGTTCGAGTTCTACCTTATATATGAACGGTAACGTTGTCAACAAGCCGGCAGACCTTCTGGGTGAGCGCATGATTCCGACGGCGTTCATTGTGAAGTAGGAGGGGCGTATGAAATTAAAAAAAGTAGTACTTACCTTTGCAGCCGGTCTTGCTCTGCAAGCCGGTATATACTATTATTTGGATAACGTTCTTTTTGCGGCTACATCGGACTATCAGATTGACGGAACGAATAAGCAGGAAGCCATGGGGTTCGGTGTCGAGCCGGACGGGCAGGCATACTATTCCTTTGATAAACGGTTTATGGCCACCGTAGTAGGTGATACGGTAACGATTTACCAAGCCGGTAAAAAAGGAGAGTCGCAAAAAATCAGTTTGCACGGTCGCAAACTGTCCTTCTTCGAATGGTTGCCCGATCGGGATTTGGCGATTTTTGCCACATACGGACGAGATGAGCGTACAGGCGAATACGGCGTATACTTGGCTCAGTACAATCCTTTAGCACCGGATCGTGAATTGGATACGGAAATTGAAAAGGCACCGGAAGACAGTAAGATTGTCGATGTAGCGTATTCGGTGGCGACCAATGTCGTATACATGAAACTTCAAGTCGGTGAAAATAAGTTCCGTATTTATCGGACCGATGCCAATTATGATACGCGTAGAATTCCTGTACAAGCTGAAAACATCGGTCGCATTGCCGTCTTTTATGATAGCGATGTGTTCTTCTACGATAACTTGCGCACAGGCGTTGTCTATATGCTCGAAGGTGATACGGGAACGTGGCGAGAAATTTCACCAAACGGTCGGTTCCGTCTTGTGGGTATAGACGGGCAGGAAATTTATATTGCCGAGGTGAATAAAGACGGTAAGGTAACGGCAGCATACCGCGGTCGATTGCGTCAAGGTTTCACGAAAATTGCAACCTATTCTACGCCTGAAGATTTTAATAAAATTACGTTGGACAGTATGCATGAAGCATCCGATAAGGCCGATAACGCTAAATAAAGGAGGCGTATAGGCAGTGGCAAAGCATAAAATCCCAAAAAACCGGTCTCTTAATGAAATGTTTGCGGGCGTAAAAGAAGAGCTTACCTTTGAAACGGGAGGCGTTGAGGACGAACCTCAAGCCGGTTTGACAAATCTTCCCCAAGGCCGTCGGCAGAATTCATTGCGAAAAGAGTTTTTTACGAAGGAGTTGCAAGAGCAGGTAGGAGCTCTTCTTCTGGATATAAAATTAGCCTACTATAAAGACGGCGTCGGCGAAGTTTCGTTGAAAGTTGTCAGAGACGGTAATAATGTCGTTATTAAGACGACACCGAAAAAGGTATAAATCAGTTAGGGGTCTTAATCATGGAAGTGTATAAAAAAATTGTCGTTCCTTATGACGGATCGACGCACTCTCAGTTAGCGTTGGAACATGCAGCCTTTTTGGCAAAAATATCGGGCGGAACCATTTCCGTTCTATATGTAGCATCATTAACATCGGCAGCCACACGTATCAGCGGTTTTTTCGGCAATTATGATGCCGGTGCCGTAGCTGATCGAGTTCGTGAAAAAGGCGAAGAAATTTTGCATAAAGCCAAGGCAACCGTTCCTGCGGAAATTGCGACGGAAGAACTTTTTGAAGTAGGCTCTCCGGGCGCCGTCATTACGGATGTTGCTGAAAGAGTAGGAGCGAATCTCATTGTCATGGGCTCGCGCGGTTTGGGAACCTTTGCCGGCGTAGCCTTGGGTTCGGTCAGCACGTATGTGCTGGAACATACGAAGATTCCGGTCATTGTTGTAAAATAAGTTTGTTGCGCTTCCGGTCGGCGGCATAACCCGTAAACCGGAAGTTTTTTTATTCAGGGGGGACTTTGGAATGAGAAGTGATATTGTAAAAAGAGGCAGTACCAGAGCTGCACATCGGGCTCTTTTCCATGCCATGGGATATACGGATGAGGATTTGCAAAAACCGTTAATCGGTGTTGTAAACGCATTTAATGAAATTATTCCCGGCCACATTCATTTGCGCCAAATTGCCGAAGCGGTAAAACTCGGCATTGCCGCAGCCGGCGGCACGCCTATTGAATTCCCTGCTATCGGTATCTGTGACGGTATTGCAATGGGTCACGGGGGTATGCGATATCCGTTGGCCAGTCGTGAACTTATTTGTGACTCCATTGAGGCCGTTACGAACGGTCATGCTTTTGACGGTTTGGTCATGATCCCGAACTGTGATAAAATCGTACCCGGCATGTTGATGGCAGCCGGTCGCGTTAATATTCCGACCGTAGTGGTCAGTGGCGGTCCTATGTTGGCAGGTCGTTATGAAGGACAGGATATCAGTGTCAGCACGGTGTTTGAAGCGGCCGGTAAATTCGAATCGGGACAGATTACGAAAGATGAGCTTCACCATATGGAAAATTCGGCCTGTCCCGGTTGCGGTTCTTGCTCGGGTCTTTTCACAGCCAATACGATGAATTGTATGACCGAAGTATTAGGTTTGGGATTACCCGGAAACGGTACTGTCCCGGCTGCTTATTTCGGGGCTCGGCGTATGTTGGCAAAACAAGCCGGCTCGGTTATTTTGGATATGGTAAAAAAAGATATTAAACCTCGCGATATTATGACCCGCGAAGCGTTTGAAAATGCTATCGCCGTTGATATGGCTATCGGAGGTTCGACCAATACGGTCTTACATTTACCGGCTATTGCACATGAAGCCGGTGTAGAGTTGCCCCTGTCTTTGTTTGATGAAATCAGCAAAAAAGCGGCCTATATTACAAAGCTCAGCCCCGGCGGTACATACCATATGCAGGATTTGGGGGAAGCCGGCGGTATTTCGGCGGTCATGAAGGAGTTGACCAAGTTAAATCTGATCCACACCGATGCCGTAACCGTAACGGGTACCGTAGGAGAACGCATTGCCGGTGCTAAGATTACAAGGCCGGAAGTCATTCATACCGTAGAAAATGCTTATATGAATAAGGGCGGTATTGCTATACTGACAGGAAATTTGGCTCCTGACGGATCGGTCGTTAAGGAAAGTGCCGTCGATCCGGAACTTTCCGTGTATGAAGGTGCGGCTAAATGCTATGACTCGGAAGAAGCGGCTATTGAAGCTATTATCGGTGGAGAAATTAAAGAAGGCCATCTCGTTGTTATTCGTTATGAAGGCCCGAAGGGCGGACCCGGCATGCGTGAAATGCTCAACCCTACAGCGGTTATTACCGGTATGGGGTTGAAGGTAGCTCTTTTGACGGACGGACGTTTCAGCGGCGCCAGCCGTGGTGCCTGCATCGGTCATATTTCGCCGGAAGCTATGGAAGGCGGCCCTATTGCACTCATTAAAGACGGCGACAAAATCAGTATTGATATTCCTCAACGGAAAATCGAGTTATGCGTTACTGATGAAGAATTGGCAGCTCGTAAGGCGGTGTGGAAGCAACCTGAACCGAAGGTAAAGACCGGATACCTTTCTCGGTATGCACGCCTTGTAACATCGGCTAATACGGGTGCGGTTATGAAATAAGGCCGGCCGCTTTATATAATAATAAAACCTCTCACGACAAATTATTTTGTCATGGGAGGTTTTTTATTATAAATCCCGTTATTCCTCATTATGCTTGTTTTTTTACAACATAACGTAGCCCACTTGGGGATTGTCACGGGTCTGTGTCTGGCTGAGGCGGCGACGACACATTTGCCGCTGTTTTGTCCGGATTTCTCCTTCTCACGGCTGTTGCTGCATCGATAGCAACGGCATTAGCTGAAATCTTGGGCGGTTCTTTAGCTATTTCGATGTTGACTGGTATGCTTGTTGTTTTGGCGGCACTATTGTTTGCCGTAGCTCTTTTTTTGCCGGAATTGCGGCTACTATGACGGGCCGGCATGGCCGGCGGTACAATCTGCGCGGGAATCTTCGGGGAAGTGTATAATATTAAGGATTATCATTCGTGGCACGGTGTAGCCCTTACGTATGTTTTGGCCGTGGTCGTTATTTGCTTCATAACCGATCCTTTTAAAGGATTGGTATATTCTCAAATTGTTCTCTCCGTCCAATTACCTCTGACCGTCTTTACACAGATTTATTTGACGTCGTCACCTAAGGTTATGGGAGTCTACGCCAACACGAAGTTACAGCGGACTATTTTGGGCCTAATTGCCCTTATTGTCACGATTTTAAATGGACTCTTACTTATAGATGTGCTTTTTGAGAAATGTGCAAATCGCTTGCATTTGCAATTGGGTAACTATATAATTGTTCATATGTAAGAAGGGAGATACACATGCTTGAATTAAAACATATTTATTTTGCATATGACATCGGATCGCCGTACGTGTTGAAGGATATTAATCTTCAAGTTCACGACGGCGATTATATTTCTGTTGTCGGTGAAAACGGATCCGGTAAAAGTACACTTATAAAAATTTTACTTGCCTTAGTCGAACCGACGAGCGGCACGGTAGAGAATTCGTTTTCGCGCATTTCGTATGTGCCGCAACGGTTTGAGACATTAAATTCCCAGTTTCCCATTACAGTGGGTGAGGTTATGCATTATTACAGGAAAATTCTGAAGCTGAAAGATGCGAGCCTCGCTCAGAAATACTTGCATCAAGTAGGAATGGAGGAGTATACGAACCGATTAATAGGGAATTTATCAGGCGGTCAGTGCCAAAAAGTATTTATTGCCAGGGCTCTTATGGCACAACCGGATTTGTTGATTTTAGACGAACCGTCAGTAGGCATTGACGTGCGTAGTCAGACGGAAATGTACGACTTGCTGCATCGATTGAATCAGGAAGGGATGACCGTTATAACGGTGGAGCACAATTTGCGAGCAGCGGAACGAAATTCCAAATACATGTTTCATATTACTGACGGAATGGGGCATTTGTGTTCTCCTCGCGATTATGTAAAGGAATATGTTTCTGCCAATACGGGGAGTGAGTCTTATGTTTGAGTATGCATTTATGCAAAATGCCGCTGTCGTCGCCGTTCTTATTTCGTTGGTGTGTCCGCTTATCGGAATATTTCTTGTGTTACGTCGATACTCCATGATTGGCGACGCATTATCGCATGCCTCTTTGGCCGGCGTAGCCGTGGGATTGGCCTTGCATGCCAATCCGATTATGAGTGCTTTTGTCATTACTTCCTTTTTCGGACTCCTTATTGAAGGCTTGAGACGTCGCTTTAGTCGTTATTCCGAGTTGATTTTGGTCATTATACTGACCTTTTCCGTCGGGATAGCCATTACGATTATCAGCTCGGGCGTTGTACGAGCTAATGTTGAAGGCTTTTTATTCGGCAGTATTCTTACGGTTACGAATGAAGATGTCATATCCGTCGTCATCTTAAGTGTCGTAACGTTTCTGACCGTTTGGCTTCTCTTTCCGCAATTAGTCATGCTTACCTTTGATGAAGATGCGGCTAAGATTGCCGGCGTAAAGACACGACTGATTAATTATGTCTTTTCGGTACTCGTTGCAGCAACCGTGTCTGTATCCATTCGCATTGTAGGTATTTTGGTTATCAGCTCTTTAATTGCTTTGCCTGTAGCGACGGCATTACAGTTGCAGCAGGGGTTTAAGAGAACGCTTCTTTGGGCTGTTGTTTTCAGCTTGTTCGATGTTATTGTAGGTCTGGGACTTTCTTATGAGGTCGGCACGGCTCCGGGCGGTTTGACGGCAGTTATATCCGTATTGGTTTTATTGGCCGTAATGGCGTGGAGACAAGGTCGAATGATCGCAAAGAAACGAAATAAGGAGGTCGAAGCTGATGATTGACGGCCAGGACTATAAGCGTTTGCTTCATAGCCACCGAATGAAGAGTACAAAGCCGAGAAACGCGGTGCTTTCCGTTTTGGGAGAGAAAGATTGTGCTCTTACGGCAGAAGAAATCTATCGTGCATTGGTTCAAAAGGGAGACGGGGTAAACTTCTCGACAGTATATCGGGTTCTCGAGTTGTTTGCTGAAAAGAGACTGGTGACTAAAACCTTTTTTTCCGACTCGAGAAGTTACGGCTTTTCTTTAAAAACTGCGGAGCATATGCATCACCTTATTTGTATGAAGTGCCATAAGATGATCGATATCTCACATTGTCCTCTGGGTGATTTTGAATGTCGGGTTGCGGCTGAAACGGGGTTTGATATTCGGGGGCATAATCTTGAACTCTTCGGCTATTGTAGAGATTGTCGGCTTCAAGAGGAGGAAACGTAATCGGCATGAGTGCCTATTCAGAAGAACAAAAG
>SKDY01001414.1_pt1 | contig 15092 bp, 19 predicted proteins | sample 4826591 | NCBI WGS metagenome assembly SKDY01 (sample SAMN11008823, study PRJNA524170) | human gut metagenome | biome: Human fecal sample; material: Feces; isolation source: fecal sample from pouch patient p10, p22 | host: Homo sapiens | place: Israel: Tel-Aviv | collected 2016-06-15 | reverse complement strand
GTGTTATATGTCCATACTGCGGTCGGGCGGCTATTCTTTATAATTAAAATTAAAAATAGTTTATTTACTTTTTATACTGAAAAACAAACACGAATGAGAGGTGGTGGTGCATGGCCAGAGCGCCGGATGCCAGAATGGAACAGGCCAGAGATCTGTTCCTGGAAGGCAAAAAACTAATTGAAATTTCAGATCTTCTGAAAATCCCGGAGGGGACGATCCGAAGCTGGAAGAATAGATATGGCTGGGACAATGCAACGTTGCAAAAGAAGAAACGCAACGTTGCGAAAAAGAAAGGCGGTCAGCCAGGAAATAAGAACGCTGCTGGAAACAAGGGCGGTGCCGCTCCGGAAAAAAATAAGAATGCAGTTACTACGGGAGAGTTTGAGACTCTCCTTTTTGATTGCCTGGATCTGGAGGAGCAGCGCCTAGTGCAGGCAGTACCAGAGGACAAGCAGGCGCTTCTTATGCAGGAGATACAGCTTTTAACTGTCAGAGAGCGCCGGATGCTTAAACGGATCGAGTTGCTGCGCAGCGCAGCAGATGAAGAGAATAAGCTTGCTGCCGGTGAGACTGGCATGACTGCGGTAGGCCACAAAAAAGGTCTTGAAAAGGACAAGGAGACGGACCTTTTGGAGTACCGTGGGAAGCTGGGGCAGATCCAGAACATTGAGGATGCGCTGACCCGTGTACAGGCCAGGAAACAGGCTGCCATTGATGCACTGCATCGGTATGGTGTGGATGATACGCGTCTGGAAATCGAAACAAAGCGGTTAGAAATGGCAGCAAGGAAGCTGGGTGATCTGGACGAGGAAGAGCCGGAAGATGATGGTTTCCTGGAAGCGTTAGATAGTTCTGCTGCAGATGACTGGGGGAATGATGAAAGCTTAAAGGAGGGCGTAGAGAATGAAGAAGAGACGTCCAATATTTAAGTTTCAAAAGTTTTCCAAGAAGCAGCGCCAGATCTTTACCTGGTGGCTGCCAAACAGTCCGGTCCGGGAGGCAGGAGGCATCATTGCAGACGGTGCGATCCGTTCCGGAAAAACAGTCAGCATGAGCCTGTCTTATACAATGTGGAGTATGGCAAATTATGACGGACAGAATTTCATCATGGCAGGAAAGACAATCAGCTCTTTTAAGCGTAACGTGCTGCAGAACCTGAAACTGATGCTCACCAGCCGGGGATATCACTGGATCTATCATATTTCTGGAGACTTTCCCAACATGCTGGAAGTCAGCAGAAATGGCAGGACCAATTATTTTTACATATTTGGTGGCAAGGATGAAGGTTCCCAGGACCTGGTGCAAGGTATCACGGCAGCAGGTGCCTTTTTTGATGAAGTTGCGTTGATGCCGGAAAGCTTTGTAAACCAGGCAACGGCCAGATGCTCCGTGGAAGGTGCGACCTGGTGGTTTAACTGTAACCCGGCCGGTCCAATGCACTGGTTTAAGCTGGAATGGATCGATAAGCGTATTAAGAAGCGGCTGCTGTATCTGCACTTTACAATGGATGATAACCTGAGCCTTTCTGAAAAGGTGAAAGAAAAGTACAGGGCAATGTATGCAGGTGTCTTTTATCTACGCTATATCAAAGGCTTGTGGGCTGTAGCGGAAGGCCTGATCTACACTATGCTCACAGATGATAACCTGTATACTGATCAGGAACGTCCGGTTGCTTTAAAGAACACAGCTATGAAGGCCATTACAGTAGATTATGGTACGACGAACCCGTGTGTATTTCTGGAGGTATGGGATGATGGACAGACTATATGGATTGACCAGGAATATCGGTGGGACAGCCGTTCTGAGGAAGCAAGGCGCAGTGCAAATCCGCAAAGGACGGATGCCCAGTATGCAGATGATATGACAGAATTTATGGGAATGGAACCACAGGATCAATGTATGGTTGTTGTGGACCCATCAGCAGCATCATTTATTACGGAGTTACGCAGCCGTGGCCTGTATGTAAAACCGGCCAATAATGAGGTGGCAGACGGTATCCGTGTGGTTGGTTCTCTCCTGGCTAAGAGAAATATCCGGATCAATAAAGATAACTGCAAGGGACTGATCAGTGAGATGCAGTCTTACGTATGGGATGATAAGGCAGCAGAACGTGGAGAAGAAAAGCCGGTTAAACAAAAAGATCACGGACCGGATGCTTTAAGATATTATTGCTATACGGTCCTGCCAAAGTGGCGGATCGGAGCATAGGAGGAAGTTAAATGTCAAAGAAAAAGACGTCACGCCAGACACGGACGGCTACAAAACAGAATATGAACCAAAGGGCGCCCGTTACAACGATGGACGCTTTTTCTAATCCTGCTGCAAGGATCGGATTTGGAACCATGGATCTGCTGCAGGCAACTGATTATCCAATGACGCGGATGACGCAGAACTATCAATTGCTGACAAGCCTGTATCGGGAGAACTGGATTGTTCAGAATATCATTTCTACAGTTCCAAACGATATGATCCGGAAGTGGTATGACATTAAAACAAGCATTGCTCCGGAATATCTGAAGCAGATGGCACAGCTGGAAAGAAAAATCCAACTGAGAAAGAAGCTGCTTCTTGGGATGTGTTGGGGGCGTCTGTACGGCGGTGCGGTCGGCGTGATCCTGATCAAGGGGCAGAATGATATGAGTATTCCGTTAAATCTGGATACAGTTATGCCGGGCAGTTTCCTGGGGCTTCATATCCTGGATCGTTGGAATGGAGTATATCCGGAAGGCGAATTAGTGACAGATCCGGAAGACCCAGATTTTGGACTCCCGGAGTACTATACAGTCCGAAATGATGAGACAGGGACAATGGTAGCCAAAGTTCACCACAGCCGTGTAATCCGTTTTATTGGACGTGAACTGCCATGGATGGAGCAAGTAACAGAGCAGTACTGGGGAGAGTCAGAAGTCGAAGCAATCTACGAAGAACTAATCCGAAGAGATAACGTGGCTGGAAATATCGCAGCACTCACCTTCCGGGCCAACATTAACTATCAGGAGACGGATGGACTAGATCAGTTACTCGGATCGGCGAATGCGGAGATCCAGCGACGTTTCTGGAACACGTTGGCAGCACAGTCCATGATGGAAAGCAACTTCGGAACCAGGATGATCAATAAAGGGGATGCGATCCACAATACGCAGTACACGTTTACTGGACTTCCAGATGTTTATGACCGTGTAATGATGGATGTAGCTGGTGCTGCAAGGACACCGGTAACGAAGCTGTTTGGGCGTTCTCCTGCAGGTATGAATTCAACAGGAGAGTCAGATTTGAAAAACTATTATGATTACATTGACGGTCTACGTGAAACGGAACTGCGCGGGATTATAGAACAGCTGCTTCCCGTCATGGCTTTATCAGCATGGGGCAATATTCCGGATGATATGGAGATTGATTTCCCGCCAATGCAGACTCCAGACGCAAAGGATGTGGCAGAGATCACAGAAAGAAAGAGCAATGCAATCCTTGCTGCATATCAGAATGATCTGATCGATGCGGCAACAGCAATGCAGGAGCTTAAGAGCCTGTCAGATGAGACTGGACTTTACAGCAAGATCACTGATGAAGCAATTGAAGCAGGAAAAGGAAAGTTCTATTCGGAATCCCGCAGCATGCAGGATCCTATGGCTGGTTTTTCCTTCCCAGGTCACGCAGGAGGAGATGAGATAGACAATGGCAACAAAGATCCGACCGCCGCAGACCGCTGATGTCACAGCGCTTCTTCGAAATTTGTTTCTCCGTACAGAGAAGGAACTGATCAGAGAAATTACCAGGAAGCGGAATACAGGTCATGTAGAGTATGCGGAGGTAGCTGCTCTGGAACGGGTCCAGAAGATCTTGCAGAGCATGGTGGACACCTCCTGGAGCTATGTTCCGGCAATGATTGAAAAAATCTTTTATCATTCCGATAAGGATGCTGCCGGATATGCCAATGCGAGAAGCATGACAGGGACGTACTCAGTGACTCAGATCGCGCTTATGGAACAGCTTGCGAACAATCTGCAGGGTGAACTGCTGGAAATGGCAGGAACGGCAAAGAAGAGCATTGAGAACGTGTTTACGATTGCAAGGCTTGAGAATGATCCTTACCGGAAACTTACTCTGGAACAGGTACTCAGGCAGGAAGCAGCAGGAAAGCCGTGGATTCGCACCAGTGAGGATCTGATCAAAGAGATGGAGACCAATGGGATCACAGGTTTTACTGACAAGGCGGGACGAAGATGGAGTATGCAGGCGTATGGAAACATGGCAGTCCGGACAACGGCCAGACAGGCTGAGGTGGCAGCGCTCCTGAGTTCCGATGAGTATGATCTTTGGCAGATCACGAAGGTCGGGACAACCTGTCCGGTCTGTGCGCCGTTAGAAGGACGCGTCTATTCGAAAAGCGGCACCAATCCAGATTATCCGCCGCTGACGGTAGCGTTCGGGAAAATCGATCCGTATGGGAGCAATGATTTATCAAACACCTACCTGAACATCCATCCTAACTGTCTGCACAGCCTGGTCAAGTACCCCACGATTGGAAAAAGCGCGGAGCGGATCCAGAAGGACAAGGACTTTTCAAGTATAGAAAAGAATCCTCTGAACCGGGATCCGAGAACGAAGAAACAGATCGCAGCGTATCGGAAGAAACAGAGGAACAGACAGCAGCTGTATAGAGACATAAAGCAGCATAAAGAGTACAGGACTGCTTTAGGAAAAGATGTTCCTAAAGACTTTGCTAAGTTTCGGGAATTGAAGTATAATGACCCTGAGAAGTGGAAGTACACAAAAGGACTAAAAGAGTATTTAGAAAAGTATCCGTCAAGCAATAAGAAATATTATAATGTTGGGTGCAATCTCAAAGAACTTGGATTGCATAACATTGGAAATCCATTACCACCACAAAAGAAACAGGCATTTATTCTGCCGGAAGGAAAGCGCGATCCGTATCATATTATGCATAGAATGCTGGAACGTCAGATTACGGATGATGATATTCGTAGTTATATGAATAATGCACGATGCATGTTTTCACAATGGGGCGGAAAACGTCAGGTATTTTATAGTTCTTCGGGTGTATGCGTGATTACGAAAAACGGTGATGATTGGATTTACAAAACTGCTTGGAATAAGATAGATTTTGATGAGAGTACAGATATAATTTTGGAGGTGATACGAAAAAATGGCTTATGATTTGGACTATGAAGCGGATCATTATTGTCCGGCATATAAAAAAGTAATATGCGCAGATTTATGTTATGACTCAATGATGTGTCTGAACCGTTTTTTTAAAGTATCATCAACAAAAGAACTAGAGGAGATTAAGGATATTGAAGCAGCAAGGGTGATTTGCTCAAAATGTCCTTACAGTCAGGGATAATACCACCAGTCAGCAGGCCGGTGGTATTTTTGTACTCATTTTTAGGAAAGAGAGGATAAGATGATGAAAAAGAAAATTTTAGCATTTGGAGTGGCGTTATCTGTGATGCTTGGAATGGCGGGGTGCTCAACAGCACACACAGTAAACCACAACTTATCAAAAGATGCGAATGAATTTAATATTTATCGCAGAATTACAGTTACTAATGCAAGAACGGATACTGTTATGCTTCAGGCCGAAGGTTATATGGCGCTTGGCAACAATAGTTCAAATGAGCTGGTAGTTACCATTAAAACAGGTGATGATCAGTATTATAAGGATTACATTTACCTGAATGACTGGACCTGTTATGTAATGGAGCAGACAGAGCCGAAAGGAACAGACAAGTATCATTATGAGTTGGTATTTTATCCTGAAAGGTTAATTCCGGATATTGAAATTAAATAAATCTATAAATTGCGACGTCGCAAATGAAAGAAGGTGATCGTATGGGGCTTATATCGTGGATCAGGCAGAGGTTTTTCAAGAAAAAAGAGTGCTGTCACCACTACCGCAAGCATTGGAGTCGGGCTTCCGGTTCTTATGGCGGATATGTACGGCGATGTACTAAATGCGGGAAAATAGAAAGGAAAGAGTAAATGCTTGCTTATTATGGCTATACGATAAGCCCAAACCAGATTGAGACTGGCGAGGGCTTTTTGATTTGCAAAAATGTGCCGATTGCCCGCACCGGATCGCAGGATTATCTTGGCAGGGAGCTGGGACTTGCGGATGGGAATGCTGATAAGATCATCGCGGTGATCCGTTCTCCGGATGAGGTTTTTTCGGAATCGGCTCTTGCTTCTTTTGAGGGCAAGCCGGTGACGAATGATCACCCTCCGACTTTGATCGGCCCGGATGACGTGAAAACTTACGAGATGGGACATGCGCAGAATGTCCGCAGAGGATCTGGCGAATGGGCGGATTACATGATTGCAGACCTTCATATTCACGACAGAGACTTAATCGATGCGATCCAGAATGGAAAGCGGGAGATCAGCTGCGGATATGAATGCGATTATGTAAAGAACGCAGATGGCACATACAGCCAGAAAAATATCATAGGGAATCATGTAGCGGTTGTGGACCGGGGAAGAGCCGGGAAACGGGCCGCTATTTTAGATTCAGATAAAAACAAGGCGAAACAGCTGGAAAGGAAAAAAATGAGCAAAAAGGGATTATTTTTTAAGCTCTTCGGGCAGGCAGTAAAGGATAAGAGCCCGGAAGAAATCGAGCAGTTGGCTATGGATGCTGCAGCTGCAATGGATGCGGATGAGGCAGAGGAGAAAAAGACAGATCCGGAGGAGAAAAAGCAGGAGGAAGCAAAAACAGAAGAGACAGAAAAAACTCCAACAAAAGATTCTGCATTTCTGGTTGCTCTTGATAAAAAGATTGACCGGATTTTGGAAATTTTTGACGAGGCAACCAAGGAAGAGGAAAAAGAAAAGGATCCAATGGATGTGGCAATCGAATCATTAGAAGAAACCAAAGACGAAGATCCAGAGAAAGACAAAAAAGAAGAAAAAGGGGATGCCAAAGTCGTTTCTGCCGAAGAAATGGATGAAAAGTCCTGTGAAGGCATGGATAAGGCAGTGGCTCTTGGAATCTTAAAATCCATGCGTCCAGCGATTGCGGCTATCAAGGATCCGGCACAGAGAAAAGCAGTTTCGGATGCACTGATCAAACTGGTGACCACAAACGAAGCAAAGGATGATATCAGTGCAATCTTAAATGCATCCAGGGAGAATGCAAAGAAAGCTGCTGATAAGGCACCTGCAATGGATGTTGAGAAATGCCAGGCAGCCTATGATGCAAGAAACCCGCACAAGAGAAAGGAGAATGAGTAATGAGAGGACAGGTAATTGGAAAGAGCATGCCGCATGGCTATGCTGGAAGCTATGCAAGACAGGCAGACATGGTGGTTGATACACACCCAGTGGAAAAAGCAATTGTTTTTGGTACTCCGGTTGTATTTGGAACTGCTGGTGCAGTGAAACCATGGGAAACAAGTTCAGAAGCGGCCAATTTCGTTGGAGTTGCAATCCGTGAGGTAAAATCTGCAACAGATTACATGAACCAGAATGAAGGCAGTTATCAGATCGGTGAAGCAGTGCCGGTCATGAAGCGTGGCTGCGTGAATGTGATCTGTCAGAATGGTACACCGGTACCTGGCGGAAAGGTTTATATCCGTACTGTTAAAAATGAATCTTATCCCAATGCGGTTGTTGGCGGATTTGAGGCAACTGCAGATACCGGAAAGAATGTGGAACTGACAAACGCACAGTGGAAGGGAAGCGCAGATGCCAATGGCGTGGCAGAAATGCGTATCCTGACTATCTTAAACGCATAGGAGGAATGAAACATGGCATTCAATAACGTAGGTACTTTTGATTTAGGAAGAGCGGCAAGCAGATCTGCTGGAAATGCAAATGCGGCTGCTTTTACCATGGATGCAGCGGGGATTGCATCTGGACAGGCATTTTTAACTGCTGAGTTGGAAAAACGTGATCCGATTGTTCGGACACCTCTTACAAGCTTCACGTACGCAAGAGATATCCCAATCCGCGTAGGCGGCGGTTGGGCTGAGTTTGTTTCTGCCATGCAGGTTGGCTATGGAATCACTGGCGGCTCTGGTGATAATCTGATGCATTCTGGTGGAGCAAATGGGATTCCTATGGTACAGGCAGACTTTTCCAAAGGCATGTATAAGGCACATATGGTGGCTGCTGGAACCCGTGTCATGTGGATCGACTTACAGCGTGGTAATATGACTGGACGCAACATTGACAGTCTTCTGAAAGACGGCCTGCGTCTGACCTATGATAAACATATGGATGAAAACACCTACACCGGTTTTGCACGCTTCGGCACAACCGGTCTTGTGAACAATGCAGATGTTACCATAACAAATGCGGCATCTAACGGTGCAACCGTATCAAGCACCAAATTCAAAGATAAGACTCCTGACCAGATCTTAAAGGATATCAATGATGCGATTCTTCTGGCATGGAACGCCTGCGAGAACGACAATGCGGCTATTCCAAACCATATCATTATGCCATATGAGCAGTTTAACTATCTGGCGACTACAAGAGTGTCAGAGCTGGCAGAGAAGACGATCTTAACCTTTCTTCTTGAAAATAATGTTGCAAAGCAGAACGGATCTGATCTTGTGATCGCTGCGACAAAGTGGTGTAAGGGAGCAGGTGACTCTGGTGTGGATCGTATGGTTGTATACCGCAATGAAGAGCGCTTCCTTGCAATGGATGAACTTGCACCACTTACCAGGGCTATGACAAGTTCTAATACGCAGGATTTCTGCTTTGATACTGCCTATGCAGGCAACCTTTCTGAGGTTGAGATGTTCTATGACCAGTCTATGCTCTATGTAGATGGAATTTAAGGAGGAAACGCATGTTTATCGTATCAAAGAGAAATTATCTTGTGATCCGGGCCGATGGCTCGGTTTACAAGATAAAGAGAGATTATATCGGAGAGATTCCAGAAGATGTGGCAGAAAGTGATCTGGTTCAGCGCGCAATTCTTGGCGGTAATATTGCTGTTCCAGAAAGCACGCGGGATAAGGAACTTTATAAAGCGGATGGGGAAGCAGGGAAACTGGCTGCTGAACATGACATTCGCCCAGATGTAGAAAAAGCAGAGCCAGATCAGGAAGCTGCAGAGGATCCAAAGAAAACAGCCAGAAATAAAAAGAAAGAGTGATGACCATGTGGCCGTATGGAAGTACAAACCCAATGGCTGCGAAATTTGAAGCGGCGAAGGAGCAGGCATCAAACCTCACCCAGCCGGGAGAACAGGGAACATATTCAAAAGAAATGTTCCTGGAGGATTTCCCGCAGTTTACGAATCTTCTTCCGGAAGGAATCTTGACAACATTTCTGTCTCAGGTCAATGACAGCGTACTTCCATCCCGTTGGGGAAGCATGTGGCGGTATGCTGCGGGGCTTTATCTGGCACATTTTGGAGCATTGTATTTAAAGACATACGCTCCGGAATCTTCATCAGCATCGCAGGTAGCTGCAGCAGCACAGTCGGCCGGAGTCATTAAGAGCGCCACAATGGGCGATACCCAGATCAGCTATGATAATTCCGCTGTAACGATCGGAACCGAGAAATGGGGCAGCTGGAATGCCACGCAGTACGGGCAGCAGCTTGCAACGCTTGCACGGCTGGTGGGAATGGGAGGTATGTATGTTATTTGACAATCCGATTTTTAAAAACTGGTATACCGATCTCATGGACATCTGTCGGGTTGTTTCAGTAAAGGATGGGAATATTACCAGACAGGAACGGAAAAAGATGGCGGAAAAAATCCCGTGCCGCGTGTACCACACAGGAACCGGAAGCCCGAGCGTTACCGACAATGCCGCCAGGACCAGGGGAGAGGATAAACTTTCCTGTGATCTTTCTGCGGATATCCAGACCGGAGATGAGGTGTATGTGATCCGTGGGGGAAACACCGGGCATACAAATGAGCCGGAACGGTATCTTGCCGGACCGCCCCAGGATTTTTATGATCCGATCGGAGGTGCGCTCACAGGCCTGGAACATAAAGAGGTGCCGCTTTTAAGAGAGAACCTGATCGGATCCGGGAGGTGATCAGATGTCAAGCTTCGGCAGCCAGATGCGCAAACGTCTGGATGAATTGAGAAGAGCAGGGGAGAACATCCCTCAGATCCTTGAAGAAGTCGCAGAAGGGGCCACAATCGAGGCGGTTCGTATAGCCGCAGAGAAAACACCGCCAAATGATGGGACGTTGGCAGGAACCAACATGCGGAGCGGTCAGATAGCACAGCACTGGGCGACAGACAGCGTGACAACGCCAATCGTGACGGGCGGCAGTGTCCAGACTGAACTTAATAACAATATGCAGTATGCATCCTATGTAAATGACGGGCACCGGGTAGATAAACATTTCGTTCCGGGTCTGATCGTAAATGGGAATTATTTAGAGCGCAGTCCTGACAGATCAGGAGGAATAGTGGTTGGAACCAAGACAAGCTATGTACGGGGAAAATATATGAAGGAAGCAGGAATTGGAAGGTACCGGGATGTTGTCCGGATCGAACTGAAGAAACGGGTAGAGGAGGCGTTCAAATGATTTTTTCATTAAATCGTGTGATTGACAGTCTGTCCGGTATGCTTTCAGAAGAATACCCCGATTATCCGGTATATGATAGTCCAAACCAGCAGGGAACCAGTTTTCCCTGCTTCTTTCTTTTCTTTATGCCGTCTACGATTGAAGAACACGTAGGAAACCGCTATTTCCGGGATCTGGGTGTGGATATTATCTTTGTGCAGCAGAGAAACCTGGTGAATGGGAATCAGAAGATCCATGAGATTGCGGAATTCCTAGACAGGAATCTGGATCCGTTCCTATACACTGATGGCAGCGGAGAGAACGTTCTGGTTCCGGTGTATGATCAGCAGTGGAATATTGAGGATGAAGAATTGCATTATCAGTTTCATATTCGGACAAGGATCATGGTGAAAGAAACGGAAAATCTGATGCAGAATATGGAGGACAACAATGTCGGAATCAAAGAAAACGATTAAACGGACATCAAAAGTGGGGGAAAAGAAGTACTCCACAAAAAAACTTTTAAAAAGCCGCCGCTTTGCGGCATATCAGCCGGATTTTGCCAGGGCGATCCTGACAGAACCGGAATATACGATTTCCGGGGCAATGGAAGCTTTGGAGACAGTTTTGAAAGGAGGAAGATAATATATGGCAGGTGGAACATGGATGAGTCAGAATAAAGTCCAGCCAGGCGTATATATCAATACAAAATCAAGTGGAAATCTTTCTGCCAATGTGGGGGAAAAGGGAACTGTAGCAATTGCAGAGCCGCTTTCCTGGGGGCCATGTGAGGTTATGCAGACGATTATCCCAGGCGAAGATCTGACACCATATATTGGCTATGACGTTACCAATAAAAAAGCAATGTTCCTTAGAGAAATGATGAAAGGCAGCGATACCACGCCGGGACCGGTGAAGATCCTGTTATATCGTCCAAAGGGAACAGGTGGAGTTAAGGCATCCGGAACAGTCGGCGCGTTATCGGTGACAGCTTTGTATGAAGGTGTCCGCGGAAATGATATCACAATGATTGTCCAAGAAGATCCGGATAGAGAAGGAACTTATGTGGTCTCCACGGTTGTAGATGGGCAGACTGTGGATGAACAGACAGTGACTGCGCTTTCTGAACTTTCCGCAAATGCCTGGGTGACATTCTCAGGTACTGGAAATACATTTACAGAGACTGCAGGCACAGCCCTCAGCGGGGGTACAGATCCGACCGTTTCCAATGTAGATTATTCAGCATTCTTAAGCGCTTTGGAGAAATATCCTTTTGATATTGTAGTGTATGACGGAACAGAGCAGGTTGTGATCCAGGCTTATGCATCATTTGTAAAGAGAATTTCTGAGCGTATAGGGCAGAAATGCCAGGCAGTAATGGCAGGAGCCCATAATAGCAATACTGAATGGGTCATTTCTGTAGGAAATGGTGTTAAGCTCTCTGACGGTACAGTGCTGACACCGCAGCAGGTAACCTGGTGGGTTGGAGGAGCTGAAGCTGGCGCTCCGTATAATCAGTCACTGACGTATTCAAGATATCCGGATGCGATTGAGGCAAGTCCAAAGCTTACGGATATGGAGATTGAAGAAACCATTCAGAATGGCAAGCTTGTGTTTACTGATACATTCGATGCAGTTAAGGTTTGCACGGATATCAATACGCTGACCAGTTTTACGGCAGATAAGCAAAAATGCTTTTCTAAGAACCGCGTAATGCGTGTCTTAAATCAGTTTTGCAATGATGTATATAAGCAGTTTTCTCTGAACTATATCGGTAAGGCTAACAATAACGAAGATGGCAGGAATCTTTTGAAAGGTTGGATCGTCGGGTATCTCAATGAGATGCAGGCAAACGGAGGCGTGCAGAATTTTGAATCAGATGATGTAGAGGTTCTGGCTGGAAATGAGATTGACTCAGTTGTTGTAAATGTGGCAATCCAGCCGGTGGACAGCATCGAAAAGATCTATATGACCGTCAATGTATCTGTTGATTCTGACAGTGAGTAAGGAGGTGTAAAGTATGGCAAATGAAGGATATTTACTTGCCCAGGATTCCTATCGTGGAGCAGCCGGAAAAGCGTTTGTGGTAATTGATGGAAGCAATGAGCTTTTATTTGGGCTTAAAAAGTTTGATTCAAATGCGGAGATTCAGACCGGTGAGTTTAAAGTTGTTGGGGCTTTAACAGAGCAGGAAAAAATTAAAGGATTAAAGTACTCTGGGTCTGCAACAATCTATTATGGAACGCCTACCTTTTTAAAGCTTTTGACCAACTTTAAACGGACAGGGAAATTTCCGACCATTAATTTTCAGATCACCAATAATGATCCGGCGTCTTCTTTGGGCTCTCAGACCGTTGTTTTATACAATGTAATTTTAAAGAAGATCCCGATTGCTATCCTGGATGATTCTGCGGACAGTTTGCAGACAGATATCCAGTTTACATTTAATGATTTTGAACCATTGAAGCAGTTTAATAAGCAGCCATCACAGTTGGGCAAGTAGGAGGAGAGAACATGGGAAATTTAGGTGCATATTTAAGACCGGTTCCGGCAGGAAAAACAAAAGAGTTTTATCTGGAAAATTTTAGAGATGAGAATGGAAATAAGATTCCGTTCATTGTAAAAGCAATTACACCAAAGGAAAATGAAACGATCGTAAAAAGGAATACGGTAAAGGGTGTTTTAAATAGTGCATCCTACTCAAATGAGATGATCGTAGTCTGCATGGAGACACCAAATCTTAAGGATGCAGAACTTTGCAGTTTCTATGGCGTTATGGATCCCACAGAAGTTCCAAGCCTTATGTTTACGATTGGAGAGAAGAATATAGTTCTGGATGCGATTTATGACATCAATGATGTTAAGATGTCAAGTGAAATGATGGCAGCTGCAAAAAACTTTTAGAGGGAGGAGACTGGGAGATGGAAGCAAGCTATTTTGCTTTTGTCTCCCTTGGAATCTTCCCGGAGGAGTTTGAAAAGAGGACATTGAGGGAGAAAATCCTTATGGCTGCCATGATGGATCGGTTGTCGAAAGAGATCAAAGATCAATAAGGAGGCGGTGTGAATGGGGAAAATACAGGAAAATCTTGTTTTAACGGATGGCTTTACAGCGGCATTCACCCGCTTCTTGTCATTTGGTGACCAGGCTGTTGGAAAATTCGATAAAATGAGCGGGGCAAATATCCAGTTTCAGCAATCATCTGTATATGCAACACAGCAGATTGAATCGATGAAAGCAACGCTTGATTCTCAGCAGACACTTCTTGCGGCACAGAATCAAAGACTTATAGCACAGAAAACCCATGTAGAATCATTGGCTCAAAAATATCAGGATCTGGCTGCCAGCAAGGGAGCAGATGCAATTGCAACAATTCGTGCACAGGAATCTCTCGCAAAAGCCGAGATTGCTGAACAAAGAATTTATCAGCAGGTTGTTAAAACTTCGGAAATGATTGCAAATCAAAATAATGCAATTGAAGAATTTTCTTCTAATATGAATCAGGCACAGGAAGAAACAAAGAAAGCGGGAAAAGCACAGGAAGAGTATAATAAGCAGCTCAATAAGGCAAACTCTTCAGCGGAGAACCTTGTAAAAACGCTTAGGCGAATCGGAACAGCGATCGGAGTGACAAAACTTGTGAAAGATTTCCTGGATTTCTCTGACACCCAGGCTCAGATCAACGCCCGCTTAAATCTCATGAACGACGGACTTCAGACAACGAATGAACTGAGTGAGATGATCTATCAGTCTGCGCTGCGATCTAAAGCAGCTTATTCCGATACAGCAGACGCAGTAGGAAAAATGGGACTGAATGCCGGAAATGCATTCTCATCAAACCAGGAGCTGATCGCGTTTACCGAGCAGGTAAATAAGCAGTTTAAAATCGGTGGCGCATCCGCTCAAGAGCAGAGCAATGCCATGGTGCAGCTTACTCAGGCGATGGCAGCTGGCGTCCTTCGTGGTCAGGATTTAAATTCTATTTTGGCAGCAGCTCCCGGAATTGCAAGAACCATTGAGGAGAGCATGGGATGGGCGTCCGGATCCATCAAGCAATATGCGGAAGACGGAGCGGTTACAGCATCGGTCGTAAAAAATGCACTGCTTGATATGGCGGGGCAGACAAATCAGAAGTTCGAATCGATCCCAATGACTTTGTCGGATGCGATGACGCAGGCGCAGAACATTGTCCAACATGAAGTAAAGCAAATGGCGCAGTCCTGGAACGACTTTATTCAGGCGGATCAGGGACAGGAAATCCTCGGGGAAGCAATCTCGCTGTTGTCCGTGATGGCTCAGGTCGGAACGGATGCCCTGTCCGGGATTGGATCAGCAGCGCTCTTTGCTGCCGACAACATGGACGTGATCCTTCCGATCCTGGCGGCCGTGGGAGTTGGTTTCCTGTTTATGAAGGCCCAGGCGATCCAGACGGCGCTTGCAAGTGCTGCAGCCGCAGGAACACATGCTGCAGCGTGGGCAGCGGCCAATTGGCCGGTTCTTTTAATGGCAGCATTATTTGCTGGAGCATTGATTGCAGCACAGCAGTTCGGTGTCGGTATGCAGGAAGTTGGTGGATGGGTCGGTCAG
>SKDY01001411.1_pt1 | contig 15118 bp, 9 predicted proteins | sample 4826591 | NCBI WGS metagenome assembly SKDY01 (sample SAMN11008823, study PRJNA524170) | human gut metagenome | biome: Human fecal sample; material: Feces; isolation source: fecal sample from pouch patient p10, p22 | host: Homo sapiens | place: Israel: Tel-Aviv | collected 2016-06-15 | reverse complement strand
CTAGAATTGCCCGGGCAACATGCGGAGGAAATATGAAACTGTTGATTGTCGAAGATGAAAAGAAAACCGGAGAATACTTGACCAAAGGGTTAACCGAAGCCGGTTTTGTGGTCGATTTGGCCGACAATGGGCTGAATGGCTACCATCTGGCGATGACCGGTGATTATGACCTGATAATCCTCGATATTATGCTGCCGGACGTGAACGGCTGGGATATCGTGCGCATGTTGCGCTCCGCCAATAAAGGGATGCCGATTCTGTTGCTTACCGCGCTTGGTACCATTGAACATCGCGTCAAGGGGCTGGAGTTGGGGGCGGATGACTACCTGGTGAAGCCGTTCGCTTTTGCTGAACTGCTGGCGCGGGTGCGCACTCTACTGCGGCGCGGGGCGGCGGTAATTATCGAAAGTCAGTTTCAGGTTGCCGATTTGATGGTCGATCTCGTCAGCCGCAAAGTCACCCGTAGCGGCACGCGCATCACGTTGACCAGTAAAGAATTTACTTTGCTGGAGTTTTTCCTCCGCCATCAAGGCGAAGTGCTGCCCCGCTCGCTTATCGCCTCGCAGGTGTGGGACATGAATTTCGACAGCGATACCAACGCCATTGATGTGGCAGTGAAGCGGCTGCGCGGCAAAATCGACAACGACTTTGAGCCGAAGCTGATTCAAACCGTGCGCGGCGTGGGTTACATGCTTGAGGTGCCGGATGGTCAGTAAGCCATTTCAGCGCCCGTTTTCGCTGGCAACCCGCCTGACCTTTTTTATCAGCCTGGCCACCATCGCGGCGTTTTTCGCCTTTGCCTGGATCATGATTCACTCGGTAAAAGTGCATTTTGCTGAGCAGGATATTAATGATTTAAAAGAGATTAGCGCCACACTCAAGCGCGTTCTTAATCATCCCGAAGAGACACAAGCCCGACGCTTAATGACGCTGGAAGATATCGTCAGTGGTTATTCCAATGTGTTGATTTCCCTGGCAGATAGCCAGGGTAAAACGGTGTATCACTCCCCCGGTGCGCCGGATATCCGCGAGTTTACGCGTGACGCCATACCCGATAAAGACACGCGGGGCGGCGAGGTGTATCTCCTTTCCGGCCCGACGATTATGATGCCGGGCCACGGTCACGGGCATATGGAACACAGCAACTGGCGGATGATTAACTTGCCGGTTGGCCCGTTGGTGGACGGCAAACCGATTTATACGCTCTACATCGCGCTTTCGATCGATTTTCATCTTCATTACATAAATGATTTGATGAATAAACTTATTATGACCGCATCGATCATCAGCATCCTGATCGTCTTTATCGTGCTGTTGGCGGTACATAAAGGTCACGCACCGATCCGCAGCGTCAGCCGTCAAATCCAGAACATTACCTCGAAAGATCTCGACGTTCGCCTTGACCCGCAGACCGTGCCGATTGAGCTGGAACAGCTGGTACTGTCGTTCAACCATATGATCGAGCGTATTGAGGATGTCTTTACTCGCCAGTCCAATTTCTCAGCGGATATCGCTCACGAAATTCGTACACCAATTACGAATCTCATAACGCAAACCGAAATCGCCCTCAGCCAGTCACGCAGCCAGAAGGAGCTGGAAGATGTGCTCTACTCTAATCTCGAAGAGCTGACGCGAATGGCGAAAATGGTCAGCGATATGCTGTTTCTCGCCCAGGCCGATAACAACCAGCTAATCCCCGAAAAGAAAATGCTCAACCTGGCGGATGAAATCGGCAAAGTGTTCGATTTTTTCGAGGCGCTAGCGGAAGATCGCGGCGTGGAACTGCGGTTTGTTGGTGACGAGTGTCAGGTTGCGGGCGATCCGCTGATGCTGCGTCGGGCGTTAAGCAACCTGCTTTCGAACGCCCTGCGTTATACGCCGCCCGGAGAGGCGATTGTAGTGCGCTGCCAGACGGTCGATCACCAGGTGCAAGTTTCCGTCGAAAACCCCGGTACGCCCATTGCGCCCGAGCACTTACCGCGATTGTTTGACCGTTTCTACCGCGTTGACCCCTCCCGCCAGCGAAAAGGCGAAGGTAGCGGTATTGGGCTGGCGATAGTGAAATCGATTGTTGTCGCGCATAAAGGCACGGTTGCAGTAACGTCAGATGCTCGGGGGACAAGGTTTGTGATTATGCTGCCGGAGAGAGAGTGATTATTAAGTTCAAATTCAGGGCGTGGTGCATCACCTCCTGGTATTGTTGATCAACAAATTAGAGAAAAACTTATTAAACATATGAAATATCGAAGGCTTTTATTTTTCAAAGTTTCACGAGATGTTTGTATATGAAACTTAGTTAAATCTGTGTTTCTTCCAATTGTAGATCACAATGCCCTTTCTAAATTTTCATCGTTATAAACAAGCCATCTATCATATAAAGCAATGAATAATTTAATCGCGATTAATCATCATTAATTGTTATATTATTCACTCAATCTATTTATCAAGTGAATTTGATAAATTCCTAATTTAAAATATCCACTATTGAGCCAGTATTTAACAACGTTAAGATGTGCAATGTGCAGATCATGTTATCAGGGTGGAGCGGTAGCATATATTTCTTATGCAATCATTCATTTTAATAATGTTAATTGGATTATTTATTGCTGTGAATAAAAATATATTATGAATATTGGTTTAACTTTGCGTTTTTGTTACTCGTTGTGATATGCGTACCTGTCCTGAATAACGCCAAGAAACAAGAGGTTGAGCTTGTGATTATTTTTTTGACTGAACAGACACCCGTTTCTGTAAAGTAATATTTAAACAAAATTCTCACATAACCATAGCATTTTCTGTTCCTTCCCTAATAACGTCTGAAGTCGTCCCGCTTATCACATTATCCGCAGTTGTACGGTACGGATCATTATTCATTTTACTGGAGGTTGCTATGTCAACCGGATTACGTTTCACACTGGAAGTGGACGGCCTGCCGCCGGATGCTTTTGCGGTGGTTTCCTTTCATCTGAACCAGTCACTCTCTTCGCTCTTTTCCCTCGATCTCTCCCTGGTCAGCCAGCAGTTTCTCTCCCTTGAATTTGCGCAGGTGCTGGACAAAATGGCCTACCTGACGGTATGGCAGGGCGATGACGTACAGCGCCGGGTGAAAGGCGTGGTGACCTGGTTTGAACTCGGGGAGAACGACAAAAACCAGATGCTGTACAGCATGAAGGTGCACCCGCCGCTGTGGCGTGCCGGTCTGCGCCAGAACTTCCGTATCTTCCAGAACGAGGACATCAAAAGCATCCTCGGCACGATGTTGCAGGAAAACGGGGTGACCGAATGGAGTCCGCTGTTCAGCGAGCCGCATCCTTCCCGTGAGTTTTGTGTCCAGTACGGTGAGACTGATTACGATTTCCTGTGCCGGATGGCGGCGGAGGAAGGCATCTTCTTTTATGAGGAGCATGCTTACAAAAGTACCGACCAGAGCCTGGTGCTGTGCGACACAGTCCGCCATCTGCCCGAATCTTTTGAAATCCCATGGAACCCGAACACCCGTACCGAGGTGAGCACCCTCTGCATCAGCCAGTTCCGCTACAGCGCACAAATCCGCCCTTCTTCCGTGGTGACCAAAGACTACACCTTTAAACGCCCCGGCTGGGCCGGACGTTTTGAACAGGAAGGCCAGCACCAGGACTACCAGCGCACGCAGTATGAAGTGTATGACTACCCCGGACGTTTCAAGGGTGCCCACGGGCAGAACTTTGCCCGCTGGCAGATGGACGGCTGGCGAAACAATGCAGAAACCGCGCGGGGAATGAGTCGCTCGCCGGAGATATGGCCGGGACGACGAATTGTGCTGACGGGGCATCCGCAGGCGAACCTGAACCGGGAATGGCAGGTGGTGGCAAGTGAACTGCACGGCGAACAGCCACAGGCGGTGCCAGGACGGCAGGGAGCGGGGACGGCGCTGGAGAACCATTTTGCGGTGATCCCGGCAGACAGAACATGGCGACCACAGCCGTTGCTGAAACCGCTGGTCGACGGCCCGCAGAGCGCTGTCGTGACAGGACCGGCAGGCGAGGAAATCTTCTGCGACGAACATGGTCGCGTGCGGGTGAAGTTCAACTGGGACCGTTATAACCCGGCAGACCAAGACAGTTCGTGCTGGATCCGTGTGGCACAGGCGTGGGCAGGCACCGGTTTTGGCCACCTGGCGATACCGCGTGTGGGTCAGGAGGTGATTGTAGACTTCCTCAACGGCGATCCGGACCAGCCGATCATTATGGGGCGCACCTACCACCAGGAAAACCGCACCCCCGGCAGCCTGCCGGGAACAAAGACGCAGATGACCATCCGCTCCAAAACGTACATGGGCAGCGGATTTAATGAGCTGAAGTTTGATGATGCGACAGGGAGAGAACAGGTCTACATCCACGCGCAGAAGAACATGGATACCGAAGTGCTCAACGACCGTACCACCACCGTAAAACACGATCACCACGAAACCGTAAAAAATGACCAGACGGTCACGATCCAGGAAGGTAACCGCCTTCTTACGGTGGAAAAAGGCCACAAGATCACCGGAGTACTGAAAGGGTCTTTATCTGAGGATGTCTTTCAGGACAGAGGCACGATTGCCGGTTCGGTGCATGTTGACGCTGTAAACAATGGTGGCGAAGGCGACGGTATACAGGCTTATACGGCGATTAAGGAAATTTTGCTGGCCGTGGAGGAAAGCAAAATTGCGCTGACGCCGGATGGCATTCAGCTACAGGTCGGGGAATCGACGGTAATCAGGCTGTCGAAGGATGGCATCACCATCGTGGGCGGTTCTGTTTTCATCAACTGATTCACTCAGATTATCAGGGAGTATTTTATGCAGTTCACTTTTAATGAAGGCCACATTCAACTGCCGTCTCAATGGCAGGATCAGTCAATGCAGGTCCTGGTGTCCACAGATAACAGTGGCATCAACCTGGTCATTACCCGCGAAGCCGTTCCACAGGGAACCCTGACACCAGAGCTGTACCAGGAAACGCTGGCGCTGTACCAGGGCAAACTTGATGGGTACACCGAACATGCCTGCCGGGAAATCACTCTGGCAGAGGCCCCGGCCTGGCTGCTGGATTATTCCTGGAACGGTCCGGAAGATGAGGGGAATCAGGGGCGGATTAGCCAGATAGCCGTATTCCAGCGGCGTGGAGATACGCTGCTGACCTTCACTTTCAGCACCTCCTTATCCCTGAAGAACAGTCAAAAGACGATGCTGCTGGAGGTGATAAAGAGCTTCACCCCGTTGCCACCGGAGAATGACATCCAAAAGGACCAGCCGCGCTGACATAAACGAGGGATAACACATGAGTGAAGGACCAGGCGGGCCACAGGGAGCGACCGCAGGCGGTACGCTGGCAATGCGAATGCTGTCACAGCAGGCGATGGTCGCCAGCCAGATGAAACGGGCAGCCAACGACAAAGCCATTGCACAGATGCTGGCATCAAAAAAGTCCGGCCCCCCCGCCGCCAGGCTGGGCGATGAAATTCAGCACAAGAGTTTTTTGGGGGCGCTGGCAGGGGCCGTGCTGGGGGCGATAGTGACCATCGCAGAAGGTTGCCTGATTATGGCCGCCTGTGCCACCGGCCCTTATGCGCTGGTTCTGGTGCCTGCGCTGATGTATGCCAGCTATAAGGCGAGTGATTATGTGGAGGAGAAACAGAACCAGCTTGAATCATGGATAAACAGCTTTTGTGACACGGACGGCGCCATCAATACCGGTTCTGAAAATGTAAACATTAACGGAAAGCCCGCTGCCAGGGCCGCCGTCACCCTTCCCCCTCCTCCCCCACCTGGAGCAATACCTGAAATCCCACAGGGGGAACCCTCATGGGGTGATATTGCCACTGACCTGCTTGAATCGGCAGCGGAAAAAGCAGTACCACTGGCGAAGGCCTGGGGGAACGCTGTTATCACCCTGACGGACAGCAATGCCGGTTTTATGGATCGCGTCAGCGCCGGCGCATCGCTTCTGTTTCCCGCCGGTCCGGTATTAATGGAGTTTGCCACCATGGTGGGCGGGCGTGGCGAAATCAAAAAAGATGTGGATTTCCCGGAAGCCGGTGAGGACACGGCGCTCTGCGACAAGGAGAACAAACCACCGAGGATAGCCCAGGGCAGCAGCAACGTCTTTATCAACAATCAGCCCGCCGCGCGCAAGGGCGACAAACTGGAGTGCAGCGCGGCAATCGTGGAAGGTTCGCCGGACGTCTTTATTGGCGGTGAACAGGTGACCTATCTGGATATCCAGCCAGAGTTCCCGCCGTGGCAGAGAATGATCCTGGGGGGAATAACGATAGCCAGCTATCTTCTGCCGCCAGCGGGACTGCTGGGAAAACTGAAGAATCTGGCGAGACTCGGCAAACTGGGGAACCTGCTGGGGAAAAGCGGGAAGCTGCTGGGGGCAAAGCTCGGCGCGTTGCTGGGAAAAACAGGTAAGTCGTTAAAAAGTATTGCCAATAAAGTCATCAGATGGGTAACAGATCCTGTCGATCCGGTAACCGGCGCGTACTGCGACGAACGTACCGACTTTACGCTGGGCCAGACCCTCCCCCTCTCCTTCACCCGTTTCCACAGTTCTGTACTGCCGCTGCATGGCCTGACCGGCGTGGGCTGGAGCGACTCCTGGAGCGAATACGCCTGGGTGCGTGAACAGGGAAACCGGGTGGATATCATCAGCCAGGGAGCCACGCTGAACTTCGCCTTCGACGGTGACAGTGATACGGCGGTTAACCCGTATCACGCCCAGTACATTCTGCGCCGCCGCGATGATTATCTGGAGCTGTTCGACAGGGATGCACTGAGCAGCCGCTTCTTTTATGACGCCTTTCCGGGAATGCGTCTGCGCCACCCGGTGACTGACGATACCAGCGATGACCGCCTGGCACACAGCCCCAATGACCGGATGTACATGCTGGGCGGGATGAGCGACACCGCCAGCAACCGCATCACGTTTGAGCGCGACAGCCAGTACCGGATCACAGGTGTCAGTCACACCGACGGGATCCGGCTTAAACTGACGTACCACGCCAGCGGCTACCTGAAAGCCATTCACCGCACGGATAACGGCATACAGACGCTGGCGACCTACGAACAGGATGCGCGGGGGCGGCTGACAGAAGCGGATGCGCGGCTGGACTACCACCTGTTTTATGAGTACGACGCTGCGGACCGGATCATCCGCTGGTCCGATAACGACCAGACGTGGAGCCGTTTCACCTACGATGAACAGGGCCGGTGCGTGAATGTCACCGGGGCGGAGGGCTATTACAACGCCACGCTGGACTATGGTGACGGCTGCACCACCGTGACGGACGGCAAGGGCATTCACCGTTATTACTATGATCCTGACGGCAATATTCTGCGGGAAGCAGCGCCGGACGGCAGCACCACCATGTATGAATGGGATGAATTCCATCACCTGCTGGCCCGTCACTCCCCTGCCGGGCGGGTGGAGAAATTTGAATACAACGCCGCACACGGTCAGTTAAGCCGTTACACGGCGGCAGACGGCGCGGAGTGGCAGTACCGCTATGATGAGCGCGGCCTGCTCAGCAACATCACCGACCCTGCCGGGCAGACGTGGACACAGCAGTGTGATGAACGCGGCCTGCCGGTAAGTCTGGTGTCGCCACAGGGCGAAGAGACCCGGCTGGCATACACCGCTCAGGGGCTGCTGTCGGGAATATTCCGCCAGGATGAACGGCGTCTGGGCATAGAGTACGACCACCACAACCGGCCGGAAACACTCACCGACGTGATGGGCCGCGAACACCACACCGAATACAGTGGTCACGACCTGCCGGTGAAGATGCGCGGCCCCGGCGGTCAGTCAGTGAGGTTGCAGTGGCAGCAGCACCATAAACTGAGCGGCCTTGAGCGCACTGGCACCGGCGCGGAAGGATTCCGCTACGACCGTCACGGCAACCTGCTGGCGTACACGGACGGTAACGGTGTTGTCTGGACAATGGAGTACGGCCCGTTTGATTTGCCGGTGGCGCGAACGGACGGTGAAGGCCACCGCTGGCAGTACCGCTACGATAAAGACACGCTGCAACTGACAGAAGTCATCAACCCGCAGGGTGAGTCATATCTTTATGTTCTGGATAACTGCGGCCGGGTGACGGAAGAGCGTGACTGGGGCGGCGTGGTCTGGCGTTACCGTTATGATGCCGATGGCCTGTGTACCGCCAGGGTTAACGGTCTGGAGGAAACCATCCTCTACAGCCGGGACGCCGCAGGCCGCCTGGCAGAAGTCATCACGCCGGAAGGCAAAACGCAGTATGCGTATGACAAATCCGGCAGGCTGACGGGTATCTTCAGCCCGGACGGCACATCACAGCGCACCGGCTATGACGAACGCGGGCGGGTGAATGTCACCACTCAGGGCCGACGGGCCATTGAATACCACTACCCCGACGAACACACCGTCATCCGCTGTATCCTGCCACCGGAAGATGAACGCGACAGACACCCCGGTGAATCCCTGCTGAAAACCACGTACCGCTACAACGCCGCCGGAGAACTGACGGAGGTCATTCTGCCGGGGGATGAGACGCTGACGTTCAGCCGTGATGAGGCAGGACGTGAAGTGCTCCGGCACAGTAACCGGGGTTTTGCCTGTGAACAGGGCTGGAATGCAGCCGGTCAGCCTGTCAGTCAGCGCGCCGGACTTTTCCCGGCAGAAGCCACATGGGGCGGGCTGCTCCCCTCACGGGTACGGGAGTACCGTTACGACAGCGCGGGTAATGTGTCAGGCGTCACCAGCCGGGAAGATTACGGACGGGAAACACGGCGGGAATACCGGCTGGACCGGAACGGCCAGGTCACGGCGGTGACAGCCTCAGGCACCGGGCTGGGCTATGGCGAAGGCGATGAGTCCTATGGCTATGACAGCTGCGGCTACCTGAAGGCGCAGTCTGCGGGCTGGCACCGGATAAGTGAAGAGACTGACCAGTATGCCGGAGGCCACCGGCTGAAACAGGCCGGAAACACGCAGTATGACTATGACGCCGCAGGCCGGATGGTCAGCCGCATAAAACACCGTGACGGCTACCGCCCGGAAACAGAGCGGTTCCGGTGGGACAGCCGTGACCAGCTGACCGGGTATTGCAGCGCACAGGGTGAACAGTGGGAATACCGCCACGACGCCAGCGGCAGACGGACGGAAAAACGCTGCGACCGGAAGAAAATCCGCATCACGTACCTGTGGGACGGCGACAGTATTGCGGAAATCCGGGAATACCGCGATGATAAACTGTACAGCGTACGGCACCTGGTGTTTAACGGCTTTGAGCTGATAAGCCAGCAGTGCAGCCGGGTACGGCAGCCGCATCCGTCCGTGGCCCCGCAGTGGGTGACGCGGACGAATCATGCGGTGAGCGACCTGACGGGCCGTCCGCTGATGCTCTTTAACAGTGAAGGTAAAACCGTCTGGCGACCGGGGCAGACCAGCCTGTGGGGGCTGGCACTCAGCCTGCCCGCAGACACCGGCTACCCGGACCCGCGCGGGGAACTGGACGCGGAAGCCGACCCCGGCCTGCTGTATGCAGGACAGTGGCAGGATGCGGAATCCGGGCTGTGCTATAACCGGTTCCGGTATTACGAGCCGGAAACAGGGATGTACCTGGTGAGTGATCCGCTGGGGTTGCTGGGGGGTGAGCAGACTTACCGGTATGTGCCGAATCCGTGTGGGTATGTTGATCCGCTGGGATTAGCATTTTGCCCCAGAATGCAGAAGACATTGCAAAAATTAACTGACAAGGCTGTTGCTGATATTATCGCTAACCCCAGACTCGCTGAAGATCTGATGTCGGCGGGGAGCTATGCACATTTAAAAAATGGAACTAATTTATATGCAGCCAGTTTTGGTAAGGCTGTTGAACGTAGGGTTGCACAGTTAGTTAGTGACAATTCCCGATTAAGCAAACTTGTTGAACATACTGGTCAGGCCAAGGGGGCTAATGGACAGTTTATATCGAGCCCTGACTTCACCACTAAAGGTAAAGGCGTGTTCGACGTTACAACAAATAAAGCACTCCAAGCGCATATAGACAGATATACTAAAGCTGGTGTGTATACTCCCTATAATGATATTGGTTACTTGGTATATGATGTCGTATATGGATTATCTTTCTAAAGCAAACTAATGGTAACTAAATATGACAAAAGTTCTTGAGAATGAAGAGTTCAATTCTATACATATAGACGAAGGTGGGGTTTTTAATAGTTTACGCTTTGAAAAATGTCTTTTTCAAAGCTGTAGCATACTTAGCAGAAAACTAAATGATAATAGTGATTTACCTCCTCGCTTTGAAAACATTCTCATTAAAGATTGCACTGCTCTTAATTGTGTAAGTGGCCCAGCTTTTTTAAAAGATGTAACTGTTGAGAATTTTAGGACCGGTGATATTTTTCTTATTTATTCCACTATGTTTCATCATGTAACATTAAAAGGAAAGCTTGGGGCAATAAAAATAAATAAAAAAGATTATGTGCGTGACTATGATAGCCATCAAAGACATATTGAGATGATGAGAACGAGATTTTATTCTCAGATAGATTGGGCGATGGATATATCACAGGCGAAGTTTTTAAGTTTCTCCTGCAAAGGTATCCCAGCAAAATTAATTAGACGAGATAGTGAGACTCAATTTGTTGTAACGAGGAAACGTTTCAACTCTATGGATGTACTAAATGCAGAATTTAAAGGACAATACCCGTTTGTTTATTTACTGCTGGAGCTCTTTTTAGAATCAGATGAAGATGACCAGGTATTAGTTACACCATTAGGCAAAGCAAAAAAATATTATCAGCCAATTCTCGAAGGATTTAGAGAGTTAAGACGAGCAGGAATACTCGAACCTAACTAAATAAGGGTTATATTCCGCCAGGATGAACGGCGTCTGGGCATAGAGTACGACCACCACAACCGGCCGGAAACACTCACCGACGTGATGGGCCGCGAACACCACACCGAATACAGTGGTCACGACCTGCCGGTGAAGATGCGCGGCCCCGGCGGTCAGTCAGTGAGGTTGCAGTGGCAGCAGCACCATAAACTGAGCGGCCTTGAGCGCACTGGCACCGGCGCGGAAGGATTCCGCTACGACCGTCACGGCAACCTGCTGGCGTACACGGACGGTAACGGTGTTGTCTGGACAATGGAGTACGGCCCGTTTGATTTGCCGGTGGCGCGAACGGACGGTGAAGGCCACCGCTGGCAGTACCGCTACGATAAAGACACGCTGCAACTGACAGAAGTCATCAACCCGCAGGGTGAGTCATATCTTTATGTTCTGGATAACTGCGGCCGGGTGACGGAAGAGCGTGACTGGGGCGGCGTGGTCTGGCGTTACCGTTATGATGCCGATGGCCTGTGTACCGCCAGGGTTAACGGTCTGGAGGAAACCATCCTCTACAGCCGGGACGCCGCAGGCCGCCTGGCAGAAGTCATCACGCCGGAAGGCAAAACGCAGTATGCGTATGACAAATCCGGCAGGCTGACGGGTATCTTCAGCCCGGACGGCACATCACAGCGCACCGGCTATGACGAACGCGGGCGGGTGAATGTCACCACTCAGGGCCGACGGGCCATTGAATACCACTACCCCGACGAACACACCGTCATCCGCTGTATCCTGCCACCGGAAGATGAACGCGACAGACACCCCGGTGAATCCCTGCTGAAAACCACGTACCGCTACAACGCCGCCGGAGAACTGACGGAGGTCATTCTGCCGGGGGATGAGACGCTGACGTTCAGCCGTGATGAGGCAGGACGTGAAGTGCTCCGGCACAGTAACCGGGGTTTTGCCTGTGAACAGGGCTGGAATGCAGCCGGTCAGCCTGTCAGTCAGCGCGCCGGACTTTTCCCGGCAGAAGCCACATGGGGCGGGCTGCTCCCCTCACGGGTACGGGAGTACCGTTACGACAGCGCGGGTAATGTGTCAGGCGTCACCAGCCGGGAAGATTACGGACGGGAAACACGGCGGGAATACCGGCTGGACCGGAACGGCCAGGTCACGGCGGTGACAGCCTCAGGCACCGGGCTGGGCTATGGCGAAGGCGATGAGTCCTATGGCTATGACAGCTGCGGCTACCTGAAGGCGCAGTCTGCGGGCTGGCACCGGATAAGTGAAGAGACTGACCAGTATGCCGGAGGCCACCGGCTGAAACAGGCCGGAAACACGCAGTATGACTATGACGCCGCAGGCCGGATGGTCAGCCGCACCAGACACCGTGACGGCTATCGCCCGGAAACAGAGCGGTTCCGGTGGGACAGCCGTGACCAGCTGACCGGGTATTGCAGCGCACAGGGTGAGCAGTGGGAATACCGCCACGACGCCAGCGGCAGACGAACAGAGAAACGCTGCGACCGGAAGAAAATCCGCTTCACGTATCTGTGGGACGGCGACAGTATTGCGGAAATCCGGGAATACCGCGATGATAAACTGTACAGCGTACGGCACCTGGTGTTTAACGGCTTTGAGCTGATAAGCCAGCAGTTCAGCCGGGTACGGCAGGCGCATCCGTCGGTGGCCCCGCAGTGGGTGACACGGACGAATCATGCGGTGAGCGACCTGACGGGCCGTCCGCTGATGCTCTTTAACAGTGAAGGTAAAACCGTCTGGCGACCGGGACAGACCAGCCTGTGGGGGCTGGCACTCAGCCTGCCCGCAGACACCGGCTACCCGGACCCGCGCGGGGAACTGGACCCGGAAGCCGACCCCGGCCTGCTGTATGCGGGACAGTGGCAGGATGCAGAATCCGGGCTGTGCTATAACCGGTTCCGGTATTACGAGCCGGAAACCGGGATGTACCTGGTGAGTGATCCGCTGGGGTTGCTGGGGGGTGAGCAGACTTACCGGTATGTGCCAAATCCGTGTGGGTGGGTTGATCCGCTGGGATTGGCTGCAAGTTCTAAAATCAGCAGTTTGATGGACTATATTGGCGATGGTCGTCGTGTTAGTGGGCATACGGGTTTCCTGGATGGGGTTCGTTTATCACGTAGTCAAATAAACAATATTGCTAAAGAAATGGAGAAGCTAGGAATTAAAGTAATAAGGAAAGCAGATAAATATTTGCCACCAAATGCTAGGGCAGCTTTTGATTATGGCCTTCGCAATATTTATCTTAGGAAAAATGCTACCTTATATGAGGTGTATCATGAAGTGATTCATGCTAAGCAATTTGCGAAAATTGGACGAGAAGCATACGAAGCACTAGGACGTTTATCTAGGGAGGAACACGTTCTAAATGAAATATTAAAAAGTAAAAATTTATTCAATGAGGCGGAAATAGCTCATGCCATAAAATATGTTGAGGGATTGAGAGAAAAATTCATGATGGGACTAATAAATTGATAAAACATAACAAAATAACTATCGAAATGGCTCTTGACTTGGCTCGGCGTGAGTTAGAGTTAAGGGAAATTCCTTATATTAAAAATAGTCTACATGCCAATTACAGCTATAAATCTATTAGTATTGGTTCTAAGCAAGGTTGGTTAATTTCAGCGAAATTAAAAGTCCCTGAAACTTTTGAGCCTGATATGATATTTATTGAGATATCTGACCCAGAAGGTTTTATTAATATTCCTGATGTATTATAAACTACGTTAGAGGTTTTGTTATAAGGTAATCGGTTTCTTTACAGACCGCTGGCGTACATCGCACAGAGGCTGCTAACAGGGATATTCCTGCCTGGATGAACGCAAGGCAAGATCATGGAAATAGTGATATACATCACTATTTCCATCCTGATTTTAGCTATCGCATTAATAAAACAGCGGATGTTAGCCAATATCGAAACCAGTAACCCGTATCACGCCCAGTACATCCTGCGCCGCCGCGATGATTACCTGGTGCTGTTCGACCGTGATGCCCTGAGCTGCCGCTTCTTTTATGACGCCTTTCCGGGAATGCGTCTGCGCCACCAGGTGACCGGCGATACCGACGATGACCGCCTGGCACACAGCCCCGCAGACCGGATGTATACAGGGAAAGATCATCAGAAGTACACTTTTTGTACTAAATAATTCACATTTTATGTTTAAAAATTGAGATATTCCTCATTACCTGAAGCTGTTTTTTATTGCTTATACATGATCAAATACTCCTTACATAATTAAGGAGAACAAAATGGAACTTAAAAAATTGATGGAACATATTTCTATTACTTCCGATTACAGACATGCCAGGAAAGTGGAACATAAATTGTCGGATATTCTACTGTTGACTATTTGTGCCGTTATTTCTTGTGCAGACGGTTGGGAAGATATAGAGGATTTTGGGGAAACACATCTCGATTTTTTAAAACAATATGGTGATTTTTAAAATGGTATTCCTGTTCACGATACCATCGCCAGAGTTGTATCCTGTATCAGTCCTTCAAAATTTCACGAGTGCTTTATTAACTGGATGCGTGACTGCCATTCTTCAGATGATAAAGACGTTATTGCAATTGATGGAAAAACGCTCCGGCATTCTTATGACAAGAGTCGCCGCAGGGGAGCGATTCATGTCATTAGTGCGTTCTCAACAATGCACAGTCTGGTCATCGGACAGATCAGGACGGATGAGAAATCCAATGAGATCACAGCTATCCCTGAACTTCTTAACATGTTGGATATTAAAGGAAAAATCATCACAACTGATGCGATGGGTTGCCAGAAAGATATTGCAGAGAAGATACAAAAACAGGGCGGTGATTATGTATTCGCTGTAAAAGGAAATCAGGGACGACTAAATAAAGCCTTTGAGGAAAAATTCCCACTGAAAGAATTAAATAATCCAGAGCATGACAGTTACGCAATGAGTGAAAAGAGTCACGGCAGAGAAGAAATCCGTCTTCATATTGTTTGCGATGTCCCTGATGAACTTATTGATTTCACGTTTGAATGGAAAGGGCTGAAGAAATTATGCGTGGCAGTCTCCTTTCGGTCCATAATAGCAGAACAAAAGAAAGAGCCAGAAATGACGGTCAGATATTATATCAGTTCTGCTGATTTAACCGCAGAGAAGTTCGCCACAGCAATCCGAAACCACTGGCACGTGGAGAATAAGCTGCACTGGCGTCTGGACGTGGTAATGAATGAAGACGACTGCAAAATAAGAAGAGGAA
>SKDY01001404.1_pt1 | contig 15152 bp, 10 predicted proteins | sample 4826591 | NCBI WGS metagenome assembly SKDY01 (sample SAMN11008823, study PRJNA524170) | human gut metagenome | biome: Human fecal sample; material: Feces; isolation source: fecal sample from pouch patient p10, p22 | host: Homo sapiens | place: Israel: Tel-Aviv | collected 2016-06-15 | reverse complement strand
CACGAACTAAGCTTTCTTGGAAAGTTTGTTTGGCTTGTGTCAAATCAATCAAATCTTGTGGACGTTTTGGTCCAGAAATACTTGGTGAAATTGTTGATAAATCAATTTCAACGACTTTAGTGTATTCTGCTTGATGCTCTGGATCGTAGAAAAGATTATTGTGTTTGACATATTCTTTTGTTAAAGCAATATGGTCTTCTTTACGGTTTGTTAAACGCATATAATTAAGCGTTTCATCATCAATTGGGAAATAGCCGCAAGTTGCACCGTATTCTGGTGCCATATTGGCAATAGTTGCACGTTCGGCAAGGCTAAGATTTGATAAACCGTCACCAAAGTATTCAACGAATTTACCAACAACTTTTTCTTGACGAAGAACTTGTGTCACTTTAAGGGCTAAATCGGTAGCGGTTGCAATTTTAGGAAGTTTACCTGTCAAACGAACACCGATTACTTCTGGCACTGGGAAGAATGATGCTTCACCAAGCATCGCTGCTTCTGCTTCGATACCTCCGACACCCCAACCAAGAACACCAATACCATTAATCATTGTTGTATGGCTATCAGTACCAAACATTGAATCTGGATAAAGCATGCCATCTTTTTCAATGACAACATCACTAAGGAATTCAATGTTAACTTGGTGAATGATACCAGTTGCAGGTGGCACCGCACGGTAGTTATCAAATGATTTTTCTGCCCATTTCAAAAATTCATAACGTTCATTGTTACGTTTAAATTCAAGGTTAATATTATCTTCTAAAGCTGTGTCACAGCCAAAGAAATCAACTTGGACACTGTGGTCAATAACCAAATCAACTGGAATTTCTGGATTAATAAGTTCAGCATCTCCACCGTTGGCAACAATGGCATCACGCATCGACGCAAGGTCAACAACAACAGGAACTCCTGTGAAATCCTGTAAGATGACACGACTTGGTTTGAATGGAACTTCTCCGCTTGTTTTTTTAGGATTGTAAGTTGCTAAATTTTCAATGTGATTTTTTGTAACATCTACACCATCATACTTTCTGAGTAAACTTTCAAGTAATATACGAATAGTGTAAGGGATTTTCTTGATATCTCCTCCATAATGAGAAACCGCTTCTTCAAGATTAAAATACGAATACTCACCATCTTTGAAGGAAAACTTTGATAAAAATTCTGTCATGTACAGACCCCCGAAATATAATAATGGTTTTTTAATTATACAACTTTCAGAATATTTAGTCAAGTATAATTCACAATCCTATGTTAGGTTTTGTAACATAGGATGTAATATAAAACTTTAGCATTTCTAAAAAGCTTGATTTTACAATATTTTGTGTGTGATATTATTTTCAAATACTACATATTGTGTTTTTTCGAGAGATATTTCTTGATTTTTTGACTAATTTTGGTTATTCTAAATGAACATTGAGTTTCCCATAAGGAAATATTTTTTAGGAGGATGCCCTAATGGCTAATAAAATCACAATTTTTTCAAAAAATAACTGTATGCAGTGCAAAATGACAAAAAAACTCTTGGATAAAGAGGGAGCTGATTACCAAGAAATCAACATTGACGAACGTCCTGATATGATTGATTACGTAAAAGACCTTGGTTTCTCTGCTGCGCCAGTCGTCAAAGCAGGTGACATTATTTTTTCTGGTTTTCAACCTGCAAAATTAAAAGAAATTATCTAAACCTTCTATATTAAATTAGAAAGGAGTTACCACACTTCAATTAATGAGCGTTGGTATCTTACTTTATGAGTCTAAAAAATCTCGGCGATGTCTCTTATTTTCGCCTTAATAATGAAATTAACCGTCCTGTGAATGGACAAATTCCTCTTAATAAAGATAAAGAAGCCCTTAAAGCTTTCTTTCGTGAAAATGTCATTCCAAATTCAATGGCTTTTGACACGATTATTGATAAAATCAACTATTTGATTGACAATGATTATATCGAGTCAGAATTTATCAGCAAATATACGCCAGATTTTATTGAAAGTTTGGCTAAGGACTTGCAAGCGCAAGGATTTCGTTTTAAATCTTTCATGGCCGCCTATAAGTTTTATCAGCAATATGCTTTAAAGACAAATGACGGTAAATATTATCTTGAAAGTATCGAAGACCGTATTCTTTTTAACGCTCTTTATTTTGCTGATGGTAATGAAGAATTGGCACGTGATTTGGCAACTGAAATGATTCATCAACGCTATCAGCCTGCTACACCTTCCTTTTTAAATGCTGGTCGTAGTCGCCGTGGTGAATTCGTCTCTTGTTTTCTCATTTCAGTAACTGACGATATGAATTCGATTGGGCGTTCTATCAATTCAGCGCTACAATTGTCCCGTATCGGTGGGGGTGTTGGTATCAGCCTTTCAAATCTACGTGAGGCTGGCGCTCCTATCAAGGGTTATGAAGGGGCAGCTTCTGGTGTTGTTCCTGTCATGAAGCTCTTTGAAGATAGTTTTTCATATTCTAACCAACTGGGGCAACGTCAAGGAGCTGGTGCTGTTTACCTTGATGTTTTCCACCCAGATATCATGGCATTTCTATCAACCAAAAAAGAGAATGCTGACGAAAAAATCCGTGTCAAAACTCTCTCTCTTGGTATCACCGTACCTGATAAATTTTACGAATTGGCTCGCAATAACGAAGAGATGTATCTCTTTAGCCCATATAGTGTTGAGCGTGAATACGGCGTGCCTTATAGCTATGTTGATATTACGGCTGAGTATGACAAAATGGTTGCTAACCCAAATATCGTCAAAACCAAAATTAGAGCACGTGATTTGGAAACTGAAATTTCGAAATTACAACAAGAATCTGGTTACCCTTATGTGGTCAATATTGATACAGCTAATCGTACCAATCCAATTGACGGTAAAATTATCATGTCAAATCTTTGTTCAGAAGTGCTTCAGGTTCAAACCCCTAGCGTGATTAACGACGCTCAAGAATTTGTCAAAATGGGAACTGATATTTCATGTAATTTGGGCTCAACAAATGTGGTTAATATGATGACTTCACCTGATTTTGGACGTTCTATCAAAGCCATGACACGCGCTTTGACTTTTGTTTCAGACACCTCATCTATTGAAGCTGTGCCAACAATCAAGCATGGCAACGAACAAGCGCATACCTTTGGACTTGGTGCTATGGGGCTTCATACCTTCCTAGCTCAACACCACATTCATTATGGTAGCCCAGAATCCATTGAATTTACCAATATTTACTTTATGTTAATGAATTATTGGACTTTGGTGGAATCAAATCATATCGCTCGTGAACGTCAGCAAACATTTGTAGGTTTTGAAAACTCAAAATACGCTGACGGAAGCTACTTTGATAAATACATTACAGGTGAATTTATTCCAAAATCTGACCGTGTGAAAGAACTCTTTGCAGAACATTTTATTCCAAGCGGTGAGGATTGGGCTAAGCTCCGCGATGCTGTGATAACAGACGGACTTTACCACCAAAATCGTCTAGCAGTTGCTCCAAATGGTTCCATTTCTTACATTAATGATGTTTCTGCGTCGCTTCACCCGATTACGCAACGTATTGAGGAACGTCAGGAAAAGAAAATTGGTAAGATTTATTACCCAGCTGCTGGTTTATCGACAGATACTATTCCTTATTACACTTCTGCTTATGATATGGATATGCGAAAAGTCATTGATGTTTATGCGGCGGCGACTGAACACGTTGACCAAGGATTGTCACTAACGCTCTTTTTGCGCAGCGATATTCCGCAAGGTCTCTATGAATGGAAAACGCAAAGTAAACAAACCACTCGTGACCTGTCTATCCTGCGCCATTACGCCTTTAATAAAGGCATTAAATCAATCTACTACATCCGTACCTTTACCGATGACGGTGATGAAGTCGGCTCAAACCAATGCGAAAGCTGCGTGATTTAACTGAACACTTGTTATTGGTCCTAAAGGACCTAATAACAAGACGGCAAACGCTATGGCGTTTTGCCTAGTTCACTGACTAACTTCACCAAATGACTATTATCGAGTCATTTGGTTTCGTGTCGTAACTTATCGAACACTTGGATTTGTCTCTGCAGAACCCAGTAACAAGACAGCAATCACTATGGCAGTTTGCCTAGTTCACTGACTAACTTCACCAAATGATTATTATTGAGTCATTTGGTTCTATGTCGTGACTTATCGAACACTTGGATTTGTCTCTGCAAAACCTAATAGCAAGACGGCAAACGTTATAGCGAAATGGCTAACTCACTTACAACTCCATTAATCGGCTAGTATCGAGTCGATACGTGGCGTAACTTTGATTTGTGTACTGTTAAACATGAACAAGACAATATTCACTTTAACAAATCGGCTTGCTTATTGACGCGTTGCAGTAAACGGCTGTTAGTAATTCATGATTAAGAAAACTTGTCCTTGTTCTACAAAAACTAAAATCAAAGCAGTAACTACTTTCGCTTAGGAATTCAAAAAGATGTTAGCATTGGGGTAACTTTCACTCTTGACAAAATACCTTGCTAGGTTAGCTTACTCCATGGAAAAAAACAATCTTAAAAATTTAAATACTATTTCTGAAATCCCAGTCGTTTGGCTGGCTTTCTTAATCACTTTTAGGAGAATATAAATGTCACAAACTTATTATGAAGCCATTAATTGGAATGAGATTGAAGACATCATTGATAAATCAACTTGGGAAAAGTTGACGGAGCAATTTTGGCTTGATACACGTATTCCGTTATCAAATGACCTTGATGATTGGCGTAAATTGTCAGCCGAGGAAAAAGACCTTGTCGGAAAAGTCTTTGGCGGATTAACTTTGCTAGATACCATGCAATCTGAATCTGGCGTCGAAGCGATTCGTGCGGACGTCAGAACCCCCCATGAGGAAGCTGTTCTGAATAACATTCAATTCATGGAGTCAGTTCATGCCAAATCTTATTCCTCTATTTTTTCAACACTTAACACAAAATCTGAAATTGAAGCCATTTTTGAATGGACAAATAGCAATGACTACCTGCAAAAAAAGGCAAAAATCATCAATGATATTTATGAAAATGGGGATGCGTTGCAAAAGAAAGTTGCCTCTACTTTCCTAGAAACTTTCCTCTTCTATTCTGGATTTTTCACACCACTTTATTATCTTGGCAATAATAAATTGGCAAACGTTGCTGAAATTATCAAATTGATTATCCGTGATGAATCTGTTCACGGCACTTACATTGGCTATAAATTCCAACTTGGTTTCAATGAATTATCCGAAGAAGAACAAGACAATTTTCGTGAGTGGATGTATGATTTACTTTACCAACTTTACGAAAATGAGGAAAATTATACCAAATCGCTGTATGACGGTGTTGGTTGGACTGATGAAGTATTGACATTCTTGCGCTACAACGCCAATAAAGCCCTGATGAATCTGGGGCAAGATCCACTTTTCCCAGATACTGCTAACGACGTTAACCCTATTGTCATGAACGGTATTTCAACAGGAACATCTAATCACGATTTCTTTAGTCAAGTCGGAAATGGTTATCTCCTTGGTTCTGTCGAAGCCATGCAAGATGATGATTACAATTATGGTCTCTAGTCTGAGCCAATTTTGAAAATGTGTGATAATTTTCAAAAAGCATGAAAACTAAGCTTGACAAGAAACTTTCTTTCATGCTAGACTATAAGCAATTAGATTCACAAAGGAGTGCCTCTGGCTGAGATCGCATTTGCGAAATCCTGATAACCTGATCTCGTTAGTACGAGCGTAGGGATTGTGACATGACCGTTTTAAACTTTGTTTTGAATATCATTGCACATATTATCAGAAAAATAAGCTCCTTTGTATCAAAAGGAGCTTTTATTTATGTCATCAAAAAATTCTCAACTGTCTGCTTTGATTGAAACAGCTTTAGTAGCTGCTTTAGCCATGGCTTTATCTTACATTCCAGATTTTGCAAGCTGGTTCACACCGTCGTTTGGAGCTATTCCCTTAGTCCTCTTTGCACTACGTCGTGGCACAAAATATGGCGTATTGGCTGGGCTGATTTGGGGCTTACTACATTTTATCCTTGGTAAAGTGTGGTATTTAGCCTTATCACAAGTGCTTATCGAATACATCGTTGCCTTTGTTTCCATGGGCTTAGCTGGTATTTTTACTGTTCCTTTTCAAAATGCTCTTGCCAAGGACAATAAAGGACGTGCTTTATTTTACGCGACAGGTGGTGCTATCTTAGCTGTCTTTGTCCGCTATTTTTGGCATTTCGTCGCTGGCTTTATTTTCTGGGGAAGTTATGCGCCAAAAGGAATGTCGCCTTATTGGTATTCATTCACCGTTAACGGAACAGCTGGGCTGTTAACCTTGATTTTCGTTATTTTAGCGCTAGCTATTATCATTCCGACACAAGGAAAACTTTTCTTAGTTAAGAGATAAAACAAAAAACACGTTTGTAGCGTGTTTTTTAAATTGACCTTGGGACAACGATGACAACGGCGGTAAAAAGTACAGCCCACATCATGGCTTGTGGGAAAACGGTCATGCTCAATAGCATACCAATAACTTTTATAGCAATGTCCCAACGCATCCAATTATTATGGCTTCTTGCAGCTGCTTCTGCTTCATTTGTGGTAGCAACATTGGTTAATTCTGAATACATCCAAACATTAGTGAAAGAAACGAGCATAACAATAGCACCATAGACAATTTGTGCTACTGAACTGTTAAAATCACTAGCCACTAAAGAGGTTGTGTAAGGGAAAAATGATGAGAAAAACAACAAAAGCATGGAAATCCAAACCAAGCGGTTATTGACTTTTTCAACATTGTCCCAAGCTCTGTGCATATTGACCCACATTGTTCCCAGCCAGAAAAAGGAAATGGTATAGGCAAAAAAGTTGGTTTTTAACTCCCACAAGGCTGACCATGTTAATTCTGATGGACGTTCTAATTCCAAAACCAAAATGGTCATAATGATAGCCAGAACAGCATCCGTAAAGGCAACCAACCGCTCTTTTGACATTTCAGACATAAATTTTCTCCCTTTATATTAAGATTTTCGGTATATCATATAACGTAAAAGTGCCACAATGAGAAGCCAAAGGACAATACAAATCACAATAATAGTTACCCAAGCGTGTTTATCATTTATCCATGGCAAAGGCACATTCATTCCGAAAAATCCAGTAATAACTGCAAATACTGCTAAAACAACTGATATAATCGTCAATGTTGTCATATTATCATTTAGATTATTGTTCAAAATGTTGTTATAGCTTCCTGATAATTGTTGTAAGACTTGCGCATTGACCTGTGTCATGCTGGATAATTGGCGTGCTTCAATCAGCGAATCTTCCAATTGCTCTTTTTCAATATTATTTAGTTGCTTATAAAAAGCTTGACCTTTAAGTTGTTCAAGAAGAATGACGTTTTGATTAGAGGCAGAAACGAGGTAAACCATTCCTGTTTCAATATCAGAAAGCCCTAGCAAATCTTTCTTGGTGGTCCGTTGACGTAAACGACGATTTAATTGACTGGTGCTTTTATCCATTTCTTCCAAATATGGGAAATACGCTTCCGCAATGAGAAACAAGCTCATAAAAAGGAATTTATAAATGGAAACATCAGGACGTCTTTGTAAATAATGTCGCATTAAATCAACAATGTAGGCATTATCTGAATTAAAAATCGTGATTAACTGGTCACCCCGAACGACAAAAGTTATCGGAATTGTCTCGTAATGATTATCTTCTTTGGTTCGATTTAGCACATTGTAAATGATAATCATGGTTTCGGTTTGCCAATCATACTCCATATGCGCACGTTCATTTCTATCCAAGGCATAAGAAATCAATTCTTCATCAATGCCATATTCAGCATACAAGTTAGATGTTTGACTAATCTTATCAGAATCAATTGCCACCCAAGTCAAACGGTCGCCTAACATTTCTTTTGTAATTGCCATAGCAGCCCACCTTTCTTCTTAAATTCCTTCATCATTATAACATTTTTTCAAAATGAGGTGGCAGTAAAAACCCTATAATAAAGGAAAAAGCCATAGTAATATGACTTTCTTGATTGATACTAAATTTAGCTGATAGCTGTGACAGATTTTAAAACTGAGCACAGCTTATCATTTTTGGAGTGAATCGCAGTTAAGATTTTCTCTAATACGACTTCAACCGCAAACCATAACAATTCTCCTCTATTTTAAAACGATTTTCCGACAAAACCCGCTAGGAGTTCAAATGTTGCGGCTTCGTGGTGGTCTGCAAAGACAGTTGTATTCGTATTGAGTGTTTTGATTTGTGCCATGTCGTCGTCAGATAATTCGAAGTCAAAAATATCAAAATTTTGGCGGACACGTTCTGGTTTGGCCGATTTTGATAAGCTAACGATACCACGTTGTAATTGCCAGCGAAGCATCACTTGTGCTGTTGTTTTGCCGTATTTATCAGCGATAGCTTTTAGAACAGGGTTGTTAAAGACATCAAATCGTCCTTCAGCAAAAGCACCCCAGCTTTCAACTTGAACACCTTTAGACGCTTGGTAAGCGACAGAATCATCTTTTTAATTAAAGACATGAAGTTCAATCTGATTTACAGCAGAAATGACATCATTGAAAATAGCAAGGTTAGCTAATTGGTCATCTTCGAAATTTGATACGCCAATGACACGAATTTTTCCGTCTTTGTAAAGTTCTTCCAGCGCACGCCATGCCCCAAAAGTATCGCCCACGGGTTGGTGAAGCAAATAAAGGTCGATGTAATCAGTATCAAGTTTGCGCAGCGATTCTTCAAAAGCCTCCTTGGCACCTTCGTAATTAATGTGTTGAATGAAAGCTTTTGTTGTGATAAAGAGTTCTTCACGCGGAACACCTGAAGCTTTGATAGCTTTGCCGACGGCTTCTTCGTTGCCATAAGCTTCTGCGGTGTCGATTAAACGGTAGCCTGTTTTGATGGCTTCTTCGACAGCTTTTTGACAAACATCTGGGTCAGGAATTTGGAAAACACCAAAGCCGACCATGGGCATTTTAACGCCATTATTAAGTGTTATTGTAGGTTGTTGAATCATTATTTTTTCTCCTTTGGTTAGTCATTTTCTTGATGATTTTATTATAAAATGCTACTCCTTCTTTTAAAATTACTTCTTTTCTATGCTAGTATGCAGTTGGCGTATAATTTTTTTAAATAAAAAAACAGCTCCGCTAGGGAGCTGAAAGAGCCATTAATCATTAGCATGAACATCATAGTTAGAAAGTAGCCAGTCTCCAACACCTGGTGCGTCTGGGTCATGAGCACCTTTTCCTTTGTCAAGGGCACGAAGCTCTGCCATTTCTTCAGTGGTCAATTCAAAATCAAAGAGGTCTTTGTTTGACACCATACGAACTTTCTTGGTTGATTTTGGCAAGACGATGATACCTTCTTGCACTTCAAATCGCAAAATAATTTGCCCAGCATCTTTGCCATATTTGTTAGCCAAGGCTGTGATGATTGGTTCGGCAAATAAGTCTTTATTTCCTTGTCCGAGTGGCGCCCAAGCTTCGATTTTAACATCATCTTTTGCAAGCAAGTCACGTAGAGCTTTTTGTTGAAAATATGGGTTGAATTCTACTTGGTTAACAGCTGGAATCGTATTGAAATGTGGAACAAATTGATTCCAAAAGTTTGGCGTGAAGTTTGACACACCGATTGATTTGATTTTACCAGCTGCTTTGGCTTCTTCTAAAGCTTTCCAAGCTTCTTCGACTTTACCATAAGGTTGGTGAAGTAGGTAGAGGTCAAGGTAATCAAGCCCCATTTTTTCCAAGGTTACATCAATGGTTGCTTTAGCAGTTTCGTAAGCATAATCTTGAATCCAAAGTTTACTAGTGACAAAGATTTCATCACGTGGAATGCCTGAATCTTTGATAGCTTGTCCGACTTCTTTTTCGTTAAAATAAGCTTGCGCTGTGTCAATATGACGATAACCAACTTCTAAGGCTTCCTTAACAGCTGTATAGGTCGAACCGTCTGCAGGAATTTGGAAAACACCAAACCCAACTGCTGGAATACGATTGCCATCATTTAAAATAATTGTTTCTGTCATTATTTTTACCTCGTTCTTTTTTATGCCTACATTTTACGTCTAAATGGCTCAAAAGTACATTACTTATGTGCTAAGCTAGTATGCGTTTTACGTATACTGGTTTAGTGTTACTTTTTATTTGAAAATAGCTCAGCTTCTGTGGTAGCATACTTGTAACGTATGATAATCAGAAAGGAGAGTATTCATGATTGATGACTACCTCTTAGAAGCTCTCGTTGCTTTTGCCAAATATGGTACGCTCTCTGCCACAGCAGAGCACCTCATGGTCACTCAGCCAACGGTCACACGAGGCATGCAAAAACTCGAAAACGAACTCGGAGTAACTTTATTCAAACGAACTCCTAATCGCATTAGCTTAACGGAAACAGGTCAATTAGCTGCCAAAGAAGCTGAAAAATTACTAGAAGCCAAGCAAGCCTTCATCAAGCATATCCAAGATTTTGAGAAACATTCAGGAAAAATACGATTAGGTTCGGTAGCTCCTGGTCCGCTTTACATTGCCGAAGATGTGGGATCCGAGCATATTAGCATTGATAATGATTTACTTTCTGAAAATGAAGTTATTGCTAAATTGCTTTCTCAAGATTATCAGCTCATTTTCACGCACCAAGAAATTCAAACAGATGACATCGAATCACTTTATGTCGGCACGGAAAGTTTACGTGTTAACAGTGATGCCATGGTTGTCCCAGCTAATAAAACCGAAACGACGTTTCAAGAAATGGCTGGTTTTAGTTTCGTGGTTCTTCGCGACATTGGTATTTGGCAACAAATTATCGAGGACAATATTCCAAATGCGAAATTCATTTACCAAGATGAAGTTGATGATTTCAATGAAATTAGGCGCTATTCGAGTTTGCCGTATTTCACAACCAATATTACGCAGCTCACGCGCGAAAGCCAAGTCCACAATCGCCGTTTAGAAATGCTGATTACCGACGAAACAGCACAGATTGATTTTTACCTTGCCTATCTGAAAACGAACAAATCACAGTTCAAAGAGGAAATTGCCGCCATTCAAACTGCTTGGGCAAATTTGAAATGAGAATGACGAAATGTATAAAAACAAAGCAGGTACTAACCATTAGTACCTGCTAAAAATTTATGAAAAAAAGAAAAGTAATAGGAGAGGCATATTGTATCATATTTTTCTTTTTATTTCCTCATTTTTTAATTCAAAAAACATTAGTTTTTTTATAATCAAAAGGTACTAAAATTTCATTCTAGTACCTTCGATAGTTGAAAGAGAAAACTATGGGTAAAAATATCTCTTTCAATCCATGGAATTTTGGAGATTCTTAACAAATGGTGTCAAGAATTAGGAGTTATATGCTCTTAGAAATTATTCTACTAAGAACATTTTCATTATAACAAAATCTTTTATCTTTTACTAATTTAACAACTTATAAAAAATGAAATTTCTCATTTTGTTTCACCTGTAAAGTCAAGCACCATACGTCCTTGAATCTTACCTTGCTCCATTTCATCAAAAATATCTGGAATATATTCATGAGCTATTCTTTGGTTTTCTTTTTGAAACCTACGAGCCCTGATGCAAGTGCTAAACTGATGATACCTGCAACACTTAACATTGCATTTGACTGACTTCCAGTTTCCGGTAATTGTTCTGAATCAGTAATTGTTATAACTGTTGTTTTTGGAGTATTATCATCTTCTTTAACAGATATTAGCGTTACTTCATCAACTGAAGAAATAGCCTTAGGTACTGCTACTACTTCAATATAAAAATCATAAGTTTCTGTAACAACTTTAAGAAGACGTCCTTCTTCAATAGTTTCTACAATCCACGTTAAAATATCATTTGATAAGACTTGGGCAAAATCACTATCAATATCAACAAAAATTCCACCTGTAGCGTTTACTAAGCTTGTAAACTCATCTTGCAAATAAGTTTCTCCAATAACTGTTGTACTAATCCCTGCTGCTTGAAGCGCCTGAATTGTTGATTCTAAGCTCGGTATCCCTGCTGAATAATAATCAAAATCTTCATCTGTAATCAAAATAGCAAAACGCTTAGCATCTGCATCTGTTGACCAATCATAATCCCCACTACTAGCAATGTAAGTTAGTGGAGTTGTTGGTTCCTCAAAACCACCACGAATAGTAATCGCTTCTAACGCTTGGATAAAAGCATCTGTATCTGTCGTAAATCTAGAGCCCGAAAAATCAATATAATTAACATCGCTACTATCTTCGTAGTCAATTAATCCTAAACGAACACCAACATTGTGAGCGTCTAAACCGCTAACAAAGTCTTTAATATTATCTTTAACAGCCTCAATTTGGTCTGACATTGAACCTGTATGGTCAATAATAAAGACAACATCTGCCTTAGGGGCAATAACATTAGTTACAACATCAGTCTCCTTGACAATTTCAGTAACAGTTGTTTTTGTCACCTTTTCATACTGAGTGTAAGTATAATTATCATCCTCATCTGTTGCCGTAGCTTCTGACACCTCAACAACTGGATCGCTAATTCCTACTGGTTCTTCTGGGTCAGCGATACTCGTTGTTGTCACCGTAACAGTTGCTTGAGCCGTAGCAATTTCCTTATCGCCATCAGTTGTTTCCGTTATAACTGGTTCAGTGCTATCAATATTAACATCAATAACATCTCCTACTTCGGCACTTTCCTCTGGTACTATAACAGTCTCTGCACTCTCTGAAATACTATCAATAGCTGACGCAACTGGACCATCAGTAATGACACCGTCAGTTATGGTATTATTAATATCACTGCTGTCTGTTGCATCAACAGTAACCTCAGTAGAAACATCTGATACAACGGAAGTTTCATCAGCTGAAACTTGATAAGAGATTCCAAAAAGCAACGCTACTGCTACTGAAACTAATCCAAACTTTAATTTTCTAAAAGCATAACGCTGTTGTGTGTCAACATTCTTTTTCATTGTGTACCTCCCATTTACACTTTTATGCCAATATTTTGGGAATAGTAGCATATGAACTATCAAAACACGAGAGAAGACAAGAAAAACTAATAAACCTACTCACTAAAGAAAAAGAATAATTAAACTAATTGATAATGCTAAATACTTAATCCGCTAGTAAGCTACATCATAAACAAAGTTTATGACTTTATTAGTTTTTCATTTTATTTCTCCATCCTCCGCACCCTTATTTTATCATAAAAAATTAAGCAACATAATCATTATAAATCCACACACTGTAAACTTTTTCAGAAGTCATAAAAACTAACTATATAGTCTCTATAATCGAAAATCATTAAGCTATGACCAAAAAATGCTTGAAGAAATTTTTCTCCAAGCATTCTTAGTCTTAAAATTTTTCAGCTATAGCTAGCTTCTGTTTCTGGATTGGTGTTGATAAAAACATTTAATTATTTTTTTCGCCAAATAATAGCCACTTTACCTTTCTTTCCTTAATTTTTCTGTTTTTAGAAACTCTATTTAAAGCTAATAAAAAACCTTGGCTTAATAGAGCGACATAATAAGCCAAGATTACAGAGAGTTATAGTATATGTTCTTATAAAAATAAGAACACCATTATTATAGCAAAAAGAAACAGCAGACATAAGCTACTTTTGGTTGACAGTATGTCACCACAAATACCGTCATTCTTTCCTATATGTATGGGAGTATCAACTCTCTAGCTGTGTTATAGCTCACCTTGCCATCCAAAGCTAATTGCCTAATAAAATCAAAGTCTTTTCGGTCAATACTACTAACCATATTAGCAATTGATTATCAGTCATTCCAATCACCTTTCTTCATTAATTTACTATATATCATTATGAATATTTACTATGAAATACGAGAGGGCATATAAAAAACAATAACACTACTAGTGGGGCTTAAAAAAATAATTAATTGATAATGTAAAATACCTATTTATTAGCCATAAAAAGAGAGACCCCATATAGGATCTCTCTAGGTGTTAAAGTGTTAAAAGTGTATATTATTTGAGTTAAAAAGTTTCCTAAGCCTTTTTAACTTTGTGATAAACCAATCCAGCAAGGAGCGCAATAACAAGCACTAAGCCAAGAATTGTCAATCCCAAGCCACTACGGCTTCCTGTTGATGGGAGAAGAGCTGCAATGATGTTTTTATCTTGCTCTTTATCAGATTTTTTATTTGACTGATTTGGTGTTGTTGGCTCATCTGATGATGGTGTTTCTGGTGTCGTTGGCGTATGCGTATTTGTGATGGTCACATTACCATTTTCAACCTCACCAACTGTTGCGGTATAACCATCAACAGCTGAAACTTCTTCAACATTATAAGTAATAGTTTTCTTATTGGCTTTTTCCGCAAGGCCTGTCCATGTATAAGTCCAATTGTCAGCTACTGTCAAGGTAATGACATCACCTGATTTTTCACCGTTTGCGTACAATTGTACTTGGATAGCATCTGGACGGATACCATCTTGGTCATTGTTATCATCCCAAACTTTTGTGACTGTAATGCTTGTTTCACCCGGGGTGTAACTGTTAGTGATATTGTAACCATCATAAGTTGTTGTATAGTCAGCTACAGTATCTTCTGTCACCGTATAAGTGATTTCGTTACCATTGTCATATTTAGGTAAGTCTGTAAATGAATAACTCCAATTATCATCCGCTGTCACTGTCTTAGTATCAACAACTGTACCATTAGCTAGTAGGTTCACAGTAATGGAATCTGGACGTTTACCATCTTGGTCATCATTATCACTCCAAGTTTTTCCCCCACTAACAGAGATTGTTTCGGGTTCGTGACTATTTGTCACATTCATACCTGTCGGTTGAGACGTATAATCATCCACCTCATCTTCAACAACGCTGTAAACAATTTCTTGACCATCTTTATAACGGTCCATATCCGCAAATTCGTATTTCCAACCAGTTGCTTCCGATGCCGTAGCAGTTTGTCCTGTCTCTTCACCATTTGCTAGTAAATGAACAGTGATTGATTCTGGGCGGATACCATCTTGGTTGTTAGCATCATTCCAAATCTTTTCACCTGAAAGAGTGATTTTTTCTGGTGTATGCTCATTGACGATTGTATACTTACCATCTTCTCCTTGTTCAATGGCTTTGGTTGTATAAT
>SKDY01001399.1_pt1 | contig 15178 bp, 15 predicted proteins | sample 4826591 | NCBI WGS metagenome assembly SKDY01 (sample SAMN11008823, study PRJNA524170) | human gut metagenome | biome: Human fecal sample; material: Feces; isolation source: fecal sample from pouch patient p10, p22 | host: Homo sapiens | place: Israel: Tel-Aviv | collected 2016-06-15 | reverse complement strand
GCTGTCTCCTTTCGAATGGTGGTGTCGCAACTTCATTCTACCAGACATCTGCAAACCATGTCTCTTTGTCTTTTTGCGAAACTTATTCTACCTGACCTCATCAGCCATTCACTTTCCTCCTTTTTGTGGCATGAAAAAAGGCCAGCCCGATGGCTGGCCCTTTGAGAGAATATCACCTCTTTCTGATATTGATTTATGAAAATGCTGCCCATAGTCTCTTTTGGGTAGAGCAATTCAACAAAGTATGATATACTTTAAGAAAAACAAAAATACAGGGTACGAAAAATATGATCGAAAAAATCGTAAATGAAATAAATGGCCTTTTACGGGATGGATACCCATACTCCGCATTGGGTATGGCATTGGCGCTCCCTGATATTTGCGGCAATATTGCCTATCCGAGAACTAAGGTTGGCATACGCTATAAAAAATGGTATGACGAATATGTTTCTCCGATAAGTGCCATCCGACCAGATGATGGATTTATAACCGTTGATGGTGAAGTTTGCTATAAATTACGTTGTGCGTATTTACATAGTGGCAACTTCAATCTCGGGGATAACGGAGTTGTAAAACATATTGGAAAATTTACTTTTCACTACAATCGAAATCCAGATTTGAGATTTATTCAGGTAGCTCAATCCACAGGCGGGAAATACCTAATGGATATTGATTTAGGCGTTTTTTGTTGGCAGTTATGCACTGCAGCAACAAGTTTTTATAAAAATCATCAGCAGGAATGTAGTAGCGCAACTATCGAAATCAAAGATACCACCCCGACGGAAGAAGAACAGAAAGCACTTCGTGCACTAGTAGAAGAAAAAAGCGGATATACATTTGAGGAAATGAAAGAAATGAAGCGCAAGGATAGTACATTTGAAATCGACATTGATTTTTTGACATAGAATACATCGCGTAGGGAGAAACGATATGGATGCAGTTATCGGAGTAATCGGTACAATTCTTGGAACGATACTTGGCTGGGTTCTCAATAGTCTTTCAACCAAGGGAAAACTCAAAATATATGTATCCTCATGGATAGATAATTTCCAATACAATGATGCAGGTAGTATGGTTCCATGCAAAAGCAAAGAGCAAACAGAATACTATCACTATGATCTTACACTTGATGTATATAACTCAAGTAGCGAAACCAAAATTTTGCGGAACATAAAGATTGAATTTGATGACGGAAAAAACATTCTGCACACAAGTATCCCTAAAGATGATACCACACGGCGTCGGAATGGCCCAATCAGCTTTTATGACAGCATTGCTCCGTTGAATGTGCCCCCCAAGACAATTATACAGTTAAAACTTCATGATGGAGCATGGCGCACCAATGGTGGTCTTGATTTTATTTGGAATACGCAAATCGTACACCTTACATATGACGATGAAAACGGAAAGAAAAAGAGGATAATTATAAAAAAAGAAAACTATAACAATTATTTCAATGCACAATGAAAATTAGTTTTCCTGCATACCAAAAGCACTCTCCCTGGCCCCTTTTTAGAGGGGGTGCTACACGCTTGTATTGGGAGAGCGCTTGAATGGCATTCAAGAGGTCAGCGGTTCGATCCCGCTTATCTCCACCAAGAGACTTGCTTTTATAAGGCAAGTCTCTTTTTTGCTAAAAAGGGAGGCGTTCGTGTATACGCCTCCCTTTTGGTGAAATTATTTTCTATGTATAGGGTTCTGGAACAGAGTCTCACTTCGTTGCAAAGCAGTTCATAAAAAATTCTGTAAATGCCGCCAGTTCCTTCTCCTGAGACACATAGACATACAATGTTTCGTCCTCCAACCAGTCATAGGCGTGGATGCCAATATAGTTTTTCTTATCAGGATAGATAATGAATGCGTCAGTGGGATATTTATTTCGATATGCCTTCAAAATTTCGGAGCGGCGGTAATAGACCGGCTCGCCGCAGCCGGAAAGATCCGGGACCGTAGGAACGACTACAATTGTCTGACTGTCCTCATTCCAACCGACCAGCAGATTCCCAATCTTTGTTTTACTCCCGTGGACGAACCCATAGTTGAACCGGCTTACATCCTCGGTATAGCCAAATATCAACCTGTAATCCTCCCCGCCCCCTACTGCTTGGTGAAACAGCGCACGCATTTTCTTTGCATTTGCATCGCTCTTTTCCATATCAATTTCCGGTCCCTTGAACAGTTTGCTAAAAAACCCCATTGCATACTCCTCCTAAACATATATCATATAAAGAACACTCAAATAAGGATTAAATTTATAATTTATCTTTATCTATAGCAGACCTAAATCCGCCCGAATTTGACATCGTACTTCAATATTCGGACGGATTTTCCAATTCCATCAGTCCTGCTCTTTCAATATCTCCAAGGCATCTGCGATCGCGTTGATCTGAAACTCCACCGTTTCATCGGCGGCCTCCGGCACAAACAGCGGAAGCGTGTCCGGGATCGCCCTGCGTATGACCATTACCGTGAGGCTCAGATTGGTAAACAGGCTGATATTTGCCCGATTCGCCCTGATTCCAAAACTCTCCAGTATGGTTCCAAACAGGCGGGCCTGCTTTTCGCGGAACATCTGATAACTCTCTTTGGACAGGCGCTTAAAAATGAGCTGCTGCTCCTCGATGGTCAGAACCGCGATCCCATTCTTCTCGCCATAGCAGCAGGCATGGAGGAATTGCCTCACCCCATCACGCCAGCTCAGAGCAGGATCTGCCATCAGCTTTCGCGCATATGCCACAATTTTGGGCTGCTGGAGGTACAGCGTCTCCACGATCAGATCCTCCTTGGTCGGGAAAAAGGAGTAGAAAAACGTGCGCGATATCCCAACCCTTCTGTATATCTGCTCAACGGTTGTATGCTGAATCCCCTGCTTTGTCATCAGATCGAGTGCCACCCGAACCAATGCCACCCGGATACGCTCCCGTTCCTCCTCCGAATAAGCGACCCTAGGCATCCCGTCCACCCCCCAATAAAGACAAATTAAATGGTTTATTTTTATTTTAACACACTGGGAGTCCGTTCTCAAGAGTCTTTTGGGCCTTTGTCCGTTCGGTTGGGCCACTTTCCACAGCAAATCCCCTTTTCTGTTGCAATTACAACATACATTCCACCGCGCCTCCGCTATACTTGCGGACAGTTCCAATACTTCCGCCCGTACAAGGAGGACTTTACATGTTTTGTTATCAGTGTCAGGAGACCGCTGGCTGCACCGGCTGCACCCGGGCGGGCGTCTGCGGCAAGAGCGCCCGCACCGCCGCGCTCCAGGATTTGCTCGTCTATGTGACCCGGGGTCTCTGCCAGCTCACGACCGCCCTGCGGAACCAGGGCGAGGCCATCATCCCAGAGGACGACCGGCTGGTGACCGAAAACCTGTTTGTAACCATCACCAACGCCAACTTTGATGATGACGCACTTCAGGCCCGCATCCGCGCCACTCTGGAGCGGAATGCCGCCCTGCGCTCCCGGCTGGACGGGGCGGGGCTGTCCGCCGCCGCGCGCTGGGACGGCTCCGGCGACTGGGACGACAAGGCCCAGGCGGTCGGTGTTCTGTCCACCGCCGACGAGGACATCCGCTCTCTGCGGGAGCTTATCACCTACGGGCTCAAGGGCATGGCCGCCTACAATCACCACGTCAACGCCTACGGCAAGTCCGCCCCCGGCGTGGACGCCTTTCTCCAGGCGGCCCTGGCCAAGACCCTGGACGACTCCCTCACCGCGGAGGAGCTGACCGCCCTCGCCCTGGAGACCGGCAAGTACGGTGTGGACGTGATGGCCGCCCTGGACGAGGCCAACACCAGCGCCTACGGCCACCCGGAGGTGACCCGGGTGAACCTGGGCGTGCGGGATAACCCCGCCATTCTGGTCTCCGGCCACGACCTCCACGACCTGGAGCAGCTTCTGGAGCAGACTGTGGGGACCGGCGTGGACGTTTACACCCATGGCGAGATGCTACCCGCCCACTACTACCCCGCCTTTCAGAAGTATCCCAACTTTGTGGGCAACTACGGCAACGCCTGGTGGCAGCAGAAGGAGGAGTTCGAGGCCTTCCGCGGCCCCATCCTGCTGACCACCAACTGTCTGGTGCCCCCGAAGGACAGCTACAAGAACCGGCTCTATACCACCGGGGCAGTGGGCTTTCCCGGCTGCCCCCACATCGGGGCCGACCGCCAGGGACACAAGGATTTTTCCGCCCTGATCGCCCACGCCAGGCGCTGCCCCTCCCCCATTGAGCTGGAACAGGGCACCCTGGTGGGCGGCTTTGCCCACAACCAGGTGCTGGCTCTGGCCGACCAGGTGGTGGAAGCCGTCAAGAGCGGTGCCATCCGCAAGTTCGTGGTCATGGCTGGCTGCGACGGCCGGGCCAAGAGCCGCGATTACTACACCGAGTTCGCCAAGGCCCTGCCCCAGGACACGGTAATCCTCACCGCCGGATGCGCCAAGTACAAGTATAACAAGCTGGAGCTGGGCAACATCAACGGCATCCCCCGGGTGCTGGACGCGGGCCAGTGCAACGACTCCTACTCCCTGGCTGTCATCGCCCTCAAGCTCCAGGAGATCTTCGGCCTGGACGACATCAATGACCTGCCCATCGTCTATAACATCGCCTGGTATGAGCAGAAGGCGGTGATTGTCCTGCTGGCCCTGCTCCACCTGGGCGTGAAAAACATCCACCTGGGCCCCACCCTGCCTGCCTTTCTCTCCCCCAACGTGGCCAAGGTGCTGACAGATACCTTCGGCATCGCCGGCATCGGCACTGTGGAGGAGGATCTGAACCGCTTTTTCGGCTGATCTCCCTCCTGCGGCGGATACCACTCTGGTATCCGCCGCAGCTTGTCGAAAAAGTCTTTTCGCCAAGCTGCTGGATTTTTGAGCACTTCAAAAAAGTGCTCAAAAATCGTTTGATTGAACGTGAAAGACAACCCTGACGGTTTTCTTTCACACTATCTTTCCCTCCGAATCCTTCCGTTGGAGGGTTTATCGACAGTCTGCGGCGGATACCTGCCCGGTATCCGCCGTCCTTATGCTTGACAATATCGTCCTTCGATATTACAATATCCATAGACGATATCGAAGCGCGATATCAGGAGGCGAGGCGATGGGACGCAAAATCCTGGAGACCCTGACGGAGTCCATGTTCTATGTACTGATGGCCCTGTTGCGGCAGGCGCGGTGCGGCACGGAGATCGCCGACTTCGTCGCCGCCCGAACCAAAAGCCGGGTGCGGCTGGGGCCGGGCACCCTCTACACCATCCTGGCCAAATTCGAGGAGGTAGGGCTGATCCGGGAGACCGCCGTGGAGGGCCGCAAGCGCACCTACGTCCTCACGGACGAGGGCCGGGCCCGCTACGAGGAAGAGCTTGTCCGCCTGCGGAGCTGTCTGGCGGACGCGGAGGAGGAGAGGAGGGCGATGGACTATGAAACCGAGGACGGTGCGCAGACTGTGCCTGGTTGACGGGATGAACCTGGATCACATCGAGGGCTGGCTGGAGTCCATGGCCGCCCGGGGCCTACACTACGACCACAGTGACGCCTTCCTCTTTCACTTCCGGCGGGGGGAACCGGCGGCGGTACGCTACCGGCTGGAACCCCGTGGTACCCTGGACTGCCCGGAGGGTATGGAGCACTGCCGCACCCTGGGATGGGAGCTGACCGGATACATGGGCAAAGGCTTTTCCCTGTTCAGAACCTGGGAACCAGACGCCCCGGAGCTGCACACCGACCCGGTGGTACGGGGGTACGGGCTGGACAAGCTGGCAAGGCTGGTTCGGTGGTTCGCCACCCCCATGCTAATCTGCGCCCTGGTCATTCTTGCCCTCCCCCTATGGCTCCTTTTGGCCTGGGATGAGCCGGTACTGTCCCTGGTCACCGGAAGCGGGGACAACCTTTTTCTCTGTATCCTGTCCGAGTGGATCGCCATTTATATGTCCTTCCGCTCCTTCTCCTCCTTCTTCGCCCTTCGGCGGCGGCTGCGGGCCGGAAAGGAACCCCGGCGCTCCGGCTGGCGGTGTTCCGCCCGCATCAACGCCGCCTGTCTGGCCGGCTCCTTTATCTTGGTGGCCCTCAGCTTTGCCGTCCTGGCAGCCGGGCGTGGCATGCGCTGGGAGGGGGAGACTGCGACCGTGAACCGCCCCTTCCCCGACTTCGCCCTGGAGGAGCTGGAGGGGCGGCCCAGGCTTGAGGCCGCCCCCTCCGTCTGGTCGGTGGAGCGGCGGGGGGTGGACTTGGACAACTATGTCCGCTTCGACTGGTCTGTCCTGGCCCCGGAACAGTATGAGGTGGAACGGAACATGGCGGACGGAGACTACGAGACCAGTTTCCGGCTGGATTGGTACCGTCTCTCCCTCCCCGCCCTAGCGGAGCCTTTTGCACGGGATCTCTTTTCCCGGCACACCTTCTATGCCGAAATCCCGGAGCGGTACACCGTCGCGCCCCTGGACGTGCCGGACACCGACGCAGTTCTGATCACCGAGGAGGGCGGCTTCGGACAGGACGTCCTTCTGTGCCGGGGGACTGTGGTGTTCTATCTGCGCTACTATGGGGATCAAGAGCTGTCCGCCCACCCCGAGCTGCTGGCCGAGCTGGCCCAATTTGACGGGAGGTGAGTCCATGGCGCACCATAACACCGTCCGGCGGTATCCGCCGGTGGACTACTATGATGTGGTGGCGGTGGATCGCTGGCTGGAGCGGATGGCCCTCAACCTCCACGACGGCCCCTATGCGGCCTGTCTGCTCTACGACGGGTCGGGAGAACTGGGCCGCTTTTCCGCCCGCTCCGCCCGGTGGTCTCTTGGGGATTAGAACATGTGTTTGACTTCTCTCGTCCCTTCCTTTATAATGGAGCTGCAAGGAGGCGGACGGTATGGACCGGGTGATTCTGCACTGTGATCTGAACAGCTTTTACGCCTCGGTGGAACTGCTGGACCACCCGGAGCTCCGGGACAGACCGGTGGCGGTGTGCGGCGATCCAAATTCCCGCCACGGGATCATCCTGGCCAAGAACGAGCCCGCCAAGCGGTACAAGGTGCAGACCGCCGAGACCATCTGGCAGGCCCGGCGCAAGTGCCCGGAGCTGGTGCTCCTCCCCGCCCACCACTGGAAGTACCGGGACTACTCCAGGCGGGTCAACGCGGTGTACGAGCGGTACACCGACCTGGTGGAGCCCTTCTCCATCGACGAGAGCTGGCTGGATATAACCGGCTCCCTCCACCTCTTCGGCGGAGACGCCAAGGCCCTGGCCGACGAGATCCGCCGGGTGCTGCGGGAGGAACTGGGCCTGACGGTATCGGTGGGGGTATCCTTCAACAAGATCTTCGCCAAGATGGGCAGCGACTACAAAAAGCCGGACGCCACCACGGTGATCTCCCGGGAGAACTACCAGGAGCTGCTCTGGCCCCTGCCCATCACCTCCCTGCTCTTTGTGGGGCGGTCGGCCGCCGCCGCGCTGGAGCACTACGGCGTGCACACCATCGGGGATCTGGCCCGCCTCGACCGGGAAGCCGCTGCCTCCATCCTGGGCAGGCAGGGCTGCACCCTCCACGACTACGCTACTGGGGCGGAGCATTCCCCCGTGGTGCCCGCCCGGGAGCAGCCCGGCCCCAAATCGGTGGGCAACGGACTCACCTTTCCCCGCAATCTGGTGGGATGGGCGGAGCTCCACGCCGGAGTCACTGAGCTGGCCGACGAGGTGGCTGTCCGCCTGCGGGGCCACGGCCTCAAGTGCACCACCCTCCAGGTAACCATCCGTGACCCCAATTTCAAGGACATCTGCCGCCAAAAGCGGCTGAGCGCCCCCACCTATGTGGCCCGTGAGCTGTCGGAGGTGGCTATGGAGCTCATCCGCGCCGCCTGGAGGGAGAACGCCCCGGTCCGGGCCCTCACTCTCACCGCCCAGGCCCTGGTGGAGGAGGGCGAGGCAGGCGAGCAGCTCGATCTGTTCGCCGCCGGCGCCGCCCCCCGCCGGGACAAGCTGGAGAAGCTGGAAAAGGCCATGGACGGCATACGGGACAAATTCGGCCGGGATGCCATCGCTCCGGCCTCTACCGTCCACCGGGACAGGGCCGAAGTCAAAGCGGAGCAGCGCCTGCCCCCGGTGGACTGAATATCTGGATGCCGCCCGGCAGAGGAGGATTCATCATGATCAAGGCCATCTTTTTTGATGTGGACGGAACCCTGCTCTCCCACCGGACCGGCCGGATTTCTCCGCACACAAGGGCTTGTATTCGCGCGCTGCGTGCCGGTGGAACCCTGGTGTTTCTGTCCACCGGCAGGCACATTCTGGAGCTGCGGAGCCTCCCAGTGGGGGAGATGGCGTTTGATGGCTATATCACCCTGAACGGTCAGCTCTGCCTGGACAGCAGCCAACGGCAGCTCTCCGGTACTCCGCTGCCGCCGCAAGCCGTGCAGGCGCTGGCAGACCTATTCTGTGCGGATGGCCCGCCCCTCGCCCTGGTGGAGGAGGAACGCATCTACATTAACCGCGTCACCGACGCCGTCCGGCAGGCGCAGGCGGAAATCTCCACCCCTATCCCGGAGGTCGCCCCCTATACCGGCCGACCGGTCTATCAGGCCACGGCCTTTTGCTCCAGAAAAGAGGACCCCCTTCTGAGGGCTCTGCTCCCCACGGGCTGCAAGCTGGCGAGATGGAGTGAGGGCGGCGTAGACATCATCCCCGAGGCCGGAGGAAAGGCGGCTGGCATGCGGCGCTTTCTCACGCGCTTCGGTCTCTCGCGGCTGGAATGCATGGCGTTTGGCGATGCGGAAAACGACCTCGACATGCTGGCTTACGCGGGAATTGGAGTTGCCATGGGCAACGCCTCGGAAGCGGTAAAGCATGCCGCAGATTATGTCACGGCAAGTGTGGACGAAAAAGGGATTGAACAGGCGCTGCGCCATTTTCGGCTCATCTGAAAAAGCGCCGGGACTGCCGATACCTCTTTACTGGTTCAAAGCCAGGTTCAAATGTAAAATAAGTCTTGTCTAAAAGTCCTCCTGCTGTCATGAAACCGGAAATTTAAACAGCCAGAGCCAGCGGCCCTTTTTGGCGCGTCAGCTCTGGCTGTTTCCTCTTTCCTATGGTTCTTATGAATGCGCTGAATCGCTCTTGTCTCTGTTGCCCTTTTGCTGGGATACCCTTTCACGGACGTATTTTTTGAGCTTCCGCCCCGCCACAGGCCACGCCAGGGCCAAGGCCAGAACAACCAAGCTGAGCCACTGAGACGTGGAGAAGGGCCCGTACATCCCCCGGGCCGGATCCCCCCGAAACCACTCCAACACAAACCGCACCGGGGCATAGCAGAACACATAGGCCCGGAGCATCTGCCCCGGCCCGGCGGCCCGCCCGGCATACCAGAGCAGAAAGGCGAAAATCACCAGCTCCGCCCCCGCCTCCCAAAGCTGCACCGGAAGAAGGGGCACGCCGTTGGGCCCGGCAATGGCGTGAGTGAATGCTATGCCCCAGGGGGGCGGAGCCGCCCGTCCATAGCAACAGCCGGCGCAGAAACAGCCTACCCGCCCCACGGCGTGCACCAGAGGCAGGGTGGGCACCAGCACCGGGAAGAAGTCGGACAGGCGGAGCCTTAAATATTTGGCCGCCCCCCAGGCCGCCGCCACACCGCCGAAAAAGCCGCCGTAAAACACCATGCCGCCGGAGAGATAGCGGGCATAGAACTCCCCTGGCTCCTCCCAGAGCAGGGGCAGCTCCACAGCCAGCCGGGGCAGGAGGGGGAGCAGGTAGAGTAGCTTGGCCCCCACCAGGGCCCCCACTGCCCCCAAAATATACAGGTAGGCGCAGTCGTCCCGGGACAGTCCGAAGCGCTTGCAGCGCAGCAGAGCAGCCAGCAGGCCAAAGCCCAGTCCGGCCATCCCCAGCACGCCATAGGTGGGCATCACCCGCCCAAAGAGAGACAGATATGGGAGCATGATCGCATCTTTCCTCCAAAAAATGCGGCAGCCACACCGGCTGCCGCATTTCGTTTCCCCTTCTTAGTACAGAGAGGCGCCCAGAATACCCAAACCAGCCGTACAGGCAATGCAGGCCACCAGGGTAATGCCGCCCAGAACTACCGACAGGACAGAGAGCACAAAGCCGGCCGTCCGCAAGCTGTCGTTATAGCCCATGCTCTTGGAGCGCGAGGACACAACAAGGCCGGCGATACCAAGAATCATGCCGAAAATACCGTTGACGAACAGGGCGACCACCAGGCCCACAATACCCAGAATCAGGGAGATCAGAGCCTCATTTTTTCCAGGGATATTACCTTCATTCATCGTGCCGTTCTCCTTTCCTCCACACACCGCTCTCCTGCGCCCGGCCTGCCGGGCGCAAAAGCGGGATATCCCGCTTTTCGACGTGTTTCGTTCTCTCTCCTATTCTAACTTCCGCGCTGTGGATCTGTCAAGCACATCTTTCAGAGATGGAACCTTCTGCGCGCCTCCTCCCGGAGGGCGGGGACGCGGCGAATAATGATGAGCGGAATCACCATTCCGATGCAGATGGTGAGCACCACCAGGGACCAGGACGGGCTCCAAAGCTGGTGCAGCCAGCGGTCCACAAAAAACTCCATTCCGAACACAAAGACTCCAATGCTGCCGATCAGAATCGTCAGCGTAGTGAGGGCCGACCGGCGGTAGACCCGCAGCACCAGCCCCAGCAGGAGAAGGATCGCCCCGCCCCACAGGATGATGGGGGCTGCCAGCCCCAGGTACCAGTCCCCCCCATTGAGATCCACCGAGATCAGATAGACGTACAGGGCCACCGCCGCGATGTCCAGCAACAGCCGCAGCAGCAGGTGCATCCCCCGGGCCAGCAGCGGCGGCACCAGCCACAGCCACAGCATGGCCGCCGCGCCGATGACGTACAGCGACCAGGTCCTGTCCGCCCGCAGAAACAGATTGAGTACGCCGCAGCACACCGCCACCGAGGCGAGCATGGCGGTAATGAGCAGCGCCACCTCCTGTTTGGCCGCCGGCGCCACCTCCCCCCGCCGGGTGGGAAAGGGCTTGGGGGAGACGGTATCCACCGGTTGGCCGGGGTCCAGAACCCGCGTATGGCACAGAGGGCAGAAGGACGCCGTGGCGTCCAGCTCCACGCCGCAATGAACACAGTAAGACATATGTGGGCCTCCTTTGGCTTATTCCGTCCGGTTGCTCTCCACCTTCACCGGAATGCCCTCCCGCACCAGAAAGCGGAAAAAATCCCGCTCGGTATCGCTCTCCTTTTGGGTACCCGCGAAGGTGATCTCCATGATATCCCCATAGCTCATGGAGGCACAGTGGGGCCGGGGCGTGGTGGCCTGGCCCAGAATCACCTCCATATGGTGTATGTGCGGAGCCATCTCCCCCGGCACGGGGAAGGGGCCTGGGTTGGTATAGGTGCCCGAGTAAGGCAGTACCCCCGCCAGCTTGTAGCCCAGGGACATAACCGGATTCTTCAGCACGATGGGGACGATCTGCAGCAGCCGGTTTGTGGTGAATTTCACATTCCCGGCGATGGCCGCCTGCATCTGCTGGCGGTTGATGTTCAGCCGGAGATAGTGGTGCACCTGAGAGAGCACCTCTTCAAAGGTATACTCTCCCAGAGAGGGATCGATGGAGGGCCGCACCGTCAAAATGAAGTTGCGCAGGGTTTCCGAGGGAAACCAGCCCCGCAGGTTGATAGGTATGGCCAGCGCCACCGGCCTCTCCCGCCGGGGGCGCTCCCGGTGCTGCTTGTCGGCGATCACCTTCAGCAGGACGGCAGTCAGGTACTCCGTGATGGACACCCCGTAGCCCCTGGCCTTCTCCTTCAGCCGGGCCACCGAGCAAAAGCCCATGGTGACGTTGAAGGTATAGAAAGGCTCTGCCGTACCGTTGTTCTGGTAGGCCTTTTTCCCCCGCTTCTCCCGCCGGGGACGCACGGTGGCGTAGCGGCCGTAGGCGTCCTCCCGTTCCGCCCGCCGGGGCTCCTCCGCCACGTCCAGAATGCCGTGGGTGTTTGGGATGGAATACCCCAGCTCCCGCAGGTAGACCGCCAGCAAAGTCTTGAAAAATACCAGCGCCCCGCCGCCGTCACTGACGGCGTGGAACACCTCCACGGAGATGCGCTTCTCATAATAGTAAAAGCGTACCAGCCAGCCGTTGTCCTCCCGGAAGCGCACCGGCTGGCAGGGGTTGGAGATATCCTCCTTCACAAAGGGCCCGGGGGCGCTGTTTGGCTCGAAGTAGTACCAGAAAGCCCCCTTCTTGATGCGCACCCCGAAGGACGGGAACCGTGGCATGGTTTTGTCCACGGCCCGCTGCAAGGCATCCCGGTCCACCCGCTCCGCCATCACGGCAGAGAAGCGGTAGATGGCCGAATATTTCTCCTTCTGGAGGGCGGAATAGAGCACACCCGCATTGTCCAGGGGATACCACTCCGGCTTTTCGCCCCGCTTGTCCCTCGGCATACTCCGCCCCCCTTCCGGTCAACATAATCTAGGCCTATCATACCACGTTCCATCCTCCGCGGCAAGGGGAATACGGGCGATCCACCCTTTCTTTTCCGGCAGCCCTGTGGTATAATCAGAACAGTTGACAAGGAGGACTTCCACTATGGAACAGGACCGTATCCACATCAAGCTGGCCCGCCGCACACCGGAAGAGCGCCAGGCCGACGAGACCCGCCGCCTGGACCCCTTCATGCGCGCCCTCAAGGCCATTCACACCGCCGCCACGCCGGAGACCATGAATGTGGAGGATCTGGAGAAGCAGCGCAAGGGGCAGGAGCTGCTGGGCCGTTTGGTGGCCCCCATGGCGGGCATGAGCTGGGAGCCCTTTGAGCTGGACGGCATGAACTGCGCCTGGGTGCGTCCCCACCGGGGCCACGACCGCCGCCGGGCCATCCTCTACTGCCACGGGGGCGGCTATACCAGCGGCAACCTGGGCTATTCCCGTATTCTGGCCTCCAAGCTGGCCAACGTCACCGGCTGGCAGGTGCTCTCCTTCGAGTACCGCCTCGCCCCGGAGCACCCCTATCCCGCCGCGGTGGAGGACGCCGTGAAGGCCTGGGACTACCTGATGTACCAGGGCTACGGCGCCCGGGACGTGGTGGTGGCCGGCGACTCCGCCGGCGGAAACCTGGCCCTGGTGCTCACCCACCTGCTCAAAGAGGCCGGACGGCGGCTGCCCCGGGCCCTCATTCTCCTCTCCCCGTGGACAGATATGACCGCCAGCGGCAAGTCCTACCAGGAGCGGGCCGCCATCGACCCGGTGCTCACGGTCAACTATATTCACGCCGTTCGGGACGCCTACGCCCGGGACCAGGACTGGTCCGACTTCCGGCTCTCCCCCCTGTTCGGCGATTTGAAGGACTTTCCCCCCACCCTCATCCAGGCGGGAAGCAGCGAGCTGCTGCTTTCCGACTCCATCCGCCTGCGGGACCGGCTGGTGCAGGCCGCGGTGCCTTGCCGGCTGGAGGTGTGGACGGATCTCTGGCATGTATTCCAGATGTTCCCCATGAAAAAGGCCACCGAGGCCATGGAGAGCATCGGGCGTTTCCTTTTGGAGACACTATAAAAGAAACGAGGTTTTTGCTATGGCAATTCTAGTGACCGGCGGCGCCGGGTATATCGGCAGCCACTGCGTGGCCGCCCTGATCGAGCGGGGGGCCGACGTGGTGGTGGTGGACGACCTGTCCAAGGGCCACCGGGAGGCCCTCAAGGGCGGCCGCCTCTATGTGGGCAGCGTAGCCGACCGGGCCTTCCTGGACGATGTATTTTCCAGGGAGCCCATCGAGGCGGTCATCCACTTCGCCGCCTTCTCCCTGGTGGGAGAGAGTATGCAGGTGCCCGAACAGTATTTCCGCAACAACGTCACTGCCGGGCTGACCCTCATCGAGACCATGCTGGCCCACAAGGTGCCCTATCTGGTCTTCTCCTCCACTGCCGCCACCTTCGGCGAGCCGGAGTATGTGCCCATCGACGAGGCCCACCCTCAGAACCCCACCAACCCCTACGGCGAGAGCAAGCTCATCGTGGAGAAGATGCTCAAGTGGTGCGACCTGGCCCACGGCCTCAAGTTCTGCGCCCTGCGCTACTTCAACGTGGCCGGAGCCTGGCACGACGGCTCCATCGGCGAGGATCACCGGCCGGAGAGCCACCTGATCCCCCTCATCCTCCAGGTGGCCCAGGGCAAGCGGGAGCAGCTCTCCCTCTTCGGCACCGACTACCCCACCAAGGACGGCACCTGTATCCGGGACTACATCCACGTGGAGGATCTCATCGACGCCCACTTCCTGGCCCTGGACTACCTGAAGCGCACCAACACCTCCGCCGCCTTCAACCTGGGCAACGGGCAGGGCTTCTCCAACCGGGAGATCATCGAGGCCGCCCGCCGGGTCACCGGCCACCCCATCCCCGTCCGGGAGGAGGGCCGCCGCCCCGGCGACCCCGCCACACTGATCGCCTCCAGCCGGAAGGCCACGGAGGTGCTGGGCTGGCAGCCCAAGTACACCAATGTGGAGGACATCATCGCCTCCGCCTGGAAGTGGCACTCCTCCCACCCCGACGGCTACGGCGGTTAACCCTAAACCGGCGGCGGACACAACTCCGCCGCCGGTTTGTTGTATCCAGAAGGCCACTGGCCCAGCCAGTGGCCTTCTGGATACAACAAGCGCCGTCCCGGCCGGGACGGCGCTTGCTTGTTATCTCTTTCGGCCGGAGAGCAGCAGGCCCAGAACGACGCCCACCCCGGCAGGGAGCACCCAGCCCAGGCCTACGTCCGCCAGGGGCAGGGCGTCCAGAAAGTCCAGAGGCACCTTCAGACCCTTCAGGGCAAAGAGTACGCTGAACACTCCAGTGCACAGTACCGCCGCAGGATACACCCAGCGGCGGCCCTCCAGCCACCGCTGGAAGAAGGACAGGGCGATGAGCACGATAGCCACCGGGTAGATGGCGCTGAGCACCGGCGCGGACACTTCCAGGATTTGGGCCAAGCCAGCATTGGAGATGGCCATGCTCACCAAAGCGAAGAGCACCGCCCACCCCCGGTAGCTCAGCCGGGGACAGATGCTGTGGAAGTACTCGCCGCAGGAGCTGATAAGGCCCACGCACACATTGAAGCAGGCAATGAGGAAGATACCCGCCAGCAGGACGCTGCCCACGGTGCCGAACAGCAGGCCCACCACATTGGTGAGGGCCTCCGCCCCGTCGGCCGGGTTGGGGAG
>SKDY01001386.1_pt1 | contig 15309 bp, 10 predicted proteins | sample 4826591 | NCBI WGS metagenome assembly SKDY01 (sample SAMN11008823, study PRJNA524170) | human gut metagenome | biome: Human fecal sample; material: Feces; isolation source: fecal sample from pouch patient p10, p22 | host: Homo sapiens | place: Israel: Tel-Aviv | collected 2016-06-15 | reverse complement strand
AGTATTTTTGACACAGCTGATGTGCGGAAATACGAAACCTATGTGAGTTATCAAACACCGGGAAAAATCATTGCGACATCTCATAATTCCCGTCAAAAAACCAAACCAACAGCGAAGGAACCGGAAACCATCGCTGCCCAACAAGACGCTCAACAATCAGAAAAAGCGCCGAAAAAAATGGTAGCTGCTGCAAAAACGCGGTCATCTGCAGCTCCAGCATCTACAGTGTCCGAAAAAGAGTCGAATAAGCCCGCAAGTAACAGTACGGCCACAAAGGAAAAACAATCAAGTCCTGCCAATCCGCCGAAAAATACCAACAGTCCATCACCAAATGTCGAGGCGAAGAAAAAAGCCAATGAACTGCTGCAGCAACCAGATATGTCCTATAAACGTGTCAGCAAAAATGAAGAACAGATTCAGACCAACGGAAATAGTAAAAAGATGAAGAACAAAATAAATAATGCGCTGGGGCGGAGTAAGAACCGGAAAAGGAACAAAAGGAAATAGCGATCTTGTTTAGACAAGAATGTTTATTTGGCGAGCCCCAATAAAAGAAAGCTTTCAATTGCTTTTATGAGCGACGGACAAATATGAGTCACGTGGCTTATTTGGCGTGTCCAAATTAATTAAACGAGATTAAGTGAAGCGTGAAATGTCGGAGAAGGAGTCTGACGTTTCTTTTTTTTAGACAAATCAGCCAAATAGTCTAACTTTATGAATACAAGGAAGCGTCTCGTTTTCAATTATTTTTGGCTATTGGTAAGCTGAGTTTATCAAATTGAAGGGGGAAACATCATGAGATATACGAATGGGAATTATGAAGCATTTGCTAGACCAAGAAAACCGGCAGGCGTGGACGACAAGAGTGCCTATATCGTCGGAGCAGGTCTGGCAGGCTTAGCTGCAGCTGTTTTTTTAATTCGGGATGGTCAAATGAAAGGCGAACACATCCATATTTTTGAAGAGCTTTCCTTGTCTGGCGGTTCATTAGATGGAAAATTTATTCCTCATGACGGCTTTGTAACTCGTGGCGGACGAGAAATGGAAAATCACTTTGAATGCTTGTGGGATTTATTCCGCTCAGTGCCTTCATTGGAAGTAGAGGATGCTTCGGTTTTAGATGAGTTCTATTGGTTGGATCATGATGATCCGAATTCATCAAATTGCCGGATCATCTACAATCGTGGAGAACGTGCGGAGGATGATGGTGATTTTACATTGTCGAAAAAAGCACAAAAAGAATTGGTTGAGCTTTTCATGACTTCGGAAGATCAACTGATTGGTAAGAAAATCGAAGATGTTTTTGGAGAAGAATTTTTTGCATCGAACTTCTGGTTGTACTGGTGTTCAATGTTTGCCTTTGAAAAATGGCATTCAGCGATTGAAATGCGCCGTTATGTGATGCGTTTCATTCACCATATCAAGGGCTTGCCAGATTTTACAGCATTGAAATTTACTCGCTACAATCAATATGAATCGTTAGTGAAACCATTATTGGCCTTTTTAAATGACCATGGAGTAGATTTCCAATATGAAACGAAAATTAATAATATTGAAGTCGAAGCTACTCCTGATAAAAAAGTAGCGAAAAAGATTCTGTTGACACGTTCAGATAAAGCTGAAGAGATCGACTTAACAGAAAATGATTTGGTTTTCGTTACGAACGGATCAATCACGGAGAGCTCTACAGAAGGCAATCATCATACCCCAGCACCGATTACTCATGAATTAGGCGGCAGCTGGAATCTTTGGAAAAACTTGGCAAAACAATCGAATGAATTTGGTCACCCTGAAGTTTTTTGTGACAACCTGCCAGATGAAAGCTGGTTTGTTTCTGCCACAGTGACTTGGGAAAACTTTGATATTGAACCGTATATTTCACGCTTAACTCAACGTAAATTGCGAACTGGGAAAGTGGTAACAGGCGGAATCATTACCATCAAGGATTCGAATTGGCTGATGAGCTTTGCGACCCATCGTCAACCGCATTTCAAAGAGCAAAGTGATCAACAGACAGTTACTTGGGTTTATGGCTTATTATCTAATACACCTGGAAATTACATCAAAAAACCGATCGAACAATGCAGCGGGCAAGAGATCGTTCAAGAACTGATGTATCATTTAGGGGTTCCAGAAGAAGACATCAAGAAATTCTCTGAAGAATCATGCGTGGTAACACCAGTTTATATGCCGTTTATCACCTCGTATTTTATGTTGCGAGAACCTGGTGATCGTCCATTAGTCATTCCAAATGGCTCAGAGAACCTTGCCTTCATCGGCAACTTTGCTGAAACCGAACGTGATACTGTCTTTACGACAGAGTATTCAGTTCGAACAGCGATGGAAGCTGTTTACACATTCTTAGACATCGAACGGGGCGTGCCAGAAGTATTTGCCTCGGCCTATGATCTTCGGACGTTAGCTAATTCAGTCTATTATTTAAGTGATCGTAAGAAGCTTTCGGAAATGGATCTGCCATTTGTTGAGAAAAAAGTGTTGGGGCATTTTGTGAAGAAAGTGGAGCATACCTATATTGGCGATGTGTTAAAGGACAATCATTTACTGTAGGAGAAACATCCTAAGCTTAACGACCGAATCATCAGTGTTCAGAGTCAAGAAAAAAGAAAAGTCCAAAAATTTCCTTTTCAAATTTTTGTTGGTTTTCGGTTTATTTTCGCAGATGTCGTTTATGAATCGATGTATATTCGTGAAAATGAGCTGATCTAAAAGTCTTTTAGACCTTTGGATCAGCTCCTCCCGTTTGTTATGAGATTTTTTCTAATGTTGCTGCTTGATTTATAGTATAATTCTAATAAATACATTGAGGGGGACAACGAATGATCAAAGTAGCAATTGTTGGATATGGAAATTTAGGGCGCGGAGTGGAACGGGCATTAAAGCAAAATGCGGATATGGAATTAGTTGGTGTTTTTACAAGAAGAAATCCCGAAACCGTTCAGACAGATGGCGCACCAGCCTTTGGACTAGATGAGTTAAACGCACAGAAGGGAACCATTGATGTGTGTATTTTGTGTGGTGGATCAGCAACGGATCTACCTGTCCAAACACCGGCGATCACGAAAAACTTTAATACGATCGATAGTTTTGATACCCACGCGAAGATTCCTGAGCACTTTACGAATGTCGATAAGGAAGCGAAGGAACATCAAACTGTTTCGATTATTTCCACCGGTTGGGACCCCGGCTTGTTTAGCTTGAATCGTCTATACGCGCAAAGTATTTTACCAGAAGGAGAGACCTATACTTTTTGGGGCAAAGGTGTGAGTCAAGGACATTCAGATGCTTTAAGAAGAATTGCAGGGGTTGCGGATGCGATCCAATACACGATTCCTAAAAGCGAAGTGATCGAGAAGCTAAAAGCTGGCGAGAAAATGGAATTGACGACTCGTGACAAACATTTACGAGAATGCTTTGTTGTTTTAGAGGCAGGAGCAGACGCTGAGGCGATCAAGAAAGAGATCGTTACGATGCCCAATTATTTCGATGAATATGATACGATCGTGCATTTTATTTCAGCCGAAGAATTGAAACGCGATCATCATGCGATGCCTCACGGCGGTACGGTGCTACGTACAGGTACAACTCATAAAGAAACGAAACAAGTGATTGAGTACAATCTGCAATTAGAAAGCAATCCTGAATTTACTGCCAGCGTACTGGTCGCATATGCCAGAGCATGCGCTCGCTTGGCAAGAGAAAAACAATTCGGTGCCTTTACGGTATTAGACATTGCACTAAAATACTTGTCACCGATTGATGATGCAACATTGAGAAAAGAATTACTATAAGCAGTATTAAAGCGAAGTGATACCTAGCCAGCTAGGTCACTTCGCTTTTTTATATGTCGCTGATCAGCACTACCAGAGAGAATCGTTCCTCATCACAGTTGATATTCAAGGTTCCATTGTAGCTTTCTACGATAGAACGGACAGACTGCAATCCGATTCCATGATCCTGTAGTTTCGCTTTGGTTCAGAAGAAACGAGTGCCAGAAGGTGGGTTATCCAATCCAACTATTCGATTATTCTGCTTTTTTGTGGTAAATTTCAGGCACTAAAGCAACGAGATAGAGGTGGGTGTCATGAAATTGACCCAAGAAGAAGTTTTAGAAAAAATCTATAATCTGATCTTAAATCCTAATACGCGCGAATGGGAACGGTATTTGTTAACGACAGCCAAAGATGGTTTAGAAGCTGACGCAAGCTTCAAAGATCGGGTCGCAAAGTTGGAAGCCGATTTGCGCCCGTTAGCTCTTCGGAATAATCTGACTCCAGACGTGACGGATTTTTATCAGGAGCTCACAGGGGAGGATTCCATTGGAATAAAAGTGGAAAAGTATGAAATTGACGATCCCGCCTTTCAAGAACGAGCGATTTTTGCGGGGGGCTGTTTCTGGTGTATGGTGGAGCCTTTCGAGACACATCCGGGTATCGTCTCAGTATTATCCGGGTATACTGGAGGAACGACAGAGCATCCCAGCTATGACCAAGTCAGCGGTGGCTACACTGGTCATGTCGAAGCGGTCGAGATTATTTTCGACACACGAATCGTCAGCTATCAAGAGCTGATGGAACTTTATTGGCAAATCATTGATCCCACCGATGCGTTTGGGCAATTTCAAGATCGAGGCGTTCAATATCGTCCGATTATTTTTACCTTAAATGAAGAACAACGTGAAATTGCTGAGAAAAAGAAACTGACAGTGATCGAGTCAGGTGCTTATAAGAAACCGATCATTGTTGAAATAGAAGCAGCCCGCACATTTTGGCCGGCGGAAAATTACCATCAAGAATTCTATAAGAAGCAGCCGAAGCGCTACAAGGCCATCAAACGTGCGCGTCAGCAATTCCTGACCTATCAGCATTTAAAGGGAAAATTACGAACCGGATTCCTGCGAAGTAAATAAAACAAAAGAAATTTTTTTAAAGTGTTGACATTCGGCTAGGATGGGATTATATTATATACATACCAACCGAATGTATGAATAGGAGATACCAAGATGGCTCGGAATAAATACCCAGAAGAAACAGTAAATAAAATTTTGGATGTTTCGATGCAACTATTTTTAGAAAAAGGCTATGAACATACGTCAATCCAAGATATCGTCAATCATCTCGGCGGTTTATCAAAAGGAGCGATTTACCACCATTTCAAATCAAAGGAAGATATCCTCGATGGCGTGATGAATAAGCTTTATCAAAATAATGACAACGAGTTAGATCACCTGCGACTGCTTGAGAAAGATTCAAGTATGACTGGATTGCAGAAGCTGCAGGCGCTGTTTACGACAGCGTTAGAAAGTCCCCGCCAGGATGACATGTTTCAAATGGCACCTGACTTTCTAAAAAATCCCCAGATGCTGGCGATGCAAATCGAGGGAATCTATACCGAATCGGTGCCGCACTTTGTTCAGCCGATCATTGAAGAAGGAATCGCGGATGGCTCGATCAAGACCGATTATCCTAAAGAGCTGGCGGAGATGATCCTGTTACTGATAAATATCTGGTTGATTCCATTGGTTCATGATGAAGATCCAAGTAGCGTAACCAACCGCTTTACCCTCTTTCAAGAAATGATGGGTAAAATGGGCATTGAGATTTTCGATGAGGATGCAGTCAAGCGGCTTGAGAAATTTCGGAAGATGTACAATCAAAAAAATTAATTTCTGCCTTCTAGGCAGTTTTATTTAAAAGTTATACATACCGTCGTTCGGTATTTATATAATGAATATTACTTCAACAAATAAAGCAAATAAAAAAGAAAAAAGGAGTGTTTTAAAATGGAACAAAAAATGAATAAAAACAATGTCTACGGTGTAAATGGTGAGAATCAAAAACAAAGAACAATGATCGAACGAATCGGCGGAGGGATCACAGTAATCTTTTCAGGGATGTTTATTTTACCAATCCTATCGGTGCTAACCGGAGCTTTCGGCATCATCGGGATTGGTTTACCGGCAGTTGCCATGATGAATCTTTTTGGTATCCTGCATATTCCATTCAATGTACTGTTTGTTCAGCTGACCGGATTTCCGCAGATGCTGGTTGGCTTTATCGTTGGTTTGATCTTTGTGGCTTTATCTATTGTTTGCGGCACCCTGTTGAAAAAGTATATGGCTATTGCCAAACGAATGATCTAAAAGAGGTACTGCTAGAAAAGTAGAAACAATACTTTCCGATTTTTATGAATTTCTGCTTTGCTCATTCAATAAATTGTCATTTCGAAACAATACGTTCAATTTGAAAATAACCATCAATTGTTGCGTATATTTGTGAATAGGCAAAGAGGAGAGTGAATATGAATGTTTAAAGTGTTGTTAGTTTTAACGTTAGTCGGGTTGTTGCTATCATCCGGTTCCAGCAAGAAAAAAGTAGGTTAGCCAATTGGATATATTCTTATCGTTTGTTCAAGGAGTTTGCCTAAGTGTAGTATTAGCATTAATTGAAAAGATCGAACATTCATCTAATCATTAGATGCCGTTTATTTCTGAATAGGAGCTGATCTGAAAGTTTAAAAGACTTTTGGATCAGCTCTTTTTTCTAAACTGAGTCAAAGAGTTCAATTTTCTATGATGAGTATTGTTATTAAAAGTGAGGATTATGCTTATCCAAATTTCTCTTCACATCGTTTTAGATAAAAAAAGAAAATGTTTATATTATAAAATTTCTGGATATAAAGAATAAAATACGTAATAATTGAGTATTTTTCCATCTGATAATAAGGATATGAATGGAGGAACTAAATAAGGATAAAAAATTAACAAAATTTACGAAAAATCAAAAAAAGTCTATTGATTTATTAATATTAATTAATTATATGTTAATATAAAAATATATGTTTAAAGTGATTTGCATATTGTAAATCTCTTTTTTTTTCTTGAAATGAAAAATATAAGGACAAATAAATCATTTAGCTAATTAAAATGTGCTTAGCTGGGTAATATAATTAAATGAAATTAATCAATTATTAATCCAGTTGAGAAGGGAGCGAGAAATGCAAGCGAACGATTTGTTGATGGATGATGACCGTTATAAATGGTACCTACTTCAGTATTTGGAATTAAATAAAAATGCCTATTGTTCAGTTGAACAACTCGGAGATATTTTAGAGATTTCTCGCTATAAATTAGAAAAATATCTGCAGGAGCTTCAGGATGAGCTGAAAGAAAATCACTATGATGCCACGATTGAGTTGCTTGAAACAGGGGAGATTGAGGTTCAGCAGCTGACACATGCGATTGTTAAGAAAATGCGCCTGTATTTAGTTGAGCGAAGTCTTACTTATAAAATATTCCACGGCTATGTGACCAATGAAACCAGTCTTGATAAGCAGATCGAAGAGCTCCATGTGAGTCGCTCGAGTACCTATCGCTTATATAAACGATTGAAAGATCAACTCATGGAAGAAGGATTTCAGCTAAAGAAGAATCAACTGATCGGAGAAGAGGACGCGCTCCGAAATTTTTTGTTTGGTCTGTATTACGAAATTTTTAATGGATTAGCCAGCCCTTTTGATGATACGACGCAACATCAAGCAAAGGAACTCTTCCGATATTTGGAACATTATTTGAACCTTTCTTTGCCTAAAACAAAAGAGCATAAGCTGCTGTTTTTTATAAGTATTGCTTTGATCCGCATGAGAAAGGCCCATCCGATGGATCGAGAGTATCTCGACTATGTGGAAAATGATGCAACAGAATATCTGGATAGATGGTTGGATAATCATTATTCATTGAGCCAAAAAGAAAAGAGACGAGAAATTTCGGCCTTATTACTCTTTTGCCAATTGATGGAGATTGATTTGCCACTGGAAACGACGATCCTCGAGGGCAAAGAGATGCGAATGGCGGAGGATTTAGTCAATGAATTTTTGCAGTACTTAGCCAGCCACTCACGATTTGAGATTAATCAATTAAAAGAAGACAAGGAATTGGTCGCTGGGTTGTTGAGGATCAATCGAAGATGGCTGATCTATCATTTTCGCGAATCGACTTTTGTGACAAAAATCCAACGTCGCTACTTTCAAGAAATTAATCCTAAACTGGATGAGCTGATCCAAGATTTTATTGAGAAAGTCGCTTATAGAGGGATTTTTCATTCGGATCAGGAACGGAACAAGCTGTATTATGACTATTTATTTTTCATGATCACACAAATCTCCGTCGACGAGCTAGAGGCCCCTGTCTTTATTTGTATCGATTTTTCTCACGGCAGCAGCTACAACGAATACATTCAAACGATGCTGAGCTCCTTGCAGAGCATGAATATTTGTTATGAAGAAAAATTAAGTACAAAGACGCAAATTTATTTATCTGATTTTTTGATTGAGACGCTTCCTTGCCATCAAATGATTTGGAAACGTCCACCGACACCAGAAGATTGGTCCGAGTTTGGACATCTATTATTAACGGTTAAGGGAGGAGCCTATGAATAGAAATTTATTGATCGCACTTGCGCTTCCTTCATTAATGTTCTATCAATCGAATGCGCCGATTTTATATAGCAGCGAGAAATTGATTACTCACGTAAAAGAAGAACAAGCAATACTTGGATTCGACCTGTCTGAGTCTGGGAATACCTTGATTATTTCGAATGATCAACTACAAGAAGGCGATGAAACTGTTAATGAGGCCCGTCCACCGGATCAGTCGGAAAAAAATGATCCAAAAAAGCAAACAACAATGAAATCTAAAGACAGAAAAACTCTTCCCAAAACAAAGAAACAAGTGACTGAAGAGCCATCAAATAGGAAGAAAACGGCTGCTTTGGAAGCCATTGAACAAAAGATCAGTGCGTTACCATTTACAGAGTTGCCAGATGATAAAACTGGCGAACGAGAACTTGTCCGGATGTTGGCAAATATGTCCGGAACAATCATATACGGTACCAAAATGACAGAAACCAATCGAGAAGAATATATTACGTTTTAAAGGGGATGAAAACAGATGAATCGATTAAAAAAAATATGGTCACTATCTGCAATAGTTGGGATGCTGATCAGTAGCTTTCCACTGTCTATTTTTGCAGAGACTATTGAATCAGCTGAGGTGGTGATTAACCAAGCACTGATTACCGATACGACTGATCAAGAGATTACAGAAACCAATCGAGTGAAGCACAAAGCTGCAGTAAAGCTCAAATTAGATTGGTCATTAGCGAAGGCTACACTAATTGAAGAGAATACAATCGTAACAGTCAACTTGCCAGCAAATCTAAATTTTCCAGATCAATCAGGCAGTTTAGCCGATGGAATGGGAAATTACCAAGTAAGAAATCAACAACTGCTATTTCAGCTTGCTAAAAATTACGAAGAAACGGAAGACGGACGAGCACCGGAATTTACCAGCGCAAAATTTTATGAAGGACTTCTGGAGCTAACAGCCGAAACAACAGCAGAAGATTTGGACACAGAAACAGTTGGTTTTGGAGATAATCTTGTTTCGACGATTTATTATGATAAAAAAGTCGATCCTGCTGCTGATCCGCTAGAGCAGATAGAAGGGAAACAAAAGACTCAAACAAGAGCTCATAATCCAAACTTAAATGAACGCCTTGAAAAATTATTCACGAGTATAAAAATTACTGATTTAGCTGGCAATGAATTTACAGAAGCCAATCCAGCAGTAAAAGATGCGGATATTAGAATTAATTTTGATTGGTCACTAGATGACGATGTAGAAATTTTAGATGGGGATACCTATACTTACCAGCTACCTGACTATTTCTCAGTTTACAATGCAATAGATGAGCCGTTGAAAGATGAAACAACAGGAGTTCAGCTTGGTCGGTTTACATTAGATGAAACAGGAAAATTAACGGTCATTTTCAACGGTGAAGGCACTAATCTGAGTGTACGTGAAGGCACTATCAAATTAGAAACAGAATTAAAGGTGACGACAGATGTTGAAAAAATTGAAATTGTTACTGGAATAAAGGATGAAGATGGAGAGGTTATCACCATTACTTTACCGATTGCAAAGGCAGATATTCAAAAATCAGGTGTCATCAATGCTGAAAATACAGTGATTTGGTCAATTGTAGCAAATAAGAATCGCTTAACACTGAAAAATGCCATCATCAAAGAATATCTCCCTGAAGGCTTAAAAGTTTGGTATACCAATTATTATATCCAAAACGAAAGCGGAAACTGGGAAACAGCACCTGAAGGATTCATACACGCAAGACAAACCTCTAGTTCAACTTATGAATATTCTTTCCCATCAGGTGAATTGACAGTACCTATAAAGATCGAACTTAAAATGACGATTGCCGACAAAGATAAAACTGAGTTTCTGAACAAGGTAGAAATATCTGGTGACAACTTCCTACCAAATTCTTCAGAGGCGACGGTTTCATTTAATCAAAAAGATAATTATAAAAAACTGAATGATTATGACTTAGACTCAGGTATTTTAAATTGGGAAGTGAAAGCTACCTTCACTCAGGAAAGCGGAATATTTAAAGATTGGATGTATGTGAAAACCTACGATCCTAATACTGCTACACATCACTTAAAAGAGGGAAGTATACAAGTTTTTGACGAAAGCGGGAATAAAATTCCGGATGAGGATTGGGAATTTGCTGACGCTGATTCTAAGGACTACGCTAAAAAAGAAGGAAAATATGTTCATTTTACGTTGAACTTCAAGAAAAAAGGTATTTATACCATCAAATACTCGACTGAAGCTTTTGAAAAACCAATGCGGCCCGGAACAGGAGCAGCTAATTTTGGAACGGTCATTGATGGGGAGTCAAAAGAAGAACTTACTGGCGGTGAAACAGTCAAAGTAAATGGAAAACTAGGTGTTCTTAAGGAAGCTTATAATAAGAATAATACAGATTCTACAGTTGAGTATAAGATAACGATAAACTCTAATAAGCTCCTTATGAAAAATGTGATTATTACAGATCGATTTGATAGTTTGAATGGCGGTTACCCTAGCGCTTTGCAACTGCTTGAAGATACACTAAAACTTAGCTCTGATTCAAAACCAGAGCTTGATTTAGGAATAGATTACCAATTAGAAAGATTAGATGGTGATGCCAACTTCAAAACTGGCTTTCGTATTAAACTAATTGGAAACTTTGCAGAAACATCTGAAAAAATTGTTTTGAAGTATAAGGCAAAATATTTTATTGATGAACAAGAGAAGAATCCCAATGGGGCAGCAAGCTTACGTTTCGATAATAGTGTGATAGTTTCATACACTGGAGAAGATGGAAAAAATCATACGGACGGTGACGACGTCGCTTTTTGGGGAGATTCAAAGCTTTCTTACAATGGCGTTAAGTATGGTGTTTATGCAGCAGAAAATGCCGATCTTACGACAAAATTCACACATGCAAATCCTTTCGATGAAACGAAGGCTCCGGAAGATAGCGTATATTGGTCAGCAGTATTTAACACATGGAAAACTAAAATACCCGCCAATACAATAATCCGTGAAGCTCTAGGCGAAGGGGAAACATTGCGTGATATCGTTATTTACGACGTAGAACTCGCAGCGACAAAGGTAGAAGTAGGTAGTTTAGGTGCAAAATGGGTCAAAGGTGAGGATTATGAGGTTGTTTATGACGGTGATGTACCAGAAATAAAACTTCTAAAAGATAAAACAAATCCTTTTTCGATATTTGTTTCAGCAGCTGCTTCAGAAGAAGTATATAAATATAAGAATGTAGCAACAATGACTATTCCAAATAATAAACCTCTAGTTGTTGAGGGGATGGTTGAAAAAAGTGAAAAAACTGCATGGATCGACAAAGATGGAACCCAAGGAACAGATAAGGATTATCGTTTGATTAATTGGACGGTTATTCTAAACAAAGATGGACACAAGGTTATTCAACCACTTGTTGAAGATACTGTTAATGTGGCTGACCAGACATTTGTTTATGATGAGGATAAAAATGTTGTCGTTAAAGTCTATAAAGCAAAAAGTGATGGACAAGGTGGTTTTGAAAAAGATGGAGAAGCTATCGTTTTTGATGAAGGGAATCAACCATTTGTCACAACTGATTCTGCTGAAGGAACACAGAAATTAACAATAAAATTAGGAGACTCCATCAACTCGCCTTATATTGTAGAGTACCAAACGATGTTAGATCCTGATATAAAGAATCATGAAAAAGTTAGTAATAGTGCGACTCTTTTTGGTAAAGATGTCAGTATTCATGAAACCTCAAAAGAAGTTATAGTCAAATCAACAAATGGCGAAGGAACTTCAAGCGGAAAAAATGGTTCTTTAAAATTTAAGAAGCTAGATGAAAATAAAGAATTGATTAAAACTAAATCGGCTTTTTTTGATCTTTATCGCAAAGACAAAGAAGGAAATCTTACTCTAATGATGTCGGATATTGAAGTAAAAGGGGATAAGATTATTGAAAATGGTGTCGAAATTGACCAACTTTCTAGATTGCGCTATGGAACATATGTAATTGTTGAAAGCAAGGCACCTGAAGGTTATGTGAAAAACGAGAATAAGCACGAATTTACTATTTCTAGTGAACAAATTAATTATGTATTTAAGCTTGAAAATAGAAAGATTCCTGATAAGTTAAGTACGAAATTAGAGCTAGAAGCGAAGAAAGAACTAGATGGTCGCCCACTAAAAGCCGACGAGTTCAGCTTCACATTGAAAGGTGACGGCGGTGTTGACCAAACGAAGAAAAACGCTGCTGATGGAAAAGTTATCTTTGATGAGATCACTTATGACAAAGCAGGGATCTATGAATATACAATTTCAGAAGCAATACCAATAGAGAAAGAAACTGGTGTCACTTACGATGATACGAAATATAAAGTAACGGTAACGGTGGAAGAAAAGGCTGGGAAATTAGAGGCAACAGCCGTTTACAAAAATATCAAAGCCGGCGAAGTTCCAACGTTCAAGAATACTTATAAAGCACTACCGGGAACGATTCAATTGGAAGCGAAGAAAGAAATAAGCGGCCGTACATTGAAGGCCGACGAGTTCAGCTTCACGTTGAAGGGCGACGGCGGTGTTGATCAAACGAAGAAAAATGATAAAGACGGCAAAGTATTATTCGATGCCATCACGTATGACCAAGCGGGAACGTATGAATATACAATTTCAGAAGCAATACCAACAGAGAGAGAAACAGGTGTCACTTATGATGATACGAAATATAAAGTAACGGTAACAGTGGAAGAAAAGGCTGGGAAATTAGGGGCAACAGCCGTTTACGAAAATATCAAAGCCGGCGAAGTCCCAATGTTTAAGAATACCTACAAACCACTACCGGGAACGATTCAATTAGAAGCGAAAAAGGATTTAAGTGGTCGCCCACTAAAAGCCGACGAGTTCAGCTTCACATTAAAGGGCGACGGCGGTGTTGACCAAACGAAGAAAAATGATAAAGACGGCAAAGTATTATTCGATGCCATCACGTATGACAAAGCCGGAACGTATGAGTACACGATCTCAGAAGTTGTTCCCGACGCACTGGAAACTGGAATGACTTATGATACCAAGAAATATGAAGTAACAGTCAAAGTAGTAGAAAAAGATAATAAGCTAGAAGCAACAGCAACATACAAAGATGTTACTGTAGGCGAAGTTCCAACCTTTAAAAATACCTACAAAGCACTACCAGGAACGATTCAATTAGAAGCGAAGAAAGAATTAAGTGGTCGCCTACTAAAATCCGACGAGTTCAGCTTCACATTAAAGGGCGACGGCGGCGTTGACCAAACGAAGAAAAATGATAAAGACGGCAAAGTATTATTCGATGCTATCACGTATGACCAAGCGGGAACGTATGAATACACGATCTCTGAAAAAATTCCAGCAGCCAAAGAAACAGGTGTCACTTACGATGATACGAAATATAAAGTAACCGTAACAGTAGAAGAAAAGGCTGGAAAATTAGAAGCGACAGCCGTTTACGAAACCGGCGAAGTTCCAACTTTCAAAAATGCCTACAAAGCACTGCCAGGAAGTATCCAGTTAGAAGCGAAGAAGGAATTAGATGGACGTTCACTAAAAGCTGACGAATTCAGCTTCAACCTAAAAGGTGATAACGTTGACCAAACAAAGAAAAATGCTGCCGATGGTAAAGTTACCTTTGATGAAATCACTTATGACCAAGCCGGAACCTACGAGTATACAATCTCAGAGGCGATTCCAACAGCCAAAGAAACGGGTATCACCTACGACGATACGCAATACAAAGTAAGCGTCAAAGTAGAAGAAAATGCTGGAATGTTGGAAGCTGTAGCCACTTACGAAAACCTTGAAGATGGCGAGCTTCCTGTCTTTAGAAATCTGTATACGCCAGAAAAGGAAGTGCCAACTGGCGAGCTGCTATTAAAGAAAATCGATAGTAAAACTGGCCGAACGTTAGCCAACGCCGAATTTAAGTTAGTAGATGACAAAGGACAGGTTGTAACTGGAAAAGAAAAAATTGTTACTGGAGAAGATGGCTCGATTTTCATTAAAGGATTGGCTGATGGTGAATATCAAATCATCGAAACTAAAGCACCGGATGGCTATCTGATCGATGAGACGCCAATAAAATTCTCAGTAAAAAATAATCAGCCAAGCAAAAAAGAGATCAATCAAGAAAATGATCCTCTTAAATTACCTGAGACCGGCAATTCTAGCAATAAAACCACCAATGTTAAAACAACGTATCGAAATGCTACAGGAAAGAGAACCACAGTTTCAAAACGATTACCATCAACAGGAAGTATTCAAAGTAAAGGCTTAGTTATTTTAGGTCTGTTCTTCTTAGCGATGTTTGGCTTAGTCGTATTTGGGAAACGGAAAAATATTTAGCAGAAAAGAGGAAGCCTTGAAAACTAACGCAGAACCAAGTTGGATTTCGGAATTAAATGATGAAGAACTTGAATTTATTAAATTTTTTGTTCTTTCCTCTGGATCAATTAAAAAGCTGTCTAATATCTACTCTACCAGCTATCCAACGCTAAGAAAGCAACTGGATAAATTGATTCAAAAAATCCGAATCAGCGAACGCAAAGGAAACGATAAGATCATTCAATTGATTCATCAGTTAGAAAAAGAAGGAAAAATCGATCAAGACATTGCGAATACTGTCGTGCAAGAATACGGCAGATCATTAAACTGTTTAATCGGTGAGTAACAGTAAGGCTTTGGAACATTTCATCTGCTGAAATGTTCCAAAGCTTTTATTAATGACTTTAGTCAGTTTCGTTCGCGGAGCGTACGAAACAAGAAAACCGCGCGCTTCTACGCGTGGATGGAATAGCTTTAGCGATAAAAACTCCTTTCGATATACTAATAAGTGG